>Ga0181612_107929_pt1 | contig 20203 bp, 14 predicted proteins | sample HoacroProtozoa21_FD_119630 | JGI IMG/M metagenome (GOLD analysis project Ga0181612, IMG submission 119630) | Hoatzin crop microbial communities from Cojedes, Venezuel. Combined Assembly of Gp0051906, Gp0051904, Gp0051908 | reverse complement strand
CTAGTGTAAAGACACAAAAAATAGTATGTAGTGCAGTGTATCCTTCCAAAGTATAAGAACCCCCTGCTGCCCTGCTGCTCTCTGGTGAATACTTATAAAACATCAAATGTGTTCCTCATGCAGTATTAGATAATCAGCCATGGCCCCTTCAACTGAAAAACACTGCATATTGCAGTCATCCTGCCATAGATTAGAGATGATATTTCATCCAGCTCAACACACCAAACATCCCAGTCTTGCTTTAATGCCTAACTGCAGCCACAGACAGAGCTATTTGCAGAAGAGTGAAAGTAACTATTATTATTATTATTGTAAATGCTATTTCTGCTGTAGTATCCTTTGGGGTTCCAGTGACAAAAAAACCTTTGCTGTGCTAGATGCCATACAAAACCAGAGCTAAATGCTGAGCTTTGCTCCTCTACAAAAAGCCATGTTCAAATTCTATGAAGTACAGTTAAACAAACAGGACCATTTGGGTCTACAAAGACCCAGTGTTTTGATCTGGCAACACGAAATGGTTCAAGAGGATGATACAGGAAAGCACCTAAATGCTGGAGGGGGGCAGGGAATGGGACAAGACAAAAAGAGAGCTGATGGCAAGCAGCTGAAGCTAGTCCACACTAAACACAGAATTTGTATTCGTGGCGATACACAAAAGTGACTGTGGAAATGCAGTGAAATTTTGGGATCACATTTCTCCGGTTTTCACCTATCCAGCCTTCTCATGAACCTCCTAAGAGCAATAATTCTACAAGTCCCTAGACAGTCATTTCTCAACCATCCTTACAGCTAGAAAGAGTTTTGGTGGTTTTTTTCTTCCTTTCTTAAAGATCTAACACATCTTCTTTGCTGAACTTAGGCCAATTTCTTCTTGCCTTACCCCATCTTGACCTGTAGAATTGACAATTGTCCCATCTGTAACACCCTTAGAAGTGTCTGAAGACTATCATATTTCCCACTTCTGTTCCTGCCATGTTCTCTTTCCTAGACTAAACAAAACTGATTCCCTCAGCCTTTACTCACAGTTTATGTTTTCTAAGCCTCGTGTCACTCTTGGTGCTCCAATAGTGACTGTTTCATGTCCATCTATATCTTACTGACAGTGTAGTACGTCCAATAGAGAGATCTGTTAGGGTGTGCAATACACTTACAAAGAAGGGAGAGCATTTGTATTGTACGAAATACAAAAAATTAAATATCAGTCGTGGAGTATAAGAGGGAGTTATTCCATTTGCCAGAGATTGATTAGGTGAGACCAAATATATTGTTTCTAGCTTTGATTTATGCTGGAGTGGAAGCAGATGAAAGAGGCTGCAGCATTGACTGTTTCATCAACTCATTATTTCACAAAGAAGTCATTAGCAAGACAGCTCTTTGCCTGTATCTGGAAAGCAGTCAGCACCGTATCAGTGGAAAAGCTGAAGTGAAGAAGCTTGTGGCTTACAAGCTTTAGCGGCACTAAACTGCTTTTGTCTAATGCTGATGGACAAGCAGCATGATGGTACCAGATCACCAGCACACACAGACCCCCCGTGAAGCAAGGGTACAGCAAAACAGCAGGTCCATCCTGTGCAAAGGAGCATGGTGGAAAAACCCTTCAAGGTGGTGCGTGCTGTGCTGTCTCTGGAACAGGAGACAGTACTGCTGTATCCCACAACTTTGTATCAAAATAAACAAACACAAACCCCTCCTCTGTCATGCTGTCTTTTAGGTCAACAGAGGACGCCCCTTGTGCAGCTTTTCAGCCTCATCTATCATTAACCCTGGTTTAGTTTATGTTTGGAGGGTAGGATGAATCAGAAAGGCTTCTTGCAGAATGGAGCCCTTGTGGCATATTTATCAGCCAGCCCAAAGCTCATCAAAATCACTTATTTTTGTCTGGGCTCTGAGCTGAGTTTTTTATTCGGCACTGTCTCACACAGTGGTGGACCCTAGCTGCAGAAGTAGCCTACTCTTCTCTCTTATTTTCCCTTTCCAGAAAAAACACAGGGATGCACCCAGCTCTGCGCCATTCTGCTGTAGAAGTTCACTGGGTCCCTTTGCTGAGGCCATCCATCAGCATCAGCTTTCGGGAGCAAAGCCTGAAAATCTTTCACAGAACAAGCTGTAAGAGTGTGAGAAATTGGGGAGGGGAGGAGAGGAGAGAGTGTTTTTCCTCTATGTCCTAAAGGAAAGTTCAAGCCCACAGTTTGTTTATCATTTGATTTTATTCAACCTTTACTATGGGAAATAAGGAAGGCGAAAGCCAGGATCGCCTGGAATGGGCTCAAGTCCAAACTATGCTGCTGAGAAAAGGAAGAATAGCCAGAATAGCCACATGTACAAACAACTAATTCCGCCAATTCTTTACTTGACCACACCACTCCCCACCCTGTACACCTCAATTACTGCCTCACCCACTTAAAACTAGGGATTATGCTGTGCTTCTCCAGTACTCCCATGGGCTCACAGGCTGATTCTCTGCTCCCCTGTTCCTTTAATCATTTACACCAATGCCAAGAGTGAGTAGAAAACTATCAGGTCAAGAGCCAGAGCTTCAGCTAACAGAAATCAGATAACCAGCATCTGTGTTAGCAAGGGGCTCTCCCCTATTGCGCACTACTTCATGGGATGAGATATAAGGAAGAGACCCCCATGATTCTTCTCTAAACCCACCTCGGTTGGTCTAGACCTGTACCAGCACTTTCCTGAATGTCCCTTCACCTTAACTCGCAACACCCTTTTTCTCACTGACTCCTCTCTGCAGCTGCTGCCATCTCCAGAAGCATTTGTAAGAGGCCTTCTGCCCCCTCAAATCTTCACCCCACAGAAGACTGCTTCCTAATGTTTCCTCTTTTGTGTGTGTGGCAGGGGGAGGAGGGCATTCTTCAGGTTCTCTTCCTGCTTTGATCTCATGCTATGGAAGAACGTCAGACGTATCATTTGCTGGGGGTGAGGGAAATCTGTGCAGGACAAGATTGCATGTTGAGCATCCTATTGTGGCCCAGCCACCTTTGCTAACCTAGATCCTAAGAGATTTTTTTTTTTTTAAAGCAAAAAAAAGGGGATGGGGACATTAATTAAAATCACAACTTAAGTAATAATACAATCACAAAATAGATATGTCTATTCTTCTGGAATCTTTGGTCTTAAGCATTTACAGATGGAAAATATGGACACCCTTCTGCATATTATTTTTCCCAGTGCATTTTACTTGGCAGCTCAAAACCTTATAGCAGGAAGATGGTTGTAGAATTTCAGGGATCAGTTCAAAGCCTTGTGCTGTGGCAGATCGTCTGGTGTTTGACCTACACACAAATTGAAAGCCTTGGGAAGAACACCACCCTGGGATTTAAGATCCTTTAAAATCAAGACCTGTGTGAGCACTGTGCACGTACACATTACACCTAAAACGCACACAGGAGCTCAGGTCCTAAGAGGAATTAGGACCCCAGCTGATACCATCCACACACAACAGGAGCAACAAGCTGAAGTTCCTATATGCACCCTGCTCACTGACCAAATGCAAGCCTAAGTTACAGCTCAGGTTAATGACTTGACATATATCAGGCCTTTCACTGAGGTTGGAGCAATTAATACAGCAATTAACATGTTAGGCAGTCTGAAGCATACATAGTTCTGGCAGCTCAGCAGGTCCAAGGTAACCAGGTAAACGATGATAACTTTACCAGCTGTCTGAGCCAGAAGGTGCCTCAGTCTCACTCCACAGGGATGGATTGGAAGACTATGAATTGAATTTGGTCTCTATTGGACTATTCCACCTATTGCTCGTGCTCCTTGCCTAGCCAGGGAACAAGTGTTTCTAAGGGCATTGTTTATGATGTGCACATCAAGAACATCTACATCTGCATTAGCAACCTCTGAGTCGGCTTCAGGCACACACAACCCATGCGCGCGCAGCCCACCCTGCTCTGCAGGGGCCTGGGATCACACAAGCAATTCAGTCAGCCAAAACACGTTGTGTTTATCTGCCTACAGGAGCCAGCGCTCCACTCCTGCCAACAGCCATTCTTGTTTATTCTATATCTGTCTCCCTTTCCTGGCACCCCGTGTTGTAGCGTCTAAGAGCCAGCAAGGCGCAAGCAGTTGGATGGATCAACTCATTTCATTCAGGTGCCCAAACAGCCAGTGGGTGGGTAATGGCTTTTGGTCAAAAGCCACGCTAAGACAGCGTTGAAAAGGAAGGCTTGATGACAAACTACAGAACTTAAAGTGCCGAGTCTCAAATTAGGATGAATTAAAAAAAAAAAAAAAAAATTAAAAATCTTGAAAAGCAATTTCCTTGGGCACCGGAGAAGTTCAGATCATGCTGGGAGTTCAGGATTCATATGTGACTCATCCTAGGTGACATGCTATGCTTTTATTCACTTACTTTCCTCAGAAACAATCACTTGATGTTTTAGGATAAACATCTGTCAGGAAGCAGATCATATCCTACAGGAACAGGAGGAAACTAAGCTTTGTTCCTGAAATGCTAAGAATGTATTTTTAATGACAGAGGCCTGGGGCAGTTTCCCATAATTAGTTTACAGGAGTATGTCAGAAAGGCTCTGGCAGGCTGCACAGTACTCGTAAATCTGCATGATCGTAAAATGTTCCAGGGTCTCTTCAAAGGGACTAGACCAGAGGCAAAAATAGCAGGATGCCCTTCACGTGGTAATACCAGCCTCTGTGTACCAGCAGGTATCAGGAATCTTAATGAGCAATCCACTCTCTGGAGACATTTACCCCTAATATACTCCAAAGAGAAGAGATGGGAGAATAAATAGAAATACTCACATTCTTTGACGCATCCAAAATGGACTTCCAGAGTCTTTAATGTTCCCTCATTGCTGACCAGCCATGACCCTGTAGACAAAAGAAGGCAATATATTCTTCATTAGAAATAAGGCCAAGTTCCCAGGCAAATTTAAATACATCTCCACTCATGTCACCTGCACTTTCTCCAAGAGAATCCCTCCAGTGTTGTATCACATAACATGGAAGGCAAGATATATTCTCTGCAGGGCGTAGGAGAGAGTCAGAACTGGTATGTTCAAGATTTGGAAAAACAGACCTGCTGCAGTGAGGTAGAGTCACCCTCAATCAGGCTCACAGCACTGGGAAGCTGTTTGCATAGGAGAGAGAGCAGCAGCTGCCTGTATGCCCAGGAGGGAGAGGTGGGCTTCATCTCCAGTGAGGCACCTCTAGCAAAGACTGCAGTTGTCCAGTGGTTTTGATTTGTGGAAATGGTTTCTTCCCATGAAGACACAAACACCCATATAGCAAGTTTAAATGAACAGGTTCTTTTAAATTACTTTCTCTTAAATTTTTTTTTTCCTAACCCTGGAGATGTTGTACAGAGGCTCCAATGAACATCACAGCTCCACTGGTAGGTACCACAGCAATAATGGAGAAACTTCTTATTGTTTGGTGGGTTTTTTTTTTTTGCTCCAAGGGACTAATTCAGTGCCAGTGATTGTCATTGCTGATCATCCTTACAGATCCCCAACACGCCTCCTTTGCTTGCCTCCCACAAAGCCATGAAAACATTTCCTTATTCTCTGCTTGTGGTTTCCACAGACTGACGATAAAACCTGAGCAAATCAAGGATGAGGAAAGAATAAAATTGAAAAAATATTCAATTGAATATTGAAAATTGAAATATTCAATTGAAAACTGAAACTAGTAGAGATAGCAGTACTTACAACTTCCTCCAGTCCTTGTATCTAAGCATCTTAAGGCACTTCACACAGCCGTGATGCTCTGGTGTTGTGGCCCTTTTCCAAGCAAGGGCCAGTATGCCAGAAAGTGAAATGCAGTCTTCTGATACTCAGATCCATGTTTTAAACCAAAGTTTTGCCATACCCCAGTCTGCAGGTTAACACTGAGATAATTAAGTGTTCCAAAATAGGGACAGTTCTATGAGAAACAGGGCTCTGAGCAACCTGGTCTAGTGGAAGAAGTCCCTGCTCATGGCAGGGGGGTTGGAATCAGATGATCTTTAAGGTCCCTTCCAATCCTTACCATTTTATGAAATCTCATTTCCAAACTATTTAACAATTATTCTCCTTAAGTTAGCTCTCACATACTTCTTAGTATTAAAAGCATAAAATGTTTTTTTTAACTTCCAGGTAGGGTGATGTACTTTATTGTTAAATATGAGTTAAAACACATATTACCTTTGTCAGCCATTATCATCGATCCTTTTTTGATCATAAGATCAGATAGTTTTGCTTTCTGGTTCTTGTGAGCTAGCAAAGTCCCTGTGCCATTTGAGAATATGTTGTAACACATGGCAATAAAAGTAATTTAAACGTATTCAATGAAATTCAAGAATAAAAAAAAAAAATCCATCTTCAAACCTTCTCTTGAAATAAACAGATCAAAGCTTGCCCTTCAGTAAGCCCTTATAGAACATATGACTTTGGCTCTATCCTGAAGTGTTTATTCAGAAATAATACAGTCTGAGCATCAGAGCACACTAAAGAGAGTCAAACCTCCTTTGTCTTTCATTCCTATGGAGGTTGTCATAGCTCCTTCAGTGAGGAACCTTGGGACCATCTCACTGATTCAGCAGACTAGAGCAGCTTAGCATGAGGATCTACACCAGGCTAGACAATATGATCTGCCTCTTTCTTCCTCCATAAGATGAAAATACTTCCATTTTATAAAGACCTTTGAAAGTTACAGAAGAAAAAACAGACCAAAATACAGTGAACTGTCATCCAGATCACTTACCAGTATATAGACTCAAGCATGCCAAGATCTGATGCCTAAGGCAGTGCCTGCTGAAGGCATTTATCTTTCAGTCTTAGCTGAAGAAATTAATTGTCCAACATTTTGCATTTATACCAGCTACAGACAAATAAAACCCACACTGGAACCTGAGCAGCCCCAGTGAATCAGTGGCTTTAATTCTCATTATATTCAGAACGGCAAGGCCCAGCTGGGAAAGGCAATCACCTAACTTCTTACCAGCTGGCAGCAATCAAGAGCTAAGTGCATGGAGTGAGTGAGTGCTTCAGTTCAGACACTTGAATGAAGTAATGTTTTACAGTGCTAATGTAAATACAGTTCAATGGAGAGGATGCTGGCAGGAAGCCACAGTAAGGACATAAATTCATGGTGCTGGAAGAGCAGCTTGGCTTGGTCTGCTGAAGTAGTTCACAAAGCAATCCAGCATCTCATATAAATAAACTTTTTACCCAGGTAGTAAACCAAGAGAAGGGCTGGATTTTCTATCAGATGTCATAATGTAACAGATGGTTCCATTTCCTCCACAACTCACCCTTGTCCTGAAAAAGAACAAGTAAAACGAAAGAGGTTCTCAAATATGTCTGTTATTTCAGCTATCCAGTTCAACTGAACAGTGCACAAAGCAAAAGAGAAGATACTCTCTTCTTGCTCATTCTCATTTGCACCACCATTGCAGATGTTAATTGATACTATCCCAAACTAGGAGTTTTGGGCTGTGAATATGTACCTTCAGTGGCTCCTCCAAAGAGGAGAAGCTCTCGAAATGTTCCTCCAAAGAGAAGCCACAGAATCTTCTTGGATTATTAGTTACTGGCATTCTGCAGCCTTCCCATCTGCCTCTTGCAACCTCTTTATAAACACTAAGTCTTATGAATGCTTGGGAATCCCTCTAGCACCTGGTTCGACTGACGCAGGAAGAGCGCTGGAGATGGATGATGTCTGGTAGGCATTTATTTACACTGGCATCCACAAATAGTCCGATGAAGGCAGTCTGAACCCAGTGAAAACACCACAGAGCGGTTTCACTTTTTTGTTCCTGGTAAGTAAAGCAGCTGTTCTCTTCCATCGTCAGTAGTGGATTATGCCACAGATTATGTGTTGCCTCACTGGAGGCCCTCAGTTCACCTCACTGCTTGCAGGCCGCTATTGAACTCTGCCGCTTTCAAGAGGTGTAGGTCTATCCCTTGCAGGCTTTGCATTTCCTTCTTCAGTACCCACTTCATTCAGCTTGAACCTGTGCAGTGGCTGATGACAAGTAGCTACTACATTTTTGCTGCCTCCCCTGAACAGTTCTGCTCATGCTTATGTTTTGGGGAACTTTTTTTTTAATGGTTAGCTTTGTTCTCTCACAGTCTTTCAAATAAACTGGAATCACATGTTCCTCAAACCACCCTGCCTTTAATTAAAGAATAACCATGTCTGAAAAGCTATCTGTGGCCAACAAGGCTGCATATTGTAATATAATGTACCTACAAATTCCTTCTTCTTGTTCTGGATTCGGGGACAAAACAAAATTCTCTCCCATCTGAAATCATCTGACATCACACAGCTCCATATACATTGACAACACCTACCAGTGTCTGACATATATCACAGCATTCCCTGGGGAAAGTGTTGCCTCACACAGCTGTCTGCGCGATGTTCAGAAACCAAGGAAAACATAACAAGCTGTTGCTGTACAGGGGATGCCAGCAATGCAGCATGCTATGCCTGCTCTGTAGGATGACACTTGGGATGTTTGAGCTCAAGAGAAAGGCTGTGGGCATAGGGTGTCCACTTACATCTAGAATTCATAGAGGTGCAGTACACAGTCCTTGTCCTCACCTCTGACTCTAATCCTTCTCTCGACCTATATAATCTCCATAAGCATCAATGCAGACTCCAAGGTGTGATTCAGTATGGGTGCTTCTACCTCTAATATGATCCTGTGTCCCCAGTAGGATTTTTGAGTCTGCATTTGACTGAAGAAACAGGACTGAGTTTTACATAAGGAAGAATACCATGAATTGCCAGCAACTTCGGATACCTGACTAGAGATGCTAACACAAGGGGCCTGGATTTCCAAAAAGTACTAGATTCCCAGTTTTACCAGTCAATCGTCTTTGATAACACCTTTCCTGCAGAGTAAATGAATGAGGCAAACCTACCCAAGGCATTTCTGCAGTTTGCAGACCGGGTCCAAACAAATGTGAGCTCTTTCTGAAGTCTGTTGCTTACGCCAGCTCTCCAACATGATCCTTTTCCTCTTCCTCATCAGAACTTCTAATTTGCTAACAGCTGGGACTCAAACTCTGGACGTGGAGGGTCAGGCTTCTCACATCTGGGACTGTTCTTGCCATCTCAGACATGTCATACTGACACTGGGTGCTGCAGGTGGCAACTTAAGATGCGGCCATTGCAGAAGTGGAACTGAAATGGGTAAGAAAAGTAATTTACTGACTGCTTATGTACAAACACACCCAAAGAAGGCTGTTTACATCCACAGCTTCTCAAATAAAGGAGCTGTTTCCTTTTCTGATTTAAAAGCAATCCAGCTGACATTTTATTTTTAAATATCACAAAAGTAGAAGCAGCAATGTAGTCTTTCATAAGCAAGTTTAAACTCCAATCTCCCAGCCAGGGGAGGAGGAGAGAGAGAGAGGGAGAAGGGGGTCATATGCCATGGAAGAAAGGGAGAGCTGCCAACACATTCAGAAACAGTGGCATGTGTGGAGAGTTACAACAGTAGTGCCTACAGAGCTACATTTAAAACCAGAGGAAGAGGAAAACCTTCCCAGACATGACCAAGATAGAAAGGAAGGTGCTGGGAAGGGAAGGGAAGGTTTAGTGGTGAGTTGCACTTTGTATCCTCCATCCTGCCATCCGCTGCCAGTCCATCAGCCCAGTGTCTTAATGGTGTGGCAGGCAAGGCCATGCACTCTCAGTCCACTTAGCCTGGGTGAGCCTAGAAGCTGCTGCCTAACTTTGAAGCCTGCCCTCTCCTATCCCCGCTGCTTTTCTAGTGTGATCTTGGATCTTCATTCTTTCTGGTTTTCCTTTTCTATGCACAGCTGCTTGCCAGGCTTTCTAAACTCTAAAAACCTTCCCTGACATCAAGGCAGCATAGTCATTACTATCCATGCAAAAGTAAATGGGAGCAGGACACTTTGGGGTTTCTCAACAGACAAACCCACAGCTAAAGCTGTAGCATTCTTTGGGATGGAGAAACTGCATGAATGGGAATCCTATCTTTTGTGGCTAAGAACAGGCATGGCAATAATACACAGATGAGGTTATGAGCGGCCCACTAGTAGCTGCAGCAGAAAGAACACATTTCAAAAAATGAATCATACATTCCAGGGTGCAAAATATGCAGTGTCCTAAGACTGGCTGCTTTTAACAAGACATTATGGGCATTTATAGGCCATGCATGTTAGAATTTAAATGGTAGAACTTGTGTTGTATCCTTAGGAAGCTTTTCAAAGTAATACACAAGAATGCAGGATCATCCAAATGTTTGTTCGTATACTTTTCCCCCCTTCTGCATAGTCCATTGTTTCATTGACTATAAGAGCTGATAAGAGAGAAACCTGCTTTCAATAACAGCAGGTCTGAGTCCATCTCCTGTGCAGACGAAAAGGGAAGGGGAGCTGACATTGTTCAAGTCTATTCCCAACAAAAGGAGTGACAGATCAAGCCACTGAAAATTCCTACACCTTTCGTTCCCTATTTGCAAACTGTGGCTAACATAAAGGCTGTCATGAGGCATAAGCTGTGTTTCACAAGTGCCTTGCAGAGGCTTGCATATTGCTAAATGTCAGCCTTCAGTTCTAGGCTCTCAGATAGGAAATAATAGATACAGACAACATTATCCTCTAAGATAGGCCACAATGTGTGAAACAGGAAAAACCCCAGCATTGCCATAACAGCTCCTTTGTGAATGGCGCGCCAGGGACTGAGGCTTGTATTTGTATCCGTCTGTACAGATCCGCATATAAACACCGGCCTGAGATGGGTCAGTGCATGTACTAAATGAAGGCACCATGGCATTGTTCTGCATTGTCCCACTTGATTCTAATAAAAACACTTTGCAATGCCTAGCCACATGTATTTCTGACCTGCTCGATAGTGTGTTGCTACACTTGCTTCCTGCAATAACAGAAAGGTAGCTTGCCTTCTACAGAAATGGATCTGTGGTCAGAGATTTTATGACAAAAATAGGCTTATGGCACAAACAGGGCTTCTCGTTATCGCTGCATCGCACCCTCATAGCTTCTGTTCAAACCACAGGCTGCCTTCTAGAGGGCACCCAGTACTAGCACAGGTGATGGAGAATTCCCCTGGTCTGAATGTGCTTATTTTTTACCCATATACACATGGAGTGAAAAGTTTTTAAATACCATTTTTCCCCCAACGAGTGAGTTTGGCCTACGCTGGGTGCTGTTGAGAGAAGAGTGTATCCCTTAATCACACAGCGGGAGGAGGGAGCAGACGTCTGTTTCACATTAAGGGATTGTTCCAAAACTTTCTGCTCAATGCAGAAAACACAACACAAAATGTTCACTCCATGAAATGGCCGGAACCCTTCAAAAGGGACAGGATGGGAAGAATACAGTAGATACAAAGTAACTTCTTGTTATAACCTGTCCAGGGGTGGCAAATGGAGAGCCAGAGTAAGAACAGTCATTAGCAACGCTGGGAATTAAATTACAATCTTCCCACAGGATAATAAGGGCTTCACCATTCCTCAGAATCATTACATTTTTCAAACATAAGGTATTCATTAATGTTTTTTTTTTTAAGTAGAGGAAAAGTATCAGTTCCAAAGTAAAAAAAATCCAGCAATAATTCAACACTTTGCAAAATATTAAAGTTTGAAAAAGTATGAGGAAAAAATGATCTGTGGCTTTCTAGAGAGCTAAAGATTATAGAAGGAGGTTATTGGCTTTTCTGTGACTCTGTATCCCGCTTTTTCCCTCTCATTCCTCACAGATTCGTGGATCTTGGAAGCTTACTATATAGCAGGCTTATCAAACGGGGAACTCGTCAGTAACTTCTTAGCAAGCCTTTCGTTTTAATAGGCCTCTAATTAAGGGAAGGATATTTTAATACACTCTAAAGAAGAGAACCAGTATAAGTTACATATTATGTTTATTTGGGGGTTATTTTTCCATGAAACATACATGGAAGTGTTTTTTTATCGGTATTAAGAGCAGCAGGAAATTTAAAAACCATGAGGCCTCCCACTGAGACCTGAAGCTGAGGTAGGAGTGTGAGTGACAGCCCAGCTTCAATACTGCCTGGGAACAGGGTACTTCTTCAGTGGGGAATTTTATTTTTCACTTAGAATAAACTAAGAGCTCAGATCCTATGGATCAAACCCTCCTCTCCTATCTGTCGGCCTAACTGCCACTGCTGCTGCATGTAAACATTTCTTTTCCTTGCAAAACCAGTGGCTGTTCAATTCAGTGCAACAAAATCAGACAGAAGCAAGTTCGCCCGGGTTTGAGGCAGCCGTATGTGGCACTAGATGGCGTTGCAAAACAGTAACGGTGCAGCTTAGTGGCAAATCACAAGGTCGTGTAACAGGCTGCTGTGGTGTCATGTAATGCCCGCTGAACCTGCTTATGTATACATGGTCACTGAAACAGGCTTGGGTACCAGTTCCATCTCTTTTAAGCTTGTTTAACTCACTTATGACCAGACTGAAAGAATCAACACATGGAAATCACGAGTTTTCTTCCTCTACTGCAGCCCCTACACGCTGCTCCTGCCAGTGCAGCAACACATGCATTCATACCAAGCTAATCCACTGAAACCAGGGACAGTGGCAAAGTCGGGGCTGTTTCCATACTGAATATGGCCCTGACTTGGAAAATCTGTCAAGCACTTTGCTAACGTCAAGAAGATGGCTCATTCACTGCCTTCCCTTAAAGCCTGTGGTGTAGCTCATTTTCTAAAAATGATACAGGGAGGTGCTATGTCTATTATTATTCAAGATCAGTTCATTGAACCTTAACAGTTTAAAAAGTAAAAGCTAGAAGTTAGTTTGCCACACTGCTGGGAGCTCTGGGAATCAAGCTGCTATCCTGTCTCCCACTTTACCTGCACCAGGGTGGTCAGCCAAGTTTAGCTTCGAATTACAACTGTACTGCCACTTGCCTTCCAGGTCTGCCTTCAGTTATGGCTGCGTAGCTGCGCTGGTGGCATTAGAATTGGCAGATATGAGAGGGGAGGACAATTCAGCCACGCCTTTACAGTTTAGCTAACGAGTTTGCTGATGATGTATGAACCTAGCAGAGGCCATCTCCCTCGCCGAGAGCTGCACCTGTTCTGCAGGGCCAGCAGGCTCATGTTTGTGCAGGGTCAAGTCACACCTGAAGCTCGGGTGGGCACCGCCTATTTTCCTTCTTTCTGCTTGGAACATGTGTGTATCCAATACTGCCCAGAACTGGAATGCCAGAATGAGATGAGGCAGATGCAAAAGGCCAATACAGTCATTTGGGACTTACTCCCCTGCCAACAAGATACCCTCTAGTGCTCTGCCCAGTCCAGATTTAAGTGACTCTTGCCATTTCCCTTGGAAAGTTACTTGCAAAGTTTTAATACATCTCCTTAGCCTCAAAAGCCTCACACTAGACTTGCCTTTGTCCACTGATCCCACTGCCCCAGCATTCCCGGTAAAAAATCTCCTGCTCTCTGATTCTTCATATAACAGCCTGGTGGCTTGTTGTTTGCCCAAGCTTAACTTATCTGCTTCTTTCACTATCTCCTCATAAGTCAGTCTCTCAGTCTCTCAGTCACTTGTGTTGTTCTTATCAAAGTGAATTAAATCTCTCCCTCTATAAATAGCTCTGGTTGGTGTTCCAGTTTGTTGCTGATCTTTCCATTACCAAAATTTCTTGACATTTCATAGCCCACCATCTGCTGAGCATTATGGCATGCAGATGTTAGTTATACAGATGTCAGACATTTTTGGCTACCACTACAGCAATAAAAAAATATTTCTCTAACACAAAAACTTGAGAACTTTCCTTAAATGAACTAAGTAATGAAAGGTACTTCTGTACTGATTTCCCTTTGCTTGCTGTTGGTCAATAAAATCTCATTTTGCCACTCACATGTGGGAAAAAAATGCTCATTCTTTCTCTACATATTGCTCCTTAAAAATCCCTAAAACCTCCTCTTTGCTAAAGATGCCCCCACACCACTGCCAGTTAATTAATTTACATAAATTTGGCCACTAGTGGGCTACTGCTATGGCCTGGTACTCCTGCCTCCATTTTCTCACTGTCCCTTACGCTCTCATATCCATCTACCTATCTATTGTCTTCAACAGAAATTATCATCTTTCTGAAGAAAATATTTTCTTGATGTTCCAGACTTTTGGTTGCAGGTACAATAGCATCCTGGCCATAGTCAGGCTACTAACAGCCACCATGGATGAAATCATAAAAGAATTCATCATAATGAATTCTTAGCAGTTAACAAGAATAAGGTTATATCTGATGTAATAGTATATTTCCAAGGTTGAGAATAAGGGCAAATAGTCTTGGAGACCTGGTCACAGTTTTAGCATCCAACAACTATTAGCAGTAGATATTTGCAGACAGTTTTCAAAAGGAGGGGCATTAGTGGAGGAGTTAAACCAGTACAATTCAGTAGGTAGTTTTTGATAAATTGCAATGTTGTAAGTCCATAATAGGATTGGGTTGTTTTCACTGTTGTGTCTTCTTTTTTTCCTCTAGGAGGGGTAACAATTATAATACTAGTAACACAAATGAAAATCAGAGAATAGAGTGTGTGGAAAAGGAACAAAAAGAATTTGGTATCTGGTGATCTGCTTTGTAATCTGTAGAGATATGATAGATCCTATATGGTTTTGGAGAGCACAGATATGTGGCCTCATGCTTCTGGAGATTAGAAAATCTCCAGAATTTCACTGTGGGAGTTGAAGCGAGTTGGCTACTTTATAAGCATCTGCATCACGTGACCGTTTAATATTCACCACCTCTGTAGAAAGGACAATGAAGAGAACTAGAGGTCCAAATACAGTGGCAACTCCAGCAGCAGTAGGTGTGTAACAGTGTAAATAAGACTTCCTTACTCCAACAATGGGATTTTCTAAGATATCTGCAAGAAGTAAGACATCTAAATCATGGTTTACTCGTGCCTACATCACTGTATATTACTTCATACTTAGGACAATCTGTTCTTAGTAGATAGCAGTTTTCCATTCCTTGCTCTCCATTTTGACTGGATGGACATACAAACACACTCACAAAATCTCGTATTTGACTAAACAATGTCTGCTGTATCTTGGTTCTCTCAGTGCTGACACACATGTCTAAAGTAGCTTTAACAGTTCTGGTCATTTGTGTGTTAAATTTCCACTGCTACTGGAAAGATCCCAGGTCACCTCCCCTCAGTGGAAGCAGGAGCTTGCTACAATTACGGAAAAAATTACAACATCCAGACATGAAAACTTGGACCAATTATTTCACCTGGGATCTCTTTCACAACACACTTGCTTTCTCGCTTCTTTCTCCCTACTCTTTAATTTTTGGAAGGCTGTGATCTCCCTTCAGTTTTCAGCTTAATTGTATCCTATAAATACAATCAAAATCCAGGAGTCTTCACTGAAGACAGGAACTTTGCCATTGATTTCAAGGCAGCTGCGTTCATATATCAAGAACACATGTGGGTTTACATACAAGGCTGCCTTTAACACGAAGATAAGAAAGCAAAACCAGCAATGGAAATACCAGTCCTTATTATGTATTTCTCCGGAGAAGTCTGTTACACAGATTTCCCTCACTTTTGTTTTGTTCTTTTTGGACATCATGAATTGCCAGGGAGATTTTATTATTAATACGACTCTCTCAGGTGAGGTGACAGGGAAACAAATGCATTTCTTTTGGTCTTCCAGCTCTGCTCAGCACAGGCCTTCTGCCACTGTTTCTACTGTGACTCTGACCATTCGTTGCAAAGAAATGTTGACAACGTTGGACTGCTTCATCCCATGTATGTAGACAGAAGCTGCCTGGACTAGGAAGTCATCCTCTAGTCATACAGTACGTACAGAGGTACCAAACTCAATGGTAAGAACTTACTGCACTATGGTAATACTAGTGCTTCTAATACACGGGCACTAACGTGCTCCATAAACAGACCACAGCAACCATCCACTGGAGAAGGGCAGTGACAGTTTGTCTCCGAATGCTTAAAAATAGGAATTTACATGGTCTCTGTACATTGTAAGGGAATCAGATCCGAAAAAAAGCCCTTGAAATGCTATCTAATGTAGCGCCTATCAATGTGTCATTTCAGATGTGAGCCTCTAGAGGGGTATAATCCAAGAACAGCAGCAATATATTAATAAAACATGCTTTGACCACATTTTTTCTGGCAGATTGTACTTTTGCACTGTAGCCCAAAGTATATAATGAAATCCAGATCTCACTAGTCGCTGGAATGTCCTTTGTCAATAACTGTGAAAAATGTCTCTCACCCTGCAGTGCAAAATTCAGCTGTGGAATTTATGTGCGTAAGTTCTTCCACCCTTAAAAAGTATTTTTTTATCCTGAATGAAAATACTGACCTTGATTATGCATGGCAGAGAGCGCTTCCTACCTCTGCTGTATATCCTAATCCCTTCTGCACCAGTTTTGTTTGTGTGAATTTATTGCCTGTGAAGTAGACTACCTCAGCAACCCTCAGATTTGCTATTATTGTTTGACTAAAAATTAATAGCAGTATTACCAAACAGGAAAGAGATGCATATGTATGTCTCCTCAATGTGAGACACTGTATCAGAGACCAGGATCCTTTTTCATTCTTCTTTTTCTGCTAGGGAAACTGTTAGGAGTCAACTGTGTTGCTAGTTTTTGGCCTCATGGAAACCTATCTACAAGGCACCAGTTTGGGTTTGGTCCCAACCTGAGCTGAGACTGGGTCACAGACCTTCAAAAAATAAACAACAAAACCCCTAGTTCCCAAACGCTGTAGACCCCTGTCATCGCTCAAGACTTCTCACATCATTTTGCACCCTCTTCATATGCTTTTAGCTGAAAGCACCAGAGTAGTCAGCATTTGTTCTATTGCAGCTGATGACCACTCAGCTCCTGAATTATGGCTTGAGAACTTGCTGCCTACACCATTCTGTGCCTATGTCTGCTTCCAGAAGCAGCACAGGAAGGTCCATGGATTCATGTCCCTGTAGCCTGGTGGAATGATGAGTGTAAGCAAATCAGCCATTCGCCCCCCCTCCCAGGTGAGTAGGTTCTGCCCTGCACAGCCACAGAAGGGAAACAAAATTCTGCAAGGAAACAGGATTAACTGTATTCGCCAGCCAAATGAGGCAAGGGCCTTCCCAAAGCAAATGGAACTCCTTACAGGAAGCTGTGGGATCTCCATCCCACTCTAAATGATTCCACAGCTTTTGACTCAATTTTCTAAATACTCGAGTTTAAGCAGATACTTGTCCATTTCTTCTCTGACTTCCAGTGTGCTTCTCCAAGGTTTGGGTAGTAGACATTGGTGCTGAAAACTAGTTCCAGGACAGAACTTCAGAGCCCTGGGCTTCCAGCTACTTGTATTCCCTTTCCCCATTTTTATGACCCCACCTACAGACCCCCGCCCCGTGGAGCACTTGACAGTCAGAGCCCCGCTGCAAAGGGTGCCCTCCTCCTCTGCCACCCACTGAGGAAAGATTCCAAAAGCGTCTGGCAGAGATCTAGTTCAGCCCAAAAGAGACAAGGGAGAGCCACAGGATGCCACTGAGTGAGACACAGAAGTGCCTATTCACATGAAGGAAAGAGAAAAGAGTGACTCAGATGAAGATTAAATACTGTAATGCGCCTGAGAACATATAAATAAAGGGCCATGAATGCCTGCAAGTGAGGATAAACAGCCTTAGAGAAGCATGGTACATTATCTGCACATGATAATATTTCCAGCTGTCATTTTCAGGCTTGAACTGTCTTCAGCCTGACCTGAAGCAAAGCGACATAAACATTCTTATTCTACTTCAGTCTTATGCCTTGCCTTGCCTTGCCTTGCCTTACCTCCATAGACCCCTGCGAGCACCAAAGTGAGGTGAAACTTCAGTATATGCTTAAGTGCTTTTCTGCCTTAGAACCATCAGAGGATTTGAATCTTCTCTATTGACTAGTAATGAATGTTAGGACAAGAACACGTGCAGCAGTGTAACTAGTAATTTTTTATATTCATCCCCAAAGCATTCTGACACGTAATCACTGAGAGTAATCACTGAGCACAGCCCTGTTTTGGAAGGCTCTTTTATTGCTGAACCGTAGCACAGTCTGGTTTTTAAACATGATCCTCCTCCAGTCCTACCCCTTCAATTTTATAATCAAAACAAGTCTTTAAAAAAAAAAACAAAAAACCTCAATTTTTTTAATTTAAATTACAGGGTGCAAGAAAAATACTTGTAAACCAGAATATTTTAGGATAGATAATGAGACCCACAAATATGTAAGGGACAACCCCCTTAGAATCAGTGGGCTCTGTTTTCTGGCAGAATCTCATTGAAGTTCCTCTACCAGTGCAGAAGAGAGCTGAGTCTTCCCTGGTAAGTGAATGATTGATTGTATCGCAGGACAGTTTCTGCTTGATCTTCTTCCAAGTGCACAAAGCCATAAATGACTGCATTTGGACAAAACTGTTGCCAAAGAGATCAGACCTGGGAGCTCTGCTTTAAGAATCCAAGTCCTAGTATTCGCGCAAAGAGAGAAGTTGCATAACCACCAGCTTCCATCCTGCTTAAATCTGCTTTGTACCACAAAATGGGTCTGCGAGAGCCATGAGAGAATTTCCTCTCTGTTCTGAAGGGCTCGACATCGGCTGGCAGTTCCCCAGACAAAGGAAGGGAGAAGGCCAAAGAAAGCACGCCAGAGAAGGGAGGTAGCACGGACCTGTGTTCAGACCTATGCTAGCATAAAGCTCTCTTGTGAAGAGGTGCATAAGCGAGATGAGAATCCAGGCCCTGGTGAGTTCATTGCCGTGGCTGAATTCCTTTAGCTGTGCAGGCATGTGATTTGGGAGAGGTAACAATGGTGTGTCATGGGACAATCCTGAACCTCAGCATCATGAGATGCCAGTAGTACAGCTCCCCTCTGGGGTCATACTGCCGTAAGAGAGGGACACTGGCCCCACTCGATGAATGGAGCTGATGAATTCTCCTTTTCCTAATCATCCCAAGAACTATTTCTGTGACTGACTGTCTCTAAGTATCCCATGACTATTTCTGTTGTTTTCTGAATCCTACACCTCAGCAGCTGTATCATTGAGAAACCATTTGCAGTACACTGCAATTGCTTTTTCACTCCCACCAGCTTGTGACTAGGTAACACTGTTTGCAAGGCCAGCAGATGGCAATCTGTGTTCATTTGCTCTCATGTGTTACACTTTCATCTTAGTGTACATAACACCAGTTGCATCAGTCTGTTTGGGGTAGAATTTGTCTCAAGCCTGGCCAGAAGATGTTTTGTTTTCCCTGGCTGTTTCCATCCCAGATGTCAACCAGATGCAGAGCAAGAAACCGGTCTATGCGAGAGCCTTCCTCTCATCAGGAAGCTCTGTAAACCAGACAAGGAGAGGTGCTAAACTCAAGGTCAGCTTGAGCACAGGCCAATAGTAACACCCAGACATCAGAATTTCACTGCGTCTCAGAGTATGAACCTTTGGGGCTGCAACCCTGCCAGTACCTAAGAGGCTTAGCCTCAGTTCAAAACATTAAACATTTGTAGTATTTACTTTTAAAGCCTGAACTGTCCCATTGCATCACCAGTTTCTAGGCAACAGTCCTGGAGACTCCACATAAAAATGTATATTTAAAAAGTGAAGACCCAAAGGAGGCTACCCTATTTATCAAACGCGCCTTTCTATTTTAGGAGCTTGATCTGACTAACCAGGCACTGCTCTCTTTATTATGGGTCACCGCTTTTGCAAGCCTCCCTGTACTGACTCCTTTTCCTGCTTACATACAGGGGGCTGCAGCACAGTTCCCATGTTTACACTATTAGTTGTTATTTCCCCAGCTGCTGGCTGGGTTGTGACCCCAGCCAGATCACTAATAATAGCCTGCTCCTCTCTCAGGAAAGCGAGGAGCCAGCGGGATTCAAGAAACCTGTTCCTTCTTAGAGCATCGACAATGTCTGGCTTCACAGGATTCAAGCTCTGGTGCTCTCTCCTCTAATAACCCTCCACTGGTGTTGGCAGGGGAGCCTACACCTGCTCATCTGGCTCCCAGCTCCCCGGCACTGTACAAAGCGGCTGATGCCAGTTTTCCCAAGCCCCTTGTCTCCTTTCACCTTCCTGGCAAGCCATTTCTCCCACACCCTCTGGAGGATTGCCTGGACGTCTGCCGACAAAGAAAGCCCTTCCCACTCGCTCCTCGGGCTGTCTCCTTCTTGCTGCTACCTTATTTCCGCAGGTTTTGTAGGAATAAGAAGGAATCCTAGTT
>Ga0181612_119430_pt1 | contig 20205 bp, 9 predicted proteins | sample HoacroProtozoa21_FD_119630 | JGI IMG/M metagenome (GOLD analysis project Ga0181612, IMG submission 119630) | Hoatzin crop microbial communities from Cojedes, Venezuel. Combined Assembly of Gp0051906, Gp0051904, Gp0051908 | reverse complement strand
TGACACAGTACTACTTTTGCGCACCTAGAGTTTCATTTATGCTTCCTGAAAAGTATATCGAGAACTGTAAGTGTACACTCTCATATTTGCAAGTTTCTGAAAGAAAAACTTTTCAGAAGACACTTTACCACTTCAAACATAGCAGCAAAATAGTGAAACTGCCAGTTTTGGCATCTGTAGCAGGTTGAATTTTTGTCATGGAGGATTTGGATTTTTCAGTGTTTTTCCTCAACAGAATTAACTCAATCTGGTTTGAAACTCTCTCAATAAAGCTCCCATACCAGTACTAACAGTGTGCACAGCAAGAGAAACCCACAAACAAAAAAAAAAGTCCAACAATTGCACAAAGGTAGGGTGGAGAAAGCCTTTCAAAACAGCATATTTGCTGCTGGAGCCAGAGATTCACTTTAAAGGAAATGAGGGAGAAATACCGAAGAGAAATGTAGGCGTATCCAGATAGTAATAATGTGTTCTTGTAAAATTCACCCTTATGGGTCAAGTTAAGAGCCTAATAATTTCTCTGAGTTTGTGACAAGGTCACTGTGGCTCACAGTGCCATTACAGCTCACTGATCATTTGTTCTTGCAGATCTCCAAGACACCCTGCGGTGTTCAAGTTCAGGGCATGTCAGCACTCTTCCAATAGCTCTTCAACAAGAGTTTATTCGTAAGTAATTACTCATTTTAATCACAAGCATACATAGACTCCTATTCATAAGACTCAGAGGTATCTTAAGTATCTGAATGCTCAGCTGACACTCACACAAAACCTGCCTTTTTTCTCAAAAAAATCTCGGATTTTACTTTGGCGACAAACAAAGTTTGGGATGCATGATAAAAATATTTCTTAAAGTAATCTCTTTGATCTAGTGATCTGATCTTTATATGGTTGTTTAACTTTTTACAATTAGTTAGAATACAACGGTACTGAGTGAGATGACCGTTAACTAAACTATTTCTCAGCAAAGAACACCTAAAGACATTATGTGCCAGCAGAGAAAAATGGCAAAGAAGTGGGAGAACTGGAGCTTCCAAGAATGATGACAATCAATTGTTCAGCCCCTCAAGAAACTAATTAAAATGAAAACAGGAAACAATTGCAATGATCTAATAACTGGCTTCTTTGTACAAACTTCTAATGACTTCTTCATACCAACTGGTTTTAGAAGTGTCAGTTCGTGTTTTTTCAAAAAGATTGAAATATGGTGTCCTCCCCTCCTGTGTCCAAGTTCCCTCAATTCGCTCAGAAATTTTGCTGTATTTCTCCAGTAAGGTGTTTATTTCTTTGACACTCTTTTTTTTGCAGGTTGGGAATCACATGGAAGCTCTAGAAGAGCTATAAAATGTGAAGATTTCATAGAAGTAAATGTGGAAAGGAATAACAAATTCAGAACAGTGGTTTCTTTTAAATTCTTTTTACTGATGCCAGATCACTGACATTGGATTGCCACAGAGGTACTGTCATGCAAATCACTTTTTAAAAAATTATACTGAAAACTGTACCAATAATTAAAGAATTGTCACAAGAAGCCAAGAGTTCTGGTGTTTGTGCCCACACTGAGCTCACCCTGTGCTACTGACATTAAGAAGCAAAGTTTTAGATGGGAAGAACAAACTTGTTGCCGGAGTATTAACAGAATAAGAAGTTAAGCTGTTCACTGCTAAGAAGCATATGCAATCATTTAAAAAAAAAAAAAGTTTCACTACAACAAAGTGCAAGTTATTCTGGGAAAAAGGGTACTCCCCACTTCAGCTGAAGCTCTGCTTCTGCACAGAGATTAAAGATTCTTTGGGTGAGAAAGTGAGCCGACTCTCTTGTGTAGGAAGACACTCCTGCTGTCCTCTGGCAGTTGTGAGCGGTGCCTTCCATGGGTGCCAAAAGGCATTTCTGCATCTTATGCAGTGACTGTTTAGCGTGAAATGAGGTCTTTCCCTAGAATAGGCCTGGGACTCATGAGCTTCGCTCACTGCCCTAAGTACAGACTTGGAATATGACGCTGCATTCCTGAAGCAATAGGCTTGGATGAATGGGAGAAGTACCTCGCTCCAGGTTATTGGGTTCTGAATCCTTCATGGGTGGAGGGATGCCAGAGATCATTGATGACGGTGAAAAAGCCTTGGCGATGCATGGGATTTAAGACACACTTCTGTTGTCATGGTTCAAATGGGAGTACTCGAGGAATCTTTTACAGTTCTCTCCTAAGCAGAATCTCATCCCAAGGAGTTGAGCGCTCCGTGTACACTGTATCGAGGCTGAAGGTAAGGCTTTGGATTCCCCTGCAGCATCAGGCATGATAAATGTTGTTAAGTGTGGCAGCCTCAGTCTCTTTTTTAATGAATGCCTCTCTCATCACAAAGCAGCAAGTTCACACAGAGATGATAGTGCCGGGATAGACAAAAAATAACTCGTAGTAACAAATATCCCTGTAACTATGCATATCTTCACTTATATGAGCAATAGAAAGTTTGTGAATACTTGAATTTTGGTATCTGAATCTGCAAAAAGGTAAGTTCTCAAAATGACACACTTGCAGGCTTGTAGAATATAGTGGTTTCAGTTAAAACCAGGACAAATCCAAAGCTGCAGCTACCCAGAAGAAATGAGGCAGCAAAACTTTGAAGATGCAACACTTCAATAAACATCTCACACTGTATTAGTCACTACAGCTTTCTAACCCAAGGAGCATTTCAGAATGAGTGCATTTGCTAAGAGAGAAGGACAGTCTCAGGGCAACAGGACCTCTTCTGTTACTCTCTTGATTCTTTATTTAAGCGTTATCCATTTGGTAGACAGTCAAGTCTATATAGGTCAGTTGGTGCATGGAGTAATTATGCCCTGAAAAGGAACATTCATATCAGAAAAAAAATAGGCAGGAAAACTGCCTTATTTAAATATGGTCAGAAATAATGAAGTAAAGTCAGTGATAGGAAAAGGTTGACAGCAGGAATCTGTGACAAAGATAGGTCATGTTTGCACAGTGAAAGCTTTGACACAAAGCTTGTGTCAATGATAGCTCAATGGAAGGTTAGTCACTCTGTATTAGTAAGCACTTGACTGTATGACTTCCTAGCAGAAGGTGCAGGACGTGTCTGAACACTTTTTAAAATAGTAAGAATTCCTTTTTCACATTGCAGAGCCTTGTCTCTTCCTGGAGGTGGGAGGGAACATGCAGTGCAAAGCTGTTCTGGTACTTTACAGAAATACATATCAATTGGGATGTATTTCTAATCTGTAACTACTTTACAGCTCTGCCTTCATTAACAGTCTGTCAGGATTCCCCTATAAATCTCTATTTTCATGTCTCAGAGCTCAGCTGTAAAAATTCATAGCAGCGTAACCTTTGGCAAAAAGTCTCAACCTCAACACAGGTCTCACCTTCACATTTAAACTAAAAATTAAAACACCTTAAAAAAAGACTAATAAAAGAAAGACCACAAATATATTAAAATGCTGCAGTGAAATCAGAAAGGAAATGCAGGATTCATACAGGAGGCTAAGTTAGACGTAAATGTCACGTCTAGCACTCAGGTGTTGAAATAATTTCCTACAGCAGACAATCTTCCTGTGCAAACACTGTCTCATTGTGTACACATGCACGAAGGCTGAAACAGGGGCATGGCTGGGCTCTTCTTCTCATCTCTGCCTCTGAGAATCTGGCTGATCTTTGCAGCTCAGTCTCCTCACTGCTTGCTAAATGCAGGTAGATGCTGGACCTCTAATTTTACTGGACTTAATAGCAAAGCAGATCTAGTACCAGATCTCAGTAATAGACAGATCTACTATCGAGTTCACTGGTATGTCAAAGTTTTACCCAAGCTTAGGAAAGTGTAGCAGAGAAACGGCTACAGCTTGCATTGACAAGTAATGTTCCCACAGAATAATCTGCCACAAAGTGTAATTTCTGGGTGCTTCTCTTGTTCATGCCTGTGCTGGAACCTGCAGGGAAAGGAAGAAGTGGTGGCTATGCCAGCACCATATTCACAAAGGCCCACACCACGCAAGAATTCCCAGCTGGGTACGGTCTATTTATTTTTCAGTGCCTGGCTGGTACGAGGGAATCGAAGAGGACAGACTTCCTTTATCTTGTTTATTCTAACTTCTACTGCAAACACATACACTTCAGGGTCCCTGCATGCAAAATACAATACAGATGGGAAGAGCACTCTTCAGTTTCCTTTCATCTCTAAAATAATCCTCCACCTTAGTATCCTTAGGCACTTCCTAATGACACATCACTAATTAAACAGATATCACAGCCAAAACCTGTGAACAAATGACAACGTAACAACCAGGCTGGTTAGACTTTCATTGTAAGGCAACGTAAAGGGCTGAGAGCAGAGTCTTCGGGGATCAGTGGTTCGCTGGACACAGACTGAGAAAAATTTCTTAAGCTGTAACCCTTCTTAAGCCACAACAATTCAGGCTTTGCACCTCAACTTTCCTGCAGGATGTTTGCAACATGTTTCATTCCATCACGTCCGTGTTTTTTCAGATAAGGCCTCCATACTCACGCACTGTGACAGGCTGGGTGGAACTGAGCGTACAGAGACTAAGACTTCAGTCAGTACTTGAATGAAAGTTTGGAGGATTCTTTACTTAATTTACATGATGGATTACATGCTGGGCTTTTAAATAAACTAAATCTTTCATATGGACTTCATTAATTGTAATTAAAATGTGTGTGATGCAGCAAGATTTTAAAGAAATCTCCCTAGAGCTATCCAAGCAATCTTTTACATGGCAACTAAAGATTTCTGCATCTACGTCCAGTAAAACGAGATTGCCTCCAGTAAAATGAGATGCTGATGACACTTAAAAACTCTTGGAGGTGCAGCTACTTTTGCTGCAAATACAGAGTGATTATGTCACAATACTTTACACTTAAATAGATAATACATATGTGACTACACCAGTGTCATGGATGATAGCAGTGGCTACTATTAGAATTTTTTGTTAGTATGGTTATCTTCAATATCAGTCCACAACACATAATGCAAGGCATCAGAGGTCTTCCTGCATCATAAGCATATTCTAAAAAATGAAAGCATACCTATATTTTCTATGGCTGGAATTATTACTAAATCATCCAAACGAAGAAATGACAGATGCTTCCAGAGAATGTACCATTGCTTACTGATGCAAAAGAGATACCTGGAAAAAAACATCAGAATGACCACTTGAGAGTAGGCTTTCCTTTTGATGTGTAAATGCAACTCAAATTTGCGTTAATCAGAATTATTTTTATGGTGTGAAAAAAAAACATGTCTAGGAAACTACTCCACTATATTATTGTCTACTAACAAATAAAAAATTCACAACATTTAAAAGGACACTGTTGCCACAATGAGACCATTGGATTTGGTTTATTTATACTATTTTCAAGAAGAATTGTTTCTCTGTCTTTTTTCAGACTTCATTAACACAGAAAATATATCTGTCTGCTTATGTCTAATTTTCTGCTCGTAGCACAATTTCTGCCACGGTCACGTACTTCTGTCAGTATGTCTCTATGGCTCTATGATAGAGATGCATATTTTTTACTGCATGACTTAGAGACACAGGACAGAAAGCTTAGCTCAAGAGACCTTGACAAAAAAATCTAGTGTTACCTAACTGTACCCATCTGCTCACCATTAAGGCAAGATAACACCCCACTGCATCTCACTGGTAACTCCTTAGAGGACTTATAGGCTGCTTTTCAATCAAAAATTATCCCAGTCTTCAATATTACAGCCACATCCCTCTTATTGTGGGTGCTATGAGGAGGGAAAACATAAAATGATTATATCAAGTCCAGACTGTAATTTACACAATGAGAAATCCCTGAGGTTTTATTACAGAGTGTTTGTGTGCCGTCATGGAGGCATTGAGAGCCACAGTGGATGGAAAAGGAATTTTTCTTAAAAGCTTTTTCTTTTAAAGGCAAGTTACAACAGATATCACAGGTCCTACATTCAAATTAAAAGCACTGACTCCCATGAAAACTAACCACAGTGGAATTCCTGCAGTGGCAATTGCATTCACAGCACTAAACCAAGATGTAAAATTGATACTGTAAAAAATTTTTTCTAAAGCTTTAGGCTGTTGGCTATCCTTGTTTGCTAAGCATATTTTATATTTTTGTTCTTCTCTTTTCCCCATCTGCAACCAGAAGATGAAATGCCAGATGGAGACAAAAATGTTGCTCTTGCAGTATTTCTGATTCAGATGTAACTCATACAAAAATATCTCCAGATTCTGTTCCAAAGAACTAAATCCAGTCCAGTCACAAGTCACAGCCTTTTAGGAAGTTTCCAGCAACCTGAACATTTGCAAGTTTAGTCTTTATCTGAAGCCCATCCATAATTGGTGTTTTCAGTTCTTAGGGTGACAGTCAGGCAAGCAGACATAACCTTACACGACACCCATTTATATGCCATGGTGCAACTGAAAATGGTGGTAACCAAAGAGTCATTCATAGAGGTTAAATTTATCTTCATCCCTGAACACAGCAGAACACTTCTAAGCTAAAACACAACAACTAGTAGTCCTACGGATCCACAGACCCCAAACACTTGTATAGCCTCAACAAACTATTTGTGGTTGGATTTAATGCACATAAATTTAGACAAGGACATGAATTCTATCTCCCCACAGTCCCTCATCAGATAGAGAATTACTCTGTTTTGTGCTTTTGTTGTGAAAAGAGGACAGAGAGAGTGGGGGAAGGAGGATTTATATCAGCTATCATAATTAAATATTCATAATAACTGTTACATTTCCATCTCCACATCAGTGTCAAGTGATGAGATTTAAAGATGTCAGATCACATTAGTTTAAAAGAGGTACTGAAAATGAAGCTTTATGCCAAAAGGCATGATATGGGGGGGGGGGGGGGGGGGGAAAAAAAAAGTTTTGGCATTTTTTTAAAAAAAACCCCAGTTTTCTTTCCCCCCTCCGCTCAAGGACTTGGGGTCTGCAGATGATAATTTACAGTGTTTCGGGAGAAGGGTGGGGATGCATTCCTAACACCCCAAATCCTGGTTTGTATTACACATTGGGGATTTCAAAGCACACCAAGATTTAATCATAATCAGAAAGTAGATAAATCGTTTCTACAACATTCTGCAGCGTCAAGTCCTTTTTTTTTTTTTTTTTTGCTTTGGTATCACTGTAACTAATACAGCAAAATTGTATTGTCATCGTGTCATGCTATCAATGCAATGATTGATGAGCTATGCTAATGCATCTGGGAAAACGGCAGAACTTGTTTAGTTTGGGTATCATTTCAAGTTTAGGAGCTTGGTTGATTTTCAGACAGAGTCAAAAGACACCAGCTGTTTCTCTACTTAAATGTGCAAGTACAGAAGAAATTTTTCCTGATCAACATTACTAGAAATGAATCAAGATTACAATGGGAAGGATGCAAATATTTTATTTAAGCAGAAGTTTCAGTGTGGTTGAGCTGTAGTACACTAATACAGAACTGCAGTGTTGGTTCATTGATCTCCACAAGGCAATATTGTCAGATATAGAACAAATTTAGAAAATCTTAAATTAATTTTTAGAAAGAATTTTTTTAATGAGCTCTGCCTCTCCTGCATTTTAGAAGATGTTGACTTGATACTTCTACACTTGCCCTGGCTTTATACTTTGTCCTTAAACAAATGCTCCTAAAAATTGCCAAAGACAAGGTACATTGATAGATTGACCTTTAGTCTGTCAGCTTTCTTGTATTATACTAGATGCTAAATGAAATGAAAAAAGTATCTTTTTGTATTCAGATTAAGTGTCCGTAATTAATTAATTTAAGTTGATGTAAAGTAATTTAAATGGGTTAAGTTTATTTCCTGAATATTGGGCGTCTCTATAAAACTGAAGCTGGTGGAAATAAATATTTTTGCTATTAAATACTTAGGACTACAATATGTGGCCTATTTCTAAATTGTAGACTATATCCGTAAGGTTGGATATTATTTGGATTTTGTTTTATCTTTTTTCCTTTATTCACATTATTTTTTGTGCAGTATTCTTTTGTATGGACCCGAATAGAAGAGCAGAGCAGAGCTATCCTTTAAGGGTGTGTTCATCTTTACATTTTTTAAACCGATTTTGATAGATTTATATCAAGGCTGAAGTAATTCACTCTGGGACAAAACTTGGCATCAAAACTTTTAAATACAAGCACATTTTTCTTTTGATTTTTTTTTTAAGAAAATTCAAAAATCAGTCGGCATGTTCTTAAAGGCAAAGGTTTAAATCCTGATCCACTTGAAGTGAATGGGAGTTTTGCCATTGCTTCAGTGGAGCCAGGACTTCCGTCAAATGGTGGAAAACAATTACATTTAGTATTTTCAGATGGAAAATTTGTGCTTGTATAAATTAAGATTGTCCCTTTTGGGGGGGAGATACATATTGTATAATTCATAGCGTGAACTCATCTCTGGATATCTTTCTGTTAAGTGACTATCTTTTTTTCATTAAGATAAGTAACAGTTCAACATATGTGGTTACTTAAGAAATTCCTCAGGATCTTTAGTGGAGTCTTTTGGGATAAGATGTAAAATCAGACGTTGTCATTCATGACAAAGAGCCCACATAATTTTTCCAAAGAGCTCGGCATGCCAACAAGAGTGGATAAGCACGGGTGACTGTATTTTACCACGCACTTTCCATCTGAGGCTTGGATGCGAGGTGGGACTTTTGCCTTTCCTGCCCTCAGCTGCTATCGGGTATTGCTTGTCATTTAGTGATTTACACCTGTAGCCAGGCCAGGAGAGACGTGAACTGAATTATCTGGCTTTGCTTTGCTGAAAGCTGAGGGTGTCGTTGGTGAAATCCTGCTTACCTTAATGAAAGGACAAAACTCGACCCCCGGAGAAGTTGTTAAGGACTACTTACGCGGGGTACCTGCAGGATGAGACCTGAAATCCATCCCCTCTCTCTCTCCCAGGTAAAGCTTTTCAGAAGAGATTTATCATACCACGGACCTGTTCTCCCCTTTCACCTGGCAGTACAGCACCCGTTATGTTCAACTATCAGTGATACTAAAGCTACCCGAGGTAGATGATACAATTTCTGTACGAGAGACGAGTGGTTCAGCCAGACCTACCCCAAACTCCCTGCTTCAGACACTATGACACCTGATGCTCCCTTCTCTGGGGCTTTAACCCCACATGTGGGGTCTTTGGGCTGAGCCAGACTGCTGCAGAAAGGGCAGCTCCTTCCCCATGCCGGCACAGTGGGACAGTGTCCAGCTCTGCCAGTTAGTACCAGTATTCCTGCAAGTGTTTCAGGACTTCAGAAACCAGCTGTATTGTCATAGTCTGGTCCGAGAGGTGAGCCAGCATCTAAAGCCTTTTTGGGTGTTTCCTTTAGGTGGGAGATCGATGATAATTCTGCGGTGCAATCCTGTTTATTTACGAAAATTAAACACAGAGTCAGCTTTCCCAAACCCAAGGACAGACTGCAGCAGCATGCAACGTCTTTGCCCAGAAACCCTGGCCAGCCTTGCCCAAGAGTTTTGTGCTGAAAGGGAGCTCTGCTCTCTGCTTTCCTCCCTGGCTCTGCCGTCAGCACTCGCTCAGCTTCGCCCCGGCTGCTGTCTCTCTTAATAGACAGATTTCGCGGATCTTTTCCTCTGTTGCCTGTACACCTCCCATCGCCAGTGCTGAGGCAGGCCGGGCTTCCACGTGCCGCAGGTGCACGGGCCATGCAACCCAGGGACACCAGGGCTTCCAGGTGTCTCCCTCCTCCACAAAAGTGCTGCGAACCTGAACAAACCGGGTCAGAGCCACCACGTTTCGGCCATGCCCTCCCATCCTGGGCATTGGTATGACACAGCTGCCCTTGGCGTGTGTACCCTGGCAGCCTGCCCTTCCCAAACGCTCGGCAGAAAGCTGAGTGGCAAGTGTCAGCTAATTGTCCAAATAAATAAATAGCTCCTTCTGCCAGATACACATGCACCATGGCCTTTGGAGCCCAAGTGTGTATCCTGCCATGCTCGTGACGAACAGACAATATCGCAAAGGCTTGGAAACGCGAGTGTTGACAGTGAGCACCGAGGCGAGGCTGAACAGTAAGTTGGACTCGGCTAAAGTCAGCGATTGTTCTGTGAGCAAACACAGAAACAGAGCCAAGAGTGAAACGCTCGGCTTCTATTCCTTCCTCTGCATATAATGTCCTCTCTCACCAAACGCTTTCTGCAAATGGAGTCCCTGTATGTCTTGGCAGTTCTCTGTACGTAAATGTTCTATCACAGTGTGTAGCAGACTCCACACTTATACTTTCATCATTATATTCCTTTCACCATTATATTCCGTTCATCACTATATTATTTTTTGGGAATAACTAGATTACATGTTAATAATATCAACAGTTTGCACTGTTAACATTCTATTATACCCCCACAAAGTCTAATAATAATTTTATATTTGTAATATATAGCTCTTTGTGCCTGACCTGAATTTAGGTATGTATGACCAAACACTGTTTTTCTGCTGTCTAGCTGAAGCGTTTTCTAAGATTTTAGAGGGTTGTTTTTTTTTACACCAGAATGCTGTACAAAGCCTAACATAGATCCCACAGCCGCTCGATGTTGCAGGGACTGCAAGGCAGTCCTATGGCAATAGGATGTTGCCTTATGCTGCTGTCTTTTGTGACACAGCGTTAATCTCACCTGGTTCTCCACTGGCATTGTACTTCCACACCTGCCTTGGCAGAGGGCTATCTTCCCATCTGCTGTCTGATCTGTCGTGTTATGTCTATGACCAAATACATCTAGTGTATTTGCAGTTTCAGTTAAATATGTAAAGGGATTCACAGTCTGATGAGAGCTTGTCATTACAATTTGTGTAGCTTTTAGTGTATGCAGAAATAACAAGCTTCTGCAAGAATCTCTTATTTTTAAAATTTTGTAGCCTTTTTAGCTTGTTGCTCGAAGTAAACACTGGCCTCTGTACATACATCCTTCTCTCCATCTGGAATTCTGAGATTGCAAGCAGTAGTAAAGGTAGGGCTACAGACATCAAAGATACTCATACGTCTTGAAACTAAGCACTGTGCTAAACTCCCTTTAATGCTTCTGTGGGAAAGTGTCTCCGTATGTCATCCCATGTATTTTCTTTGCTATTTAAAGTATTGCTTAATAGTACACTAAGCTGGTGGAAAACTATTTGCTTTGTTGGGTTAGTTCTACTCAGGCTTAATGCAGGGCTGGGTAAGCACCAGAGCCGGCACATGGGAGTGAGTGGGACTGGGAGCCGCTGGGGTGAGAGGAAGAGGGACTGGGGCACCCGGCCCCACCTCGCACTTCTTCAGTTTCACAAACTCCCTGTGAGTAAGTGGGGTCTTTTTCCGGGAAGTATTTTCAGACCTCTCCCACCCCCATCTCCTTAGCTTGAGTCCCACTCCTTTTGGACTGCCCTTCCCCACTTCATGCTGTCTCTCACTTCTAACCAGCAATTAGAAACTCTTCCTGCAATCCTGTCCTCTCATTTCTTGTCTTCTCTGTGTCTTCTTGTGGTTCTCCCTGCTCCGTAATCACTCTTTTAGCAAGTCCCTTGGAAACTCCTCCTTATGCACCCCTATAGATTTTCAAAGGGCTCTTTTAGGTTTTGACTTTGATCTCCTTCCTCAGTTTCTCTACACTTCATCTCTGGACCACCTCCTCCAGAAACAGAAATGTAGAAGTCATTATTGCGCTAAGGATTCATAGACCTACTGTGCATCTTCTGCCTCGTCCTCCTGCCTTTCACTGTCACTGCCTGCTTTCAAACAAAAAAAATCCCATCCTGTCCCATTTCTTAAATCTGGGCCACCATACAGGTATCAATGGGGAAGTCACAAGACCAGGACAGTCACTCCTTTAGTCCAGTTGTTTCTCTGGACTTTTAAGTCAGCTTCCTTTAGAACCTAATTTTTTTTTTTTTAATTTGGGGCTATTTTTTCCCCCCTCATTTACAACCACAGTTCAAATGTCTCGTAAGATTTTATTCTTCCTAGAGGACACCCTGTTCTTTTCCACTTCAGCAAATGGTGACACCTGTTGTGTCTTTCCAGTTTCTGCAGCTTTGGAGATGCAGTGTCCAACAGATTCCTTCCTAGTTGTTCTTTGACATCACCTGGGCTACCATGCTTTCTTGGCTGCTGCCCTACTCCTGCAAGACACCCTGAGCAAGAAATGTAGTTGAGAGGTGGGTCCTTCAAAAAGAATGGAATAAGACTGACAAGACTGTCTTTCAACTCACAGTCTAGTTATTAGATTATCTATTTCACTTGTGTTGTTGCAGTGGTCAGGAGCCCTGCTTTTGACCTAGGACTTCACTTGTACAAGAGAGGGTTAAGTTGGTGAAAGTCTTTGTAGACAAACTATTCAGTTCAGGACCAGATCTGTCCTCTATGGTCTCCTCTCTGTCTTCCTGCAAGATGTGATCAGAGTGCACGAGGCTGTTCGCATGAATGCACTTGCTACATCCCTGCCTGTGTTTTGCACATTTATGCCCTTTACTTCAGCAGCTGCATTCGGCCCAACGTGCACTTTTTTATTAGAGTATCGCAGGAGAAAAAGTTAGAAGCCTTCAAATACCATGTTTTTATAGCAATAATGGTGAGTTTTCAAAGGTGACTTTTAAATAGATGGTAGAAAACTTGAAGGCTTCTGCTAGTGTTTAACTGTAATATGGCATTGATATGAAGGCTACATTATCAAATGGTAATGAATGCCAATTCTAAAGAACATGTATGGCCAGCAGTTACAATTATTCTGAGGGCTTTTTCTAAATCTTCTTCATAAACCTTGCATGACTCAAGCTTGCCATATAGGAAAACTGTTTTTCTTTCCCCCTAGTATATTATTTATAATATAAAGTACATATTATAATAGATTTTTGATCTAAAAATGGTAATTGTTTTCCAACCACCTGCACTTACGCAGAAATACTTTTGACCACAGAGCAACTGAGTGCTCACTACCTTATCCACAGGATCTCACAGCATTTGAGTCTGAAAAATCAGATCTCGCACTTCCTCACAAAGCAGGTGATATTGAGATTCGAGAACTGTTTTGCATTTGGGAAGGCTGAAGAAGAAGGGATTTGAGCAGGCTGCATTCAGGACTAGAAAAATGCTGGTCCATAAATTAAAACTTTCCAGAGAAATCAAATTCTACTCACTTTGTTGGAAGTGCAGCTTTCTTTCTAGCCAAAGGAATGAGCACTGCTGATTCCTTTACATTTAGTTTTCTTGGTTTGAAAATTCAAATACAAGAGAAAGTATCTCTCTGACTTTTCTGTCGAGGGACCCATTTTCCTGCACTGATTTGAGCGGGGCTGTATCAGTATAAGTGAGGATAGCACTTGACTTGACCCTGTGTTCGTGCTTATATTATTGCCCCTATTCACAGAGTGGAAACTTGCTGGATTTTTTCCATTAGGAGCAGGAATTGATGATAGGAGTCAGGAATGTCTTTGGTTTATTTACAAAGCATGTACTCAGAATCTTGTTTCTCTGAATGTGGTAGAAACAAACAACAGGCACTTTTCTTACTCAGAGTTTCCAAGCTTGCTTCTGTAGCACCGTGCGTTCCCCGTAGAGCCACGCCGCTCTGGTTTGGACCCCTTGCAGGACTGCTTCTCTGGCTGCTGCTTCTTACGGACAGTGAGACATGCACACAGACGCACCCCACCTCACCAGCCAGCTTCCCAGCCTCCACATGCCACAGAGCATCCTGGTTGAGCTCAGCCTACTTCAGCTTGGCTGGCACGACTCGGGTGGCATCTTCGGTTGTCTCCATCCTCCGACTCCTGAAGGGACTAAAGGATTCTTTTCATTTAGCTCCAAGGACAGACACCTGAATTAGCTTTACTGAGGCATGTGACTGTAGATTAAAAAAATCTACTGCCATGCAAATTCCATATAGATACAACCCGCACGCACACACGCACATGCATGCACACACATGCATGCACACACAGAGCTTCCAAGCCTTTGGAACAGCTCAGTAACTTGTATAACAGAACTGCAAAATTGTTTCATAGTTGTCTGAAAAATTTATAATTCTCAGTTCCTTTACTGTAGGCAAGCTTTCATACTAGTTTTACAACAGCACAGCTTATCTCAGATCTGTGGCGTGAACTTTTGTCAAAGGAAAATAAATAAATGACAGCAAAAAATCTTGACAGTTAGGTATCATTTCTGAATGCCTGCAACAAGACCATATTCTCACATTTCAAACAAGTGCTAATTTTTACAATATTGAGCCAGTCACTCTTCAGCTCTGGTAATCACATTTTGATAGGAAAGTGCAGTCTATAATGTCAGAAAGAGACTTTTCTCCCTGTGAAAAAAATTCCCCAAGCATTTCAAAAATAGGTGGTGACTAAGGGCCGGCAGAGTTACACTACACCGTATTTCTCATTTCACAGTCTTGCAGCTCTTTTCTACCTCGAGTAATATTTACTTGTAGCAAAGAACATTGGACTGGTATTAATTGCAAGTGAAGATAAAAGCCGTCTCTCATCAGGACCCATTGTGGAAAACCTGGAGAGCTGATGGCAGCAAAGTATTCTTATGGAGCTGTAACTTTGCAGTGTTTCCATACTTTCTTCCCAGGACAAACCGCTTATAGCTTTCAGTGCACAAAGGTTCACTTTTTCTCTGATCTCTATAATTCCCTGAGCTCTGTAATTGATGTATTTTCACATGGAAAATTGATCAGATTAATTCAATTTTAGGTACATATACACTATTCTAAAACAATTTAAGAACTATTAGTAGGGTGCGATAAGCATTACATTTATCACATTCGCATCAAATAAGAGAATAGCTAATAGTTTATAAAACAGATTCTTTGAACCTGATGTTGGGCCAATACGAAAAGGATGTTTTCAGTGATTCTTTTCATACGTTTACTGGATGCACACATTGCTTGTGTTTGTCAATAGCATTGAAAGCTATGACTAGATAGGACAAAATAAACATTTTTAAACATGAACAGACTGCATTAGTAGCAGTGGAATGCATCTAGTTAACTAAAGACATTGTCCTCAGGCACTAAAGAGATCATAATTACAAATGCAACTCCACCTCCTGGCTTATTTTACTCTGAGGAGACCAAGAGTTTGGATTCTTTATTTTGAATAAGTGTGGATACTTCCTTCAGGGTCTGAAAAAGGAAAAATTGACAGCTACATTCCAAAGAAAGCTTAGCTGGATGGAAAATGACTGCTTGCAATACTAACACGCTCTTTGTTTAGTGGTGCAAATAAGTATCATCTCTTTAAAAGTGTGTAACTAGGATAAATATTGGATATGAGACCGAAGAGTTCTCTTCATTTCATGAGTTAAAGGTTTCCATGTGAAAATAAGCGTATATGTGTGAAATCTTTTCTTGAACAATCTTCAACAAATTTGTGGGAAAAATTACAGTGGAAAGCTCTTCTAGACAGTGATGTTTGGGCTGCTTCAAAGAAACACTATGGAAACGCTAAGATAAATGAATCAGATGGAGATGGAGAGTGAAAAAACAGCTACATCCTTGACTAATTTTGTTCTGTGATATCAAAGAGTCTCAAGTTTTCCATAGTTCTTTCCTTATTTGTAAAACTAGGGTGCTGCCACGGAGACTTTTCTATACTAAAGACAACACTTGCAACATTTAATATTCCTCTTCGCCACATCTATCTGTAGCAACTAATTTTCCATTTACTCTCAATGGCTTCAGAACAACATCCAAACTCCTATGTTCTTGGTCAGAAGGATTTTAAGCATGTAGCTCTCTCTTAAAGAAGGAATCATACACAGATTTGGTTACAAACATCTTTCTGCATCCTCAGAAATAAATAGGGACTGAAAGTCAGACACGGGTTTTAACGGAAAAAGTTATAACCTTGTGTAAAGACAAGCACCAGCAGTGGAACAGTGATAAATGAAGCTGTTCAGGCTCCTTGGCATGTTGATTCTGTGGAGCGCATTTTATTGAAACAGTTTCCATATCATGTTTGGCTTCATGAATGTTCAGTGGTAGAGGCCAAATCCTGTTCTCAGTCCAGTCTCTGCAATTCCCTTCAACCACGTTGCAGCTTTCATCTGTTTTCTTGCATCAGATTCTTTCACGGGAGTTCAGCTGTGCCAAGCATCTTGAAGTTGTATTACCAAGAATGTTTCAAGCACAAATCTCTTAGCCTCATCACTGAAGACAAGCGCCTTTGCCCAAGTGTAGAAAGGGCTGCTTTGCCCTAAATCCAAGGAAAAAACTTGCAGTTTTGCACCACTTTCAGCTGAGATCTTGGCCTTTAAAGCTATGGCACAAACATAGGTGTTGAACCAAAGTAGGGTTTGGATTTTGGGAGAGAAATCAGTGTCAGTAGAAATCTGTGAAGAGTTTCCAGGTGAAGAGAACATTCTCCAGTGTGTTCCCAGATCGGTCTGTCTGCTGGGCTTGGGAAAAGAAGCATTTCAATTTTCTCCATTACAACCCACATTCATAAACTGAAATCATAGCTGTGCTATAGTCTGGTCTGATTGCTGTTTCCATCCCCTCCCTCCCCAGGGTGTCAAGCCCTTCTCACTTCTTTCAGAGCAGAAATGAACGGGAGAGCAGGGAAGCTTTCATTAGTCTCAGCTCAGGGCTGCCTGGCCCAACCAAAGTGTCAAGACCTCCCCAGAGGAGAAAGGACTAATGAAAAAAAAAACCTGTGAGGAGCAAAGGCAAAAAAGGTCAGGAATGTGGGGGTTGAGGGCTCACAGGTGGATGGGGAAGGTATCAGGGGACCACACTGAGCAGAGGACTCCCAAAAATGCCCACCAAGGTGTAAATATCTGTGTCACCACTCAGCCCTTCACATTTCCTCAGCTTTCCTTTCTACTTGGCAAAAATCCTCTCCTGCCACTATCCCCGACAATCATCTACCTCATCGTGCCAAGTCAGGACATGTCTGAAGGACATCCCCTCCGCTCCTGCCCTGCTTCGCTGGCAAAGTGTCGGGTTCAGCTCCAGGGAGGGCTGCTTTCCTCTCCCTGCTAGCCCCAGAGCAGCTCGCATCTAAAAATGACCCTGGCTGGAAGTAAAAGGAGAGAAGATGTGTTTTCACAATTCTACCATGTTATAAATCCTAGTATAGACAAGCCAATGCAGGGAACGCTGCCCTGCTGGTGCTGGGACATTTAGAGGTGCATGGATTGGCTTTTGGGGTGCTCAAGCACATTCCTAGCTGAAATGTATTTTAAGAGAAGCTTCCAGCTAGAGATGGGAGTGGGTGGAGGAGGGAAGGAGGGAGAAGAAGCAGCTGATGGCCCACAGTGAGGAAATGAGGAAGGTATTGTCTCTTTCCCTACTGAGAGTGGACCATTTCATTCAAAGAAGAAACATCTGAGAAATAATCGTAAAATACTGTCTCAAAACAACTAGGATTAGCAGACATCAGTCAGGGGAAATCTGTCTTTAAGTTCCAGGCACTGGAACTGTATTTCTATTGTGTTTGAACCAATTCAGTCAACCCCATTTAATTTCCATTGTGGAGGGAGTCTAAAACAGGCAGGAAAGGAAGAAATAAACAAAGCCTACTGGAGAGATATGCTGCGAAAGAAAAGAAAATTTTCAGAGGAGGAAAAAAAGGGGAGAACTGACAGGAAGAATAGAAAACGTAGCTAATTAAGTGATTTTTTGGTAATTTTTTTCTGTAGAGATTTTGTCATGGGACTACTGTAACCATTCACCTGTATAGTAACTACAAAATACACACTGGACATAACAAGCTAATCTTATGACTTTTCTTTGCGTCACCCCTATGGGGAAAATGCCACCAGAGAAATTTATCTGACATGTTGTCATATCTCTTTGCGTTTTAAACCTGTCCAGAATGAAAAAGTGAAGCAGTTTGTTTGAGTTGCAGAAGGGGTTTTGGCTTACTCCCCATGAAAATACGATTATAAATTCCTCCTGCATTTAGTATTGGCATATTATAAACAATTGAGTCCACTGATTACTGGGTTATATAAGAATTCTTGTGTTATTTGAGACTTCATACATCAGGTGCTGTATAAAAGTGACATACCTATTTTTTAACATCTAAAATCCAAACTAACAGGAACTTTTTCTGTTCTGTGGGATTTTTATTGCTGGCTGGGGGAGGAGGAAAGAAAACTGTGGGAGTTCTTGCCTCATACTCCCAAGCTGATTGCTTTCAGTGCAATTTTTACCGATTTGCAGCTGGGCTGTGAGTATTCCTGCTCTGCGACAGTGATGACCCCATCCAGATATTAAAAAAAGTCAGTGTCCTTATTTAAACCTCTGGCGTTCAGCCGCTGCATTTGATTCCAGATTTTAGAAGTCTTGGCATGTATCCTGACGCTTCTTGATGAATCGTAGGGCATGAAAGAAACTGCATTTTGACCATCCAATTTTACCTTAGTTGTGGCACGCCACATTATCTGTCACAGATGGGAAAAAAACATGGGAATGAATGTAATCCGTTTATTGGTTTATGGTCACAAAGTCCTCAAGGGAGTGTTCCAAATCCAGAATGCTGGTTTTGGTATTTCAGTGAGTTAGCAGAAAGGCATAGCTTCCTATTAACTATACGCCCAGCAGTGCTTAGGTTTTTGGTAAAGTCATCCAAGGTGCAGATCAGTCACATATAAAAGTATTCTTATCAGACGTTTTTACAAATAATTGATTTTTTTTGGAAAATGCTTTCTGAGATCTTCAAAATGCAGTTGTAGAGGAGATTATCTGTATGAGGATGACCCAGCTGAAGAATATATTTTCAGAAAACATTGCTATCCTGTCCTAAGGAATACATAGCTTTATGCATTCCATTGTTTTCTATCAGTGCTGTATAGTATTTGTCCTATTCTGGTGTATTCTTACAAACTGTATATTTTTGCCTACTACGGACATACCAGGGCAACCCTGAACCTTAGGTGTTTGGGTAAGTGAGAGTGAGGGTGTTGTAAATTTGCTTTTTCTGCAAGCTGCTCATAGGTTAAAAGTTTTCCTTAATGAAAAAGTAAAGCATGGGCAGTTACAGCAAAATGGACTCACATCGTCTCTTAAGTTTGCCACAGCTTGATCACAGAAGGAACCTTGATATTAGTAAGAGACACAATCTCAGTGAACTAGCAGTCTTCATTCTTTCAGTTTGGCTTGTCAATGGTGCAACCGGTTTTTCTAATATAGGGACGTCGTCCTGATCAGAAAGCTGTGGACACCATCATGTTGATTTGCTGGAGTCATGGAGCATCCAGCAGTATTTGGATCTCTCCACGTCACACTGGATTACCAACATACCCCAAGCACATAAGGTGTTTAAAATGGATCATCGATCCCATTTGATACAATGTGCAAGTGAGGCATAATGCATAACCTAGTAAACAGATAGCTTGGGAATCAATTACTCCTTGGTCAGAGGCTCATACGGCAAAGTACGAACATACTGAAGGAGAACTCTACTAAATGGATTTCTGCAGGCAGGCTGTGTGGTCTGCAACATTAAAGGAAGAAGCAGGAAATCCTGCTTTCCACCTTTGATTCCACTTTCAGCTAGTCAACGGCATTGTTTATGAATATAATCATTATTTGTACAACAGTGTCACTTAGAAGCTTTAAATACGGGACCCCAGCTGAGTCGTTTCACCTGCAGGGTTCAGTTTCCCTACCTCACAGTGATATTTTAGAGTCATGCTGTTAGGAAGACTTAGCAATGTTTGTTGAGCACTTCGAAGAAATGAAGCAACATATTAAGGTATAAGGAGGGTTGTTATTTAAAAAAAACAAACCTTCATTATTTTTCAAAAGCAAACAATTTTGGCAAGATGATAAAAGGAAGAAAGAAAGAGGGAGTGTAGGACTGAAGACATTATGTTCATTTTCTTCTCACTAAACAGTAAACTCTTTGAGGAACACTATATTCTTTCATTCTCATTGTTCTATCATCCAGCCTCTTGCACTCAAGAGCAGTCATTTCATATCTGTATTTACACTTCTCAAGCCATACTCTGTGCTCGTGCTTTTCAGCACTTTATACATTTATTTAAGGATCAACTTGGAGCACTTATTTCTCCTATTAGGAAAACACATCACATTCACACATCACAGCCCGCAACTGCAAAGCTATTATAAATCATAAGGTATCACTGACGCTCCCCTTTCATCTTCAGAGATGCGATGCTCTTTTCAGGGGTTTTGCTTTCATTTAGGTTGCTTTGCTACTCCTTCCTTGGGAATGA
>Ga0181612_117990_pt1 | contig 20205 bp, 21 predicted proteins | sample HoacroProtozoa21_FD_119630 | JGI IMG/M metagenome (GOLD analysis project Ga0181612, IMG submission 119630) | Hoatzin crop microbial communities from Cojedes, Venezuel. Combined Assembly of Gp0051906, Gp0051904, Gp0051908 | reverse complement strand
CCGTGGGGGCCGGCCAGGTGTTGGGTTCCCGTGTGAGGGAGGAAAGACGTGCCGGCTCATCGCTTCACATGCTGGCTGGGGCTGGCGATAGCCCCGCCAGCACCCCTTGATCAGATGGGAGCTGAAGGGCTGCCTGGCTCTCCGTGACTCAGCAATAATGCTTTGGGTAGTTAACATTTCATTATCATTTTTAAAGGCTAAGTGGCTTTTACCACCTGAGAAGTATATTAATGGCCCCCGTAAAACACTCCCCTGAGTGCCCTAATGCTTCTGTTATATCGATTCATTTCCCCCCTCCCCCTTTCCTTCTTTCTTTTATAAAATATTTTTTCTCTCTCCCTGCATGTATTCCCCCATTATGAAAAATACACACTCATTTATACGGTGCAGACAGGGGGAATAATGCCGTTCTCCAACTAATAACACTGCTGCTTCCTCCCCTCCTCACTTGCTCATTACTCCCCACAGCAGAGAGACAAGAGGCAGATGGTGACAGTCCTTCCCAGCCCCCGCAGATGATCAGCTTATGCGCTGGAGCACAAGGGGTTTTCTTGGGGCTTGGGGGTAGTTTCCTTCAGCCTCTGGAAACCTCCTTTCCCTTGGGTTGCGCTGCTGCCTGCATCTTGTCCCCCATGCAGAGCCTGTGTCCCAGGACAGGGACATTGTGTGAAGGTCCCTTAGCATCCATCTCAAACCCTACACAAGTGATCAAGGAGGGAGCGGTTTGGTAGTGGGTTTTAGGGCTAAGATGATGGCCCAGAGCTGCAGTGAAAGAAATAACTGAAGTAAGAGTTTCGGTCATTTGCCAGGGCAGGTCTCAGCAGAGGGATGTAAAGGTGGTGTTTGATTGGAATCTGCTCTTCCTGGCACCCTGCTTACGGCTCAGAAGGACATCGCGCCATGTGGCACCCGGTCATGGTCAATCCCAGAGAGCACTCGCGTCTCCTTCGCCCCAGGCAGCATGTTCCCAGTGCCAGCAGCTCTGCAGCCAGCACACGGGTCTCCTGCACCAGTGCTTTTCTCCTCTGCCCCTTTGCACTTACTGCCCTCTTGCGAAAGGTCAGTGCTGCTAGGCAGCAGACTGCTCCATCCTGTTCTGTACACGGGTCACAGGCCCAGGAGAAGCTGCGTCACAAATGCCATCTTCCCCTGGCCTCTCTTCTCCTGGTACTCCAAGCAAAGTCTACACCTCCTTTTCTTAAATCTCTTACAGATCAGGGACAAATTAATAGTATAATTTATACTCATTAATGATCAGTATTTCAAAGCCTTCTGTAGACTCCAAGAAGCTGCCCAGCATACTCACCACAAAGGTGTCCATTTGTCTCTCTCCGCATCAACACACAGTAAAAGAGCTACCTCTCCCTCCACAGCATCTCTCTCACTGCCTCAGTGTTAATTTGTTTAACAGGGTGGGCTTTTCGCTTTTGCCTCAGGATGAAGCATCACAACAGAGAGCTGGAGGCATCCTCCGCCTCAGGAACAAGTTTCTAGCAGCCAGGTCTCTGCCTGCTATGCCCAGTCCATCTACCCTTCCTCATGGACTGGCTGCAGCCCCTTTGATTCTGCAAGGGAGTTGGCAAAGTGACAGGGCTGGCTTCTATGCTTCTCACACTCTGCTGCACAGATACTCAAGGCCAACTGACCCCCAGGATCACCCGCCACCTACCCTGCAGGGGGTCTGTCTCACAGCCCTTCTGCTCTCTGAGCTCTGCGTGCCCCACTCCTGCTTCCCAGCCCTGCTTCTTCTTCCACCAGCTGATGATCTGCTCAGGCTTGAAGGTCTCCAGGGTAGGACTAGCAGTAATGCCCATTCCCATGCCCATCTTTGCTTTGCCTCACTGTTTCTCCCAGCTGTAGTGGGACATGAGGCAGCCATAGAAAAGGTCTCAGAAAGGCTTTGGGGGTGCTGGGGATACATCTTTGTACTGCCCCTGAAAAATGAGGGGACAGTTTTTTTCAGGGGACTCTTGCAGCAGAGTTCAATTCACTTGGTGCAGGCTGGTTGCAGGCAACAGAAGGCAGCTCATGATACCCACACACATACAGCCTCTGTAAATCCAGATCAAACATGTGGTATTTCCACAGATTAAGCTAACTTCTCCAGAGACCCAGTCCCTCTTGCATGAATGCTTACTGTTAAAAAGGTGAACGTTTGTCTTGAACGCAACTTGACCAACCCTGTCTTGAACCGTCCAGGGTGCAGGGACCTTCTGAGTGGGGGCCTCATCCCAACTTTGTGACTTCGGCCTCATGTCCAAGAGTCCAGTAACATCCCACCTTGCTCTGCATGACCTTGGTGAGCCCACATGTTGCTCTACCCTTGCCTTTTCCCAGGCCCTCTCACTGCACCTCTCTCAGAGCAGAAGCAGAAGACGCCATCTTCCACCTGGGTCCTGGGCTGCCTCTGGCATCCTCAATAAATATGAATGGGGGAGCTTGTCTCCTTCATTCATACTTCAGTGGGCACTGTAACAGGGGTTCAAGTCTCTGCTCGATGTCAGCTGTGAGAGCAGCTCCAGGCTGGCGTGCACAGACATATATAGGAGGAGGCAGGATGTCTCTCTGCCCCTGAGATCCTCCTCACTCACAAATGCAGACTCCAAATTCCTGGCTACTTCCTGCTGCACAGATCAGGCAGGAGCCTCCAAACCCAGATTCAGTGGCTGCTGCTGCTGGGTCCCATGGCGAAGGACTAGCCACTTCACCAGTGGTACATGTGCTGCTACATGACCTCCTCTGCGCTAATGGACCAAGAGAGCAGATTTGCTGAGTGAGGAGCTATTATTCAAGCTTGATGGCAGCGGGAGGTTGCAAAAAGATGGTGAGAAACATTCCCAGTGGAAGATTCTTGAAAGGTTTGACACATTTGTTACCTGTTGAACTTGAGGGTGGAGAGGGGTTTGGTTTTCTGCAAATGCCAAACATTTTCATGGGTCTGTTTTCTTTATGGAACCACTTCCCAAAATTTATTCCCTTCTCCCCTCCACCCCCCCATTCATCAAAAAGGCATTTTTTGATAAACAAAATGCCAATTTAAAAAGATGGGAAAGCAGAGAGCATCTCTGACAGTGACAGGTCCCAGGCTGGCCCAGACACCAACTGATAATACTCTATTGGTGAAGGTCACAGCTGAAGGATGCTCAACTCTGTTCCAGATCCCCAAAAGACTGCTGAAACATCAAAGAGCCTGTTAATGTCAGTGAAGACTTTGTAGGAGGGGATATGCAGTCACTGATATTACTCACCATCTAAGCCCACCCAGCAAAGGAAACCCCAGCAGACATCTGCGGGGATTTCAAATCTCTTCAGTGCCACAGGCAAGGGCTTTCCCCCCCAAAAGTTTTTCTTCTGCAGCTAGGATCCCCATTTCTGCCAAGTAGACACCAAATGCAGATGGAGAAGCACAGTCCTCCAGGAAGGAACACCCAAACCTGAGGATACATCTACAGGAAGAGAAGATCTGAGAGAAGAGGGCTGACAGGTGGGGTACTCATAGCCTCTCTGCCTCAGAGAAGGCTCACCCCAGAAAAGGGCAGCTCTATAAAACCTCTAGAAGGTCAGCTCTGTGAGACGCTGCAGAATCGGGTAAAACAGAGTTAACTCCAGGTTCTCAGCTCAAGGAAACACCTCTGACACTCACTGTGCTGATGCGCGTTTCTCCACCCCTGATTTTGACTGGGAGTTACAGGAAGAAGTTGAGGCAGCCTTCAGTTAAAGCTGTCTTGAATTTGGCACTGGTGGCACCAAAGCCCAGCATGTAACAGAACACATCAGTCATGTACCTCGTTATTTCCAGTCACAAGACGTGATTTTGCAGAGACAGCCAGGGTGGAACTTGGGATACTTCAAACGCTCTTTTTTTCTGACTGGGGCAGCAGTCACCAAGCCAGATTCCAGTGTGACTTATCACAACGTGCCACCCCAGCTCAGCTCCAGTAACAAGAGCTTCAGACTTTCATTTTTCTTGAAAGTTTCTTGCTATTCTTCTGTTCTCAATGTTTTTATGAAAGATTGGCAGTTCAGTTACACCCACTTAAAGTTAGTTGTTTGGCTATGTAACACTGTACAGCACCAAGAGCCAGTGGTTCCCACTGTCTAGCCATAGATGCTCTGTTCCCAGCATCCTCAGTTTTTCACTGTCCCTAAATCTGGGAAACATACTCCTCCTAGCATTTCTTCTTTGATAGGCAAAGCCTTTGTTCTTTGCTGGCTTTCTAAATGACCTTTCCCTGTCTCATCATGATCCCCCATCTAAACCATGCAGGACAGACAACTTCTTTTCATTGTCTCTAACAATTGTTGATATAAAAAGTATTTCTTATCTCTGACTACATACACCTCCTATTTTCTCATCCAGTTTTTTACTATTTCAAGTGAGCTGCAAAAATTAAAATTAGCAGTGTTTTGTCTCAGTACTTTTCTTCTCTAGAAGGTCAAAAACTGCTTCATGCACTGCCCAGCCCTCTGGGAAGGAAGGCTGTAGGCATCCTTAAGAGCCACTGAACCTTGCTCCAGCCCAGAGGGACTTGGCCCTCCCCTTCTCTCTTCCAGACTTTGACATCCTTTGCATATATATGCTGACCTCGGGCCCTCTGCATGCCAGGCAGGGGTGTGCTCTCCTGTGACTCTCCAGCAGCTCTGGAGGGAGGAGCAGGGAGGAGTTTGTGGGGCAAGAGGCACAGCAGCACAAGAAGAAAGGAAGGAGGGTTTTAGCGTGCTGGCCTGGATGAAGTAGTGACTTTAGCCACTGGATCATCTGAGCCCATCGAGCTCAGTGAAGAAGCCTCAGACCTGACCATCCCATTCAGTTCATCCCAGAGCTTTGGAAGCCAGCCCTACACGCACCAGCAGAGGCACAAGCCATCGAGGAGGACTTCTGTTTAGGCATTGTAAGGAACATAGTAGAGACGTAGTAAGGGCTTTTCATTCCCAAGAGCTGAACCTCCAGTGGTCCATCATGCTCTCCATTTCAGCACCCACAAGTGATTCTCTGACCACCGCCCAGCCTCACCAGCCCCTCTCTCCACCTTGCCTGCTCCCCACTGACTCCCCAAAGCACTAGCCCCTCTCTTCCCTCTGCATGCCCCCTCTCCCACCAAGCTCCTGCTTCTTCCATCACCTCAAGCTCAGTGACATGCTGCTGGAGTGGAGGGGACATGGCTGCTAGGTGGATTTGCAAAATACAGTGAGAGAAGGAAGCTGGCTGAAACTGATGCCCAAGTCTGCAGACTGTCACATTTAGAGCTGCTCTCCTGGAAGTGAGAAAATTTGGTCCCGATAGTAACACTTGGATCGCTGCTTTGCACAGATGTAACTCCTTTCTCCAGCTTCTGTTTTAATATGTGCTTTGCTGCCTATTCCTGGAGATGCAATTCAGTGTACGTCTCCGCATCAGCTTGACTCTGCAGCCAAGGGACTTCCCATTGTTCTCCCAAAAAGTTGGTCAAATTTGGAGACATTCTGCCCCAGGGGGGGCATGCCTGACTCTGGGCATGTCCCACTCAAAAAAAACACAGCCTACAACTATTGCATTTCATGGGAGTGGGAGATTTTGGGACTGAGAGTTGTACACCTTGCCCTCCTTTTCTCTTGCTTTTGCTACCTGGGGCCAGGGGTGCTGGAGTGAGGCGGTTGGAGCAATGCTCTTCAACAGCACGTTGCTGCAGCCATGTGGTGTCCTGGCAGGTGGAGGAGTCTCTGCTGGAGTGGGATAGGCAGTTGTGCCTGTATGGTGGGACCCGGATCACGCTGCGGCTGCAGCACTGAGCTGCCTGGCTTTGGGGCTTTCCGATTCACAGCCCTAATGCAACATTAATGGGTTTTGCTGGCACTGAATATTTATAAACCAGGAGCAAGTTCCTACCCATCTACTGAGAAACTGGGGGTTGTAGAGGAGACAGCAGACACCCAGCCTCTGTCTCACCACAGGGGGCTGGCCAGGACCCTTCCCAGACACAGGGCAGTGGGACCTGCCCTGTTCTGCCCACTTTGGAAGGAGAAGATGCAGACAAGGAGGAACCAGAGCTGAGCTGTCCACAACACCTCTCACTCCCCTTTCAGTCCTACATCTCTGCCTGAATTTGTGGAAAACCACACAAGCTCACACCAATCCTCCTCCCTCTCCTCTGCCGTATTCCCTTCCAACAACCCTGTGCTACCGTACCCCTTCCTGAAGCCTGACTCTCTTGAGCGGGGTCTCTTGTCCCCATCCTCTGCTCCCCTCAGCATACCTTCTCTTTGCCATGTCGCAGACCAGATCTTGCTCTCCCCTGCTCTCCTTGCCTCATTTGCAACTATTTCCCAGGGTTTCTTCCCCTCTTCCTGTACATCCCACATCCTGGAGATGCTACTAGGACCCAGTGGCCACTTGGCCACATCCCACCTCCCACCACATCCCCACAGCATCCTGCAGCGCCAGGCAAGCCACACAAACCATCAGTGCACACGGGTGGCACATCACTCCAGAGGACTGTGTCCACCAGGATGGTAAGTAAACCCCGCAGAGACCCTCTCCCAGGCCCCACAGGCTCTGTTTCATGCTGCTGTGCATAGCGGCCTGCTCTGACTGCTCCAGATAAGCCTTTTTCAGGAGGAAAACCACATGGAAAAAATGTTCATTTTCCCTTTTTACCCAGTTTCGAAGGGGTGCTCTGGTTATTGCTTGGCTCGTGAAATCTTTTGTTCGGAGACAGAATGAAAAGTCATCCTGCTACGGCTATCTGGCCATCCAGAGGTATATGCCAGCCCCCAGGGTATGTCTCTTTTGGGGTGCAGGCACTTTCTGTCCCACCCAGCCACCTTGGATCACTCTTTCTGGTGAAGAGCAGGTGGAAATCCCTCCTCCGGGGTGGGCAGAAAGCTTAGGATGCTCAAACCCACCTGGGTCAATGCTGAGGCAAGAAACAGGGCTGAGCTCTGCTCCAGCTTCCCTCACCTCGCACTGGGTGCTGCAGCTGAGGTGGCTTGAGGGGGGGTCCTGGGGGCCAGGCACACCCCCTCCTCTGCATCCGCACCGCCCAGGGATCACCCAGTGGCCCGGGCCACCTCTTGCCTATCTTGTTTAAACCGTCAGCTGCAGCAATAAAAGCACCTCCCCTCCCCAGCTCTACATTAAAAGAGCCGGACCTAAAATTAATTTAGCCCTGCTCTTTGTTGTGGACAATACAGAGGGGATATTGTGTGTGGGGAGAGAAAGGCTTTTTGTTTGGGTGAGGAGACAGCAGCGGTCTGTTCTTGCGGACATCTGAAAACAAGGCTGGGAAGAGCGGCCCTTTAAGTTCGGCTGAAGCAAAAACACACAGCCCCATCTCACAATTAAACACAGTATCAAACCGAGAAAGGATCAATTGAGCCTAAAACAGAAAGCTCCCCATGTGACAGATTCCAGAAAGTACGTGATACACCATGCCCAGGGCTAGTACATGCCTGCTGTGTTTCCCAGTACATGATTAATTTGACTCAGGGCAGGAGGCTGCAGGCAAGGGATCTGCAGCACACACTGAAAAGTTTTAACACTTTGAAGACTGGAAGCGTGGCTGAGCGCCAGAGACAAAGGCAGGGCAGCGCGTCTGCAGGCAGGCTGCGAGAAGGCACGGGCTGGCTGGACAGGCAGCCTGGTTACTCTTATTTTCTGTTCATCGCCAGAAAAGGGTATTTCCCACTCGAGACCAAGCACCAGGCTTGCATCCCGACATCGAGCATCCCTGGCCCTGTCGCTCCCTGCAGGGAGCTGCTCCCCACGGCCGCACTCCCAGAGAAGGTCTGGGGGCTGGGGGGCTCGGGGTGCATAGGGCAGTCCCTGGGCTGCAGCCTCCTCTCTTGGGGCAGGCGGCAGGGACCGCTTGGGGGGACGTCTGCTTCCCTTGCCCAGCCTTACAGGTGACCTTGGAGACGCGCAGATTGGAAACAATTAATATATTAGTCCCTTAATGGCTGGAGAGCAGGGAGGAAGGCAGCGGGCACTTTCCCCGGGAGGCAAGGGGTGGCGCTGCGACACCAGCGGAGCGGCCTGTCCTGGTGGGGTGCGGGCTGGGGACATGGGGACATCCGCCCTCCGCGGGATGGCCTCGGGGGGACACAGCTTTCCTAAAGGCAGGATGCCATCTCGGCCAAACGGTTCGGGCAGGGGACTGTGGCCTCTCCCCCCGCTGCCCAGCCGTGGGGGATGCAGCCCTTCCAACAGCAGGACATCGCCCTGGCTGAGGGATGCAGGCTGGGGACATGGGGGTGGCATCCTCAGAGCTGGGACCCCTGTCCCTCACTGCCCAGCCGTGGAGGACGCAGCCCTCCCTCAGGCAGAGCTCACTGCCCTGGCTGAGCCCATGCCACCAGCCCTGCACCCCTCACTGTGAGGGTCATCCCCGCCGCCAGCCCCCAGGCTGCCATCCCCAGGGCAATGCAGAGCCTGCAGAGGCCACAGCTGTGGGACCAGCATGCAACCGTGGTGCTGACAGAGCTGCGGCTGTGCAAGTCACCCCTGACAGCAAACCGAGCCCTGGCTGCAGCTGCAGTCTCCGGGTTGGCTGAAGACAGGACGCAGCAGCTCTGATGCTTGCTGCCAGCCTCTTTGCCCCGGCCTAGGAATGATGCTGGCTTGAAAGCCCCTGGGACCGATACTCCCCAACCTCAACCCCAGCTCTGGACCCTGTATGCTGCTGCAGAGGTGCTGCAGCCTGTCGCAGGGAGCAAGCCCCAAGCCACAGTTTGTGGCAGGAGGAGCCCAGAGACCACTTGTCCCTGGGGGAATGTGTGGCATCCTAGGGCTGCTCTGTTCCCTGCCAAGCTGAGCCCCAAACCTGCGCTACTTTTCCCAGAATATCTTTGTCAACAGGGCAGATCAGGCTGTCATAGGAAGGAACCAGACCCACAAGCTACTGGGGAAGGACCCCCACAGATGTTTGGCACCATCCCCTCTTCATGCAACTCTCCCGGGTCACACTAACATGGTTGCGCCGTTCACATGCAGGATGCCAAGCAGGACAGAGACAGCAAGCAATGGGGTCAGCCTGTCCTTGGGCTCCGCTCCCCCCCATAAAATGCAGACACTCCTGCCTGCCTCACAGAGGGGCTCCGTTCATTATCTGCTGCAAAGTGCTCCGAGATCCTCGGATCAAAGGTGCCGTCACAGCGTCGAGCCTGATTATTATTGATTATCCGTTTCAAGCCAGGTCCCAAACGAAGCCAGCGAGCCCTGAACGCAGAGGAGCCGAGGGAGGGCCCAGCAATCGACTGGCGATTTTTACTGCGGATGACCCGAGCCAGGGAGCAATTTCTGTTCATCCATCAAGGAAGATCCAGGCGTGAGCAAACAGTCAGGTCATGGGCATTCATTTTATTATTAAATCCTAAAGGGGCCGTGGCTCGTGCAGCTGGATGTAAGTGATCTTCGTGTTAAAAAGACGAGCTTTGAATTTAATTTTGCAGCCAGTCTGATAGACCTGGGGATGACTCAGCCAGAAGAACCAGCCAGGCCTTCTCTTCAGGGAGGATCAGACACAGCCAGGGAGAGCCAGCAGCCAGCTCCCAGCACAGCACAGTCCTCTGGTCCCTCCTGGAGCTCTTATTGTCCCCACTTTGCCCTCCTGTCCTCAGTCAGGCCGGCTCCTCCTTGCAATGTGCGCCAGGGCGGCTGCCTCAACCTGTGCTCTCGTAGAGGATTGTGCCTGTGCTGGGGCAGGGTCAGAGCTGTGCTACCCCAACACAAGCGCAGGTGGAGTGAATTGCAACAGTGCTGCGCTGCTGTGAGCCATCCCCAGAGCAGGAGCACATGCTGCGCCGCACACGGCTGTACCACGCAGACTACACCACGCGTGGCTGTATCACACAAATTGTACCACGCACATTGGGCCGTGTGCCCTGGGTCATGGATGGCTGTGCCATGAACACTGCACCACATGCACGGCTCCACGTGTCGGTCTACCATGCATTCTGCACCATGGGCTCAGCACCACACACAGCTGCATCCACGGTCCCCTCTGTACCAGGGAAGGACAGGATCTCTGCCCCGATGCAGCAGGACCAGTGGGGCAGGAGTCAGCAGGGAGGTGCTGCTGGCAGGCGGGATGCTTGTGCCAGTCAGCCATGAGGGAATGTCCCGGAGGGGCTGCAAACGCTGCTGTCGGTCCCAGGACTGTGGGCACAGGGAGCTGAGTCCCCTGTTCCTGCATCCCCAGGAGGCTGCCTGTGAGGAGCGGGGGATGGCACCGTGCAGGCTCAGGGTGTCCTGCACCCTAGGAGCAGAGCGCATCTGCTGCCTGTAAATCCCTGGCGCCCTTCCTCATCCTCCCCCTGCCCCCACAGGACTGGCTCCATTTTCCCCAGCAGGAGCCCAAGGAAAAAAAAAAGGAAAAGAGAGAGGGAGAGAGGGAAAGAGAAGCTAAAAATCTGTCTTCTTTAATTAATGAGGCAAGCCAGCCTGGAGAGCACGTTTGGGATCGCAGGCCCCCAGCCAGTGGCGAGCCGGCAGCCAGGGCCGGTGACATGGAGGAAGAGAGATGGGGGGAGCGTGGGGGGAGACAGGCACGGCTTTTTATACTCTGCTGTTAACTGATCCACGGAGCTTTCCTGGCATCGGTTTCAAAGGTATCCCTTCACTAATCCGCCGGGCTGTTCCAGGATGGCGGTTTTGACCAGCAGGAAGGGGGAAGGGAGGGGGGAGAAACGGTCACAGGCAGACTGCACCTCTTCACAGTCCGCAGGAAAGAAAAGCAGAGGGGAAGAGAAAAAGAGCAGAGGGTGGTGTGGGGCCAGGGAGGGGGGGATGCCGGTGCGCCTGGGCTGGGGAGCTGCAAGCTCGGCATTGCAGCCACCCGGTCTGCGCTGTGGACAGCTTGCTGCAGCGTCCAGAGAGGAAACCAAACGGCACCTTCCAAATATAGCTCCCACTGTGCATCTGCCCATCGAGCGCTGCAGGTATCCCAAACACGTCTTCTCCAGCGAACTCAGCTTAATATAGGCCAACCCCCTCCCTGCTGGCACAGGAGCCGACCTTCCCCAGGGGAAGGGTTGTGCTCCAGGGTGGGTACCACGGGGTGCCCAACCCAAATTCCCTGTGGGGTACACCTCCCGCCCCGCCGCGCCTCATTGCAACAGGGGAAGGCGAGCTTGCAGCCATGCAGTGCATAGGCACACCGAGGTCAGGCGGGAGGAAGGTGGCCCTGGGGCATCTGTCCCTCGGGAAGGCTGCGTGGGTGCCATTTTGCCTGTGCCACGTGGGGGGATGGAGCAGATGCACAGAGAAGCGATGCCTCAGGACCTGTTTACTGGGGGACCAGATTCTGCCTACCATTGTAAGGACTAGGGGACTATTTTGTTTTTAGTTCTTACTGCTCTGTTGTTGTTTTAACTTAAAAATGTGGCCCCGCAGAGAGCCTGGGTAGGTGCCCAGCATGCTGCAGGCTTGGGGGTCTCTCCAGACAGGTCCACCCTGCCCCACTGGCTCCCCAACATCCCAGCATCATTTCCTCAAGTTGTCTTTCAGCCCCATGAGCTAGTGCCCTTCTACCTTTGGCAGCTTCTGGCAGCCCAGGGCAGCCTCTACACATGATGCTGGCCTGACTCTGGCTGTGCCGCAGCTGTCTACCAGCGGACACCAACAACCATGGCCAGTCCCTCCATGGGACAGAGATGAGATTTTGAGCTCAACAAGAAACCCTGTGCAGAGCATTGTTGCAGGCAGCAAGGGTGTTTGGTCATTAATGTCATTTTTCTAATCACAGTCAGACCTAGGCAAAGAGCGACTACCTGGAAAACGCTTCTGGTGCTGGCCCAGGGAGAGGTGCAAGAAGAATTTGCTTATGAGGGTTTTTTCTCATTTTTTTCAAGGGCTGGCAGTTAGAAAGATCAGTCTGTGTGACACAAAGAGAGCTACAATAAGACAGATCTTGCACCACAGCTCTGGTTTCTCTGTCAGGTCAAGGCCAGTTTGCTAAACTTCATGTTCTGGCATTGCATAAGATTTGGGCAAAGTCAGGTAACACCCTCACTCTCGCTGTGTCTCTCTGAAGTAGCTGTATTAGCTCAAAAACCAGATGTAGTCTGCTCTTCAGTACATCTGTCTAAACTAGCATCACAACGGCTACAAAACTCACCTTCAGTATAGGAAAAATGTCTGTCCATCATTCAGTAATATTTTTACAGCTTCTTCCTTCCCCACAAATGCCCTGAAGTTCCAACAGTGTCAGTTTTGCATCATTTTTGAAGGCCTCTCTTTGAGTGAAGGAACAAACTTTTCTGTGTAAACAAAAAAAAAACCCCAAACCCTCTTGCACAACCTAACAAAAATGACACGGTGCCGTTTGGTACTGAGGACTGCTCTGGCTTCCAGAGTGCACTTGGACAGGGCCTTTTCAGTCCCTCCAGACCTGGCCCACTGCTGGGACAGCTCTTCTCCTTGCTGCAGGGAAAGGTGCCGGAGGTCAGTGTAGCCGCATGCACAGTCCCATCTCTTGGGCTGGAGTTTGCTCATCAGTCCCCATATCTGTTGAGAGGAGGAATGGTTTCTCCTATACCCGTCTTTGCCTGGAAGCCCCCAAGGAGGGAGGAGAGCCCTTTTTGCTGCTAATTGCAGCCTCTGATGCTCCCATGCTCCAATGTACTGAGAGAGAAACTGGTGCACGCTCTTGTGCAGAAAGTGCATCAAAGAAGACGGTGGGAAGGCAGCCGGGAAGAGGCCAGTCACCCAATCCGGTTTCACACCAGAGTGCTGTACACATGAAGACTCGGTCCCATGTCAGGGGGGTTTGGACTGCTGCTGCATTTGAACAGGAATGCCACTGCTTGCCCGGTCACGCTGGCAAGCGTGCTCCACTGTTACCCAGTACACAGACCTGACTAACACTGACTGAGTCACATTCCTCCCTGACCTTTGTCCATGGGCTCATTAAAATAATTGATCCCAGCCAGGACAGTCTCACAAGTACCAGAAGCTTTTCACATCACCTGTTTGATAGCTCCTTCCTTCCCCATACTCTGGCCAGACCCAAGTCTTTTTTTGCCAGACCTTCCCTTGCCCTGCATCCTCCCGGGGCTGTGGCGGAGCAAAGCCCCAAGCAGCATGCCCCAACATCAGCAGAATCAGTTGGCTCAGGGGGGCCTGGGGAAGGTGTCTGGTGGCTGCCCACAGGGAGATCCAGCCAGTTGTTTTGCTGGCTTTATCTCCAGAGTGTTAATTATTGCAGCCCCAGGTGGCATTGTCCCTTACTATTATACGGTTGACCTGTATCTAATCTGTCATCATCTGAAACCCTCTGCCCCGTCCTGGCATCCCTGTTTGCCCAGAAGCCCCCCAGCCTCCACGTGCCCCTTGCTTTATTACTCCTGCACAAACCAAATTGCAGTTTCAGGACAGAATCAAAGAAAAGCTCCTGAATTTTCATCTAGCAAAGACCGGTGGATCTGGAGACGCGGAGGGCAGCAGAATCCCGGCTAGGCAGGAGCTCAGAGTCTGCCCGCGGTGGCAGCGGGTCCCTGCCATCCCGCCCTTCTCACCCCCGGCTGCGAGCGGAGATGTGTCTCCATTCGGGCTGGCTTTTGGGTTGCTCCCCGCTGTGAGAGCAACACAAAGGAGCCCTCCCCGCCGGTGCCCAGGCCAGCAGCATCTCTAGCGCATGACTTGTAACCCGCCGAGCCCGCCGCTGGTCCTTCACACGCCGTGAATGATAACAGGGAGCCGCAGCCCATTGTCCGCCAGCCGTTGCGCCGGTTTGTCAAGTTTGCGGTTGCATTTTAATCCTGACGCCTTTTCAAAGCCCAGCTGCGCATTGTGTGGGCACAGGAATTCTTGACTTGCAAATCCCCCCTAGCATTAAATTCAACCTTCTGGGGCTATGATGATCGTCCGCACATTGAATGGGGGGCGGAGGGGGGAGCTTCTTGCCCCTTGCCATGAATAACAAGCAGATGAGAAGCAGCAGAGGACAGCAGAGAGGCTGGAGGAGCCTGGTGCAGCCAAGGTGACAGTAGTAGTGACTGTGAGGCTGGGCATGGTACTCAGCAATGGGATTTGTAAGAAGGCGTTGCCAGCTTGCCGTCCCCCCCTCCCCCCTTGCCTGCCATGCTCATTTTGATGCCTAGAGCCGTTGAAAACCGTATGTGATCTCCAGCAAACAAAGTTCAGGCGTCCCTTGGTGTTGGACTGCAGGGCCAGTCCCCAGTGCTGAGCCAGAGAGGGGAAGGTGGAAAGGAAGGTATGGGATGATAGCAAAATCCTGCTCATGCTGCAGTGACAGCCAAGGGTTGGTCTGGGTCATGCAGGCAGATTTTAGCCTTTTCCTGCCTGTCTCCGTCTGTTCCAGGGCTTGGGAAGCCACCCTGCATGCCTGAGGCATAGATGCTGCCCAGACCCTTCTGAAGCAGACACAGAGTAGGACTCTGCCTGTGAGGGTGGGGGTCCAGCCACAATGACCCAGGCAGTCCCGTCCAGTCCTCTGGTTTAATGCAAGCCATCCTCCTGCTCCGAGCAGAGAACAATAGGCAGCCTGTGTGCAAGGAGATGGGCCTGCTGCCCCAGCTCTCCTGCAAGCTGGCTGAACCATCCTCAGACCAGTCGGGCAAGTTTTCAATGCAACCAAGTTGTTTTTTTCATTTAAGGAAAGGCAACCAAAAAAAAAAAACAAAAAAAAACCCAACCAAAAAAAAACCCCACACATTTGTCAAAGCTGAAATGTTTCACAGAGCTGTATCGTTCGGGCAGACTTTTGCCAAAAGCTGGGCAGACTTTTGGTGGCAGTCTGCCTGATTTCCTAACCCTTTGCCTAGCAGACAGCCTCAAAAAACAAGTTCCCAGGACACCTCCAGGCTGCCAGGGCTCGCAGCGTCCTGGCCTGTGCTTGCGGGAGGCAGCCGGCAGCCAAACAGCCTTTCCCTGCTCCGGTGGGAGGACACCCACTCCAGGCACCGCTTTGCACAGGACCCCATGCTGCAGGAATCCCACGCCTCGCCCCACATCTCTTGTCTCTTCCATGACGTCTCTTGTCTGCTGGAAGCAGCCCCAGCAACCCTCTGAAGCTGGGGCAGCGCGGGAAGTGTCAACTGACAGCTCTGCTTTGTTTCAGGGGAAAAAAAGAGAAACACAATCCCTTCTCATCTTCTCTGGTGGCCTTGCTTAACTTCTCAGTGCCTCAGTTTGCCAGGTTCTTGGATCGTAAAGCCCTGCAAAATTCTTGGAGATCCTGGCACTTGGGGGAGAAAGGTAAGAATTAAAACAATAACAACAACTGGCTCGCAGACTCCTATACCACCTCCTGGCCCAGCGCTGATCTATCCCCTCCTCTTTGTGCAGTTACATGCGTGTGATCAGTCTGCATGTCCTCACCTCCCAGGATCCGTCTGTGTGCTTTCACTGTCCTGCTTTCCTTTTCTCTGAGGCTCAGGTATGCCACAGCCACCCCTGCTTTGGCCAGGCATCCTTCCTCCACTTTCCTGCCTGCTCTGCTCTGTGCAAGAGCTCAGGCAGACAAGGTGATTGTCTCCAATTCACTCTTTGTCTCCGTGAATTTTCTTCGCTCAGGAACAGCCCCTTGCTCAGGGCACAGACCATAGTCAGCAGAGCCTGGGAGCACGTACCACTCGCTGGGAGTCTGGAAAATGCAGGAATATGAATCCTGCACAAGGAGAAAAAATATTTAGGTTCCCTAGGGCACCAGCCAGAAAGCAAGACCCTGACCCCAGCATTCTGTCCCAGCAAGAAGCTGGCTGCTGTCTGCTGGCCGTGCAGGACTTGGGGGCCTGGAGTGATGGCTGTCCCCTGAACATCGCTCTTGGCTTGACAGAATTCCCTGCACCAGTCGGAGAGAGAATTATCCCCTGTTTGTTTGCCCTGATTTGTTTTTAACAAAACTGTGCTGCTGGCTGTTTATCACTTCATTTTCCTCCAGGAGATGAGGCAAGCGAAGGAGATCAGCCAGAATAAAACATGACCTTTATGGGCTCTGCTGTGGGCTTGGACTTTCCACCTACCGCCTCTGTGTACCAATGGGGTCTGAGATGAGCAGATGCCAGGTGCCATGTTTGGTACTGGCAGAGGAGCAACATATGTAGCTCTGAGCTCAGGCCCACGGGATACTCCCCAGCGTGTGCTCATGACTCCCACCCAGAGAGTTTTTGTGCCACAGCTCAAGTCGCTTTCTCACACCCAACAAATTCCTCCTCCTGGTCCCCGTCCCCTCCGGTGAATCTCAGCAGAGGAGGGCTGAGTGCTTGTGGGGGAACATCACACACAAGACACCATTTCTGGGTTGCTGTGAAGACCCAGGCATGTAGGGACTGTCTCCCTGGTCTTGTTCAGTCCCCAGCCAGGCTAAAGTGTGCAGCATCCTGGGGATCTGAGGGACTTTGCTCCCTGGAAGCGCCCCGTGCGTGATGGCAGAGTCTGGACCAAGACACAGCAAGGGCAGTTACGCAGAATGATGCTCTTATCAGCATGTACTGAACACCCATCCTGTGACTGCCTTTCTGCTCACAGCTCTCCAGCCTAGCCTGGGACCTGCCCCAGGAATCTGTGTGCTGGTTCAGGCATAGCCGACCTGCTTCCAGCTGGGTGCTCACCAGCCTGGGCTCTAAGCACAGCTCAGGTTGTTGTTATTGGGAAGAGTTTGAAGCAGGCTGGCTGGCTCACCCAACTCTCCAGCCTTGCCCTGCTTGATGCCCAGACTACCACACCCTGGCCAGCCTTACCATGGGTTGCTCCTGCGTCACACGTGCATGCATGTCAATCCCCTGTGAGTGAACTGGGCTGGGGGAGACAATTTCTTGGTGTTGAGGGGTCTGGCTTGGGGGGTAGAAAAGATGTCATAAGGGAAGGCTGAGGAAGGCAGGGCTCTCACCACAAAATGGCTCTGTCTACCCAGTAGCCAATATTGCATGCCAGAGTATGGACCACCAGACAGGGCCATTGGTTCCTACAGAGTGCTGCTGAGCCTCCTGCATGTCCAGCCAGTCCTGCTTGGTGATTCACAACCAGTGCTCCTGTAGCATCCTCCTCATCATTGTCTGGACCCAGCCTGTCTCTCCTTCCCTCTTCTCAAATATGGAGCAAGGTTCTCTCCTTTGACATTGCTATGGCCTCCAGCCCCAAGCTGTCTGTCCAGTGACCCCTCAGACTTGTCATCATTGGGAAGCACAGTGTGTACAGCACATCTCTTCCAAATGCATGGCTCTAGGCAGCCAGACACCCTCAAGATATGTTCTAGGTCCTGAGAGCGGTTGGGGGGTGCCTCTCTCCTGTGGTATTCAGATAGGAACTGAGCAGTCATTGTACTTACCACAGACTCTAGCTGTGAAAAGATCTTCTCTGACCTGTTTAGGGACAAAATACAAAGCCTTTCCCCCATGGATGCATCTTGAGTTTTGAAGGCATTTACTGAGTAACAGTGGACATCACAAACATGCCAATGGACCAGCGAAAGCATGTCACAGTGGAGGTGTCTCCAAGGGAAGACAGGAAGAGATCCCTCCTCGCCACCACCCTTCACTCCTCCTCTGAAGGCCAGCCTGTAGAGACATCTTTGATCAAACATTGTCCACTTGTGGACACAGTCTGCTCAGCTCAAGAGGATGTTTCAACATTGCCTGCCCTTCTCAGCATTCGACTCAGGCAGGCTCAGCTGGCTGCACGCTGAGTACCCCACTCTATCAGAGATCTTGATGTTGCTGGGGTGCTAAAAAGCACTAAGTCCCAGACTCAAAGGGTATCTATGGGGACCTGCCTACATCCTGTGTGAATAAGGACGATTTTGAGCTTTTGTGAAGACAAAACATTTTTCAACAATATGTCTTATCTCCTGCCTCAGTGTTTGGGTGGAAGTCCTCAGCTTCAAAATCCCCCAGCTGAAGCACCGAGAACGGTGTCCTCCATCCCCACCAGACCCCCAGGCACAGTAAGTTCAAGTGATTTTTGGTCAGAGCTAAAGAATATCCCTTCAAGACACGGGAGAAGCTTTAGGCACGCACAGTGAAGCAGGAGGGCATGTGGATGTGCCTTGGCAACTCCAGGAAGGCAACCAGCTTTCTGAAGGCATTCAGGGACACCCTGGGAGAGCAGTGGAGAAGAGAGTTAGCCTGGAAGAGTGCCCCGCAGCATGTCTTCCTCCTCCTTCTGCTGAGTGCCCAGCAGGTAGTGACATAAACCAAACAGGTTTGTTCACAGTGACATTTTGGAGGATGCCTCCCAAAGATGAGTCAGGCTGTGCCTGCTGCAGAAAAATATTGATGCAGAGTCTTGTGGGACAGTTTTAGTGGCTGTGGAGGAGGCAGACTCACCTGAGCCAGCCTCACTAGTTTGGTCCTTGGGAACTACCTACCACATGTAGAGCCACTGAGTTCTGCAAGGTCATACCAAACATCCTTCCCTTTCTTCCAAAAGTCATTAAGGGTCTTAGAAACTCCTGCAGTAGCTACAACTGAGGTGCCCTTTCAGTGAGGTGCCCACCCAGAGGTGTCTCCTATACCTCTGCCTACAGTATTCCCATCCCATCGTTGCTCAGTTGCTAAGGTGTTCAGCCTAGCAATGACTGGTGCTGACATGAGACCCTAGATACTGCCTATCAGATTTCCCATGAGCAGCAGAGAGCAATGAAAACAGAGATCAGAGAGATGAGGACAGGAGCCTAACCTGCTAATTACAATGGTAAAGCAACATTCGACACCTGCTGCTGGCAGTTAGGTACTTCTGCTAGGGGCTATATGGCAAAACAGGTTTGGCTGGTGGTGAGACAGGGCTGCAAAATTCATTCAGGAAGCATTCATTAGGGCCAGGAGTGGTAGGGAAACAGCTGGTCTTACAACAAAGGAAGAAGGAAAATGGTGGGGTTAGAAGCTGGATGAGTGCATCCATGATGCCCTTGTGATGCTGCTGGTCCCGGTCTACCCACTTCAGATGGACTGGGTTTGCACAGAGGCAAGATGTCTTGATCATCACCCTTCTGTCACCTCTGTGCTCATCTCTGTGCAAATCACAATGTTTTCTTCCTCCTGCTGTTCTGTCAGGGTGATTTGTGCCAGCAGGGTCTCTGGCCAAGGTGATTGCAGCAGCCTATTTTTGGGACTGCCCTTGAGAGACGGAAGCGAGGAAGGTGGAGCCCAGCTGTTCCAGTGTCCGTGCCCTGGAGAGACACCAACACCTGCAGTCCATGCTGGCTGCTCTCCAGTGCCTTGCTGATTGCTTTGGGGTCCTTAAATAATACAGTGGCCATGTGCTGAAGGGGCTGCCTGCTGCCTCTCTTGGTGTTCCAGAGGGGACAGATTGGCTCAGCTGGGAGCCACTTGTGGCTGCAGGAGATGGGAACGTCTCTGTTGAGGTCCTAGGATTTTGGCTCCATAGGTGCTCTCTGACTCAGCTTGGTTGCTCGATGTCTGCTGCCTCCCTGAGATATTTATTTGGCTCTGAGACTCAGCAAGGGGCTCACAGATGCTCACTCCTTTGAGGCCTTATTACATACCGACAGGGATTTAAGGGCCAGATCTGCAGCCAAATGTACACACATCCCATACTGAGCATGGAGCTTTACTTATCTCATCCTGTAACTCCATGTAACATCCTACTGAGGTTTTGTCCGCCTCCAAAATGCCCCACTCACCTGAACACATGTGAGTAGCTTGTTCCTTGATCTTCACGTTCTGTTGACCTGAAACATCATAAAATGAAGACAGAAACCTGAGTGAAAGCATGACAAGCACCCTGCAGCTTTGCCTTCCAGACCTGCCCATGCAGTGAACACTAGCAGCCCTTCCTTCCTTCCTTCCTTCCTTACTTCCTTCCTTCCTCCATAATCATACCTGCAACTTTTTCTCATAGTACACTGCAGGTGGTATTATTAGCACTGCGGTTTTAAATGTTTGCAACTGTTCTTTTCTGCAGTGATTCACAGCTATGAACTGAAAAACCTGGCAGCCAGACCTGGGGCTGTTTGAGAGGAAAGTCTCAACCTAATTTTCTCAAGTGGGGTGCAGAATAGACAAACCCTTTCCTGGCCAGAGGCTTGCTTACAACACTCTGGCCCACATTTTCTCGGTAACTGCCAGCTTGTTTCAAAGTGCATTACTGAAGTAGTGTGTGATGCAATGACAAAATAGCATCGTGGCTGGTATCCACCGGAGGGAACAACAGAGGTCACCATTGTCTCGCGGGAAGGAATCTCCTTAGAGTCCATTTCACAACCTGGCGAGATGCGTACAACCAAAAAGCACAAAGCCTGGCTTCTGCTG
>Ga0181612_114703_pt1 | contig 20206 bp, 9 predicted proteins | sample HoacroProtozoa21_FD_119630 | JGI IMG/M metagenome (GOLD analysis project Ga0181612, IMG submission 119630) | Hoatzin crop microbial communities from Cojedes, Venezuel. Combined Assembly of Gp0051906, Gp0051904, Gp0051908 | reverse complement strand
TCATCTGATCTTTGACAACTTCTAGCTTTGAAAACTTTCTCCTTATAATTTTGCATCTTTAAGCAACCTACACCTGCACATATTTACCTAAGTATATCTCTACATTACATATGGAAAAACAAAGAATGCATGAAACACATTAATTTCTTTCTTATGATTTTAATAGGACCAAAGCTCTCTGCACATTCACTGTTACAGAGAGAGATTTGGACCAGAAATCAGTGATTGTCCCACTTTATTTGAAGGGAAACTAATATAAAATAAAACAGGGAATTCAAAGAACCACTTTATAGCTGGTTTTGTTCTACTTCATGTGAAATGAATATAACACTCTGCAGACTTTAGGACCCTGAATACTACATAATCCCACATATTGGCTTGCTGAAGCTGAGCCACAGCTGTCCTGATAACAGACCCTTTGAAATTGCTACAACTTTGAATAAAGGCAATGTTTGCAGCAAGGATACATGGGTGGTAGATTAATCATTGCTACACATATTTCTCAAGGCTTTTTTGTGTTGCTCTTAAATCAGTGTGTGTAGTACTCTGAACACCTGAAACTGCACTCCTTTGCCCACGTTGTCAGAACGGTCAGACTTCAAATGAAATGGGTGAATCCTATCACCTATTAGAAAGGGCATGATTTCACGTGCCTTAAACATGGTAATACTTCTTATTGAATCATGTGAGAAAAGACGGATCCAAGTCTCTAGTACCACCATTATATGTAAGAAGAAAAACTCTGCAAGGTAAAACTGTAACTGACAAAACAGAACAGAGTTCACAGCATATAATTTATTAATTTGGATTTGAACATAATCTATTAAAAATGAAAAATTTCTGAGTATACGTAAATGCAACTGTTCAACTTGTATCTGAAATTGAGGTATCCTAAAAGAGAAAAATAAATATTCTTTTAATCTACACCACATTCTTTTAATCCAAAACTGAAAATATTAGAGCTCATTTATGTGCAGCTTGAGGTAAAATTCACCTATATTACAAATGAGATTTTCCCATTGCTTTACTTGGTGATCTCAATATGAATTACATAGTGGACTATCATGTTATTGTGTGTTTCATTGAGGTCAGACTCATTTAGGACAGACATAGGTCTGTCCTAAAGCTACTTTCCCAAAAGAAAGGAAGATCATGGTGCCTGCCTCTTTCAAATTAGTTAAACATGCTTGCTCCATTCTTAGCTGGGGACTGATAGCATTTTTATGTGAGAAGGTGACAAAGAGGCTGGATTTTCTCTGTACCTCTGGAACAGCGAGGCTTAATGAGCACAGCAATGCTCCTGTATTAATTCTCTTCTGCATCATTCTTAGCCCAGTTAATTATTCCTTCATCAGTGTTCACTCTAATGTCTGCAGAGAACTTTTCATAAGAACCTTGAAGCTCAACAAAATTCAGTGAAACTGGGAAGCTCAGGCAGAGACAAACAAAATTCCATCTACTTTGTGTCCAGGGCTTCCTATTGTTTGATTCTAGGCTGTCAAAGGCACCAAGCCAATAAAACATTAACACTAGATGCACCGTGCCTTAGATTTAGGCCATCTGATCATTGCTCAAAACATCTGCTATGATTTATTGATATTTCGTACCTTATTAGGTAATTTCTGTCCCTTGAGTAAGCACTTAAAAATACAATAAAAATGAAAACAGCAATAGTCACTTCTATCTGTCATAGAATTGCCAAGGCAAAACTACCTGGGACTGAAACAATTTATTAATATTCCTGTTTGTTCTCTGATGCATCCTCGCTGACATACAGTGATCAAATTCAAAGTTACGAAGAAAAAGATATTCTTATGTAAATCAAAGCTCCAGGGCTTTATTCAGTAGCAGTAGACACTAAGCAGGACATTGCTGAAACTGCCTGGTTAAGTCAAGATTTTCATTATGTGACAGTACTGACTGAAGAAAACAGCAAACCAACTCTGGTGTAAATCAATGAGCTTTTGCTAGGCTTTCACAAAATAAAAGACCTGCTGGATTCAAAAGTAAAATAATCAATTTTGTTACACTGAATGGGTTGGAGATTGCAAGGAACAATTCTACAACCATCCACAGCACTAATAATCTAAAGGTACTGAAAAAGAGCCAGGTTTTATTATCAGACCTGAAATATTTAGTTTTTGAAGATTCACACACAGATGAGATGCAACAAACACAAGGTCTTGACAAGTGATCTAGCTCAGCACCAGACAAGCTTATTCTGGAAGAAAACGTCAACAGAAAAATCAGCATGTGAACAGCCCAAAAGAGTAAGCAGAAGTAAACGGTTGAGACTGTATTTATTACTTTTGATAATTTGTGGCTTTTTCTTTTGAGCTATTATGTTTTGTTTATAAATAGGGAAAATAAATTAGTGGGGAAAAAAAAGTACCAATAGATACTGGAGGGAATAGATAATGATTCCAGGAACATAATAAAGACATGTATGCTTTTTTACCTGATTTATGCCATCTGATTAGATGACTAAATAAACTTAATTCTTTTACCAGAATTTATAACAGATTTCTTTCTTTCCATCATGATTAATTAGTTATAAAAATTATATCTACAAAAGTACAATTTAAAACAGTTCCTTTCCCTTAAGGTTTGGGGATTACACAGAACAATTTCTTTCCTTTTCTTTGAGTTATATTAGCAGTTGAAAGCTTCAAGAACTCCTTGCAGCACTCCTTGTAGTGCTCTCAGGAATGCCAGCTATAAACAATTCTACATCTGATTGGCTTTTCCTGTTGTTAAAACATCTGGAATGATATCTCTGGTCCTGGCAGGAGGCTGCACATAAGGTGTGATGGAAAACTAAGGATTCACGGATCCGCAGTTCAGCAGTCAACTGGATAAACTGAGGAGAAAGAGGATTGCCCAAAGTAATTTGTAAAATTTCTCAACTACTTTTTACTAAATATTACCAAAGCTAAAATGAGGTTTACTTCAGTTAAATGAGGCTTAGCAAGGCTGTAAAATGCATTTCACCCTATCAAAAATAACCATAACCTCTTCCCTTGACAAATAGCTTCTGAAAGGCACCAAAACACACATAATTATAGGCTAAAAAACACTAAAAATATACTCTGTACCACACACATGCAGCATAACAGCTTGATTTCATCATAACACTTAAATGCAATATTTTTCTGCACAGTATTATATTAATATGATAAAGAGCAGCCAGCCAAAAAATAGCTGAAGAGCTGCAAAGTGATTTCAGAAACTGAAAAGCAATTTCAAATGTTTGGTAAGCATTAACTTCCTCACTGCACCCTATCAAAACCAGCTGCTAGCCCATAATTCTAACCTTTTGCCTTTCAAAAATACAAGGCCTTGAAATCCTATATTAATGAGAAATGAATATGGTAATTGAAAGAGTAAATGTAATTATAAAAGAAAACTCCCAGCATCGAAACCTTCCTCTTATTACATCAGCCTGTTCTACTAAAGGAGCAATTTGAAAATGTGTTCCCATGTAGGTTACTAACATAGCCAATAGGTTTTGTGAAATTTTCAAACATCCTCTGCACCACTCAGTGACTGTTCTCACTGCACGTTCATTTGCTACAGCTCTAATTAACAAATGTAGGGATGCAAAGAGATATAGGAATGTTCAGAAAATACAATGCCTAAGAATAGGTTTTACAATAGCAAACAAGCTGAATGGAAGGGCACCTAAGTGAGTTGATATCAAAAGTCAAAGATTGGGTTGTCTCAGATTGCATGTCTCCCCTACATTAAGATGCCTCCTTGCAGTTCTGCATTAGGCACCAATGTGAAAGTGGGATTCATTTTCAAAAGCTCTTCCACATCTCAAGTCATTCCTTTAAGTTCAGACAACTGGCTCAGAGCATCAGAGAGCAGGCTGCTGCTCACCTTTATACAAACAGTCCACAATACACAGAGCGGTAGTGCAACATGCAGACTTCAGTTATTCCTCAGCCTGAGGCATTTTGAAAGTGTGGCTTTTACTTCTCTGGGAAGTGCTTTTACCACCAGCTGCAGTGCTAGACTAGAACAGGATGCTGTTGAAGGTACATCCCGAAGGTACATCCCTATAAAGGAAAGATTCCACACTGCCTGGAATATATCTCAGCATCTATTTCACATACATACATACATAGTATAAAAAACACCCAGATAACGCAATTAAATGAAGACACTTTCTTCACCAGAAGAATGAAAGAGGAGAATGGCTAAGGTACAGATTATATTATGGAATAACTACCACACTACTACCCCGCTTTTTGAAAATGCTTCTGGATGTCTAGTCACCATTCAGGCTCATTAAGAGCTTAAGCCCCATGGGATTTTAAAAAACAATAGGACTCTTATATGGCTTAAATAATTTTGGAAAGCTCAGTCATCGTTAAAAACCACATCAACCACTGTTTTAACAAAATAACAGTAGCATCAAGTATGTATACAAATAATTTTGGTTCAGAATTCTCCTTGGATAGAATGCAAGTGTGCTGCCAAGGTTAGACTAGAGAGAACGCAACATCTTCAGGAAAAGAAGTACTCTTGCTTCTCCCACTCCCCCCCTTCCCAAGATCCCTGTCTCTTGAAAATGGCCATGCTGCATTTGGAAACTGCATTCAGGAATTATCTTCTGGCTGTTTCTTCCTCCCCCCCCCCTCCTCGTATGAGCAAATGAAATCATAGTGTCAATTTACATATGCGGTTTTTTCAGTGTTAAATCAGATATTTAGGAATTGCTAAAAATAATGGCTCTGTTTCAATGCACTCTTAATATGCAACAACAATACTGCTCCATCGTAAGCCTACATCTCCTTGCTGACACTCCTAGGCTCATAAAATTTCTTTTGTGGATGCAGCTCTTCAGACAGAAGACAGCTTTTGTTGGCTTGTCTTCCATTGTCTATGGGTGCAATACAATAATACTGGTGGGAAAAAGCCTTCCAACAGCATAAGTTGCCCCCACAGTAAAGGGTCCTTTTCCAACACAGCAGCAAGGAGCCGGCATAGCTGGAGTCAGAGTAAGGATGAGCACCTTTCTTTGTAAGGCCTTCTGTTTCTACATGACAGTTCTTTTGGTACCCATGGTCATCTTTAAGCACACTGAGCTATTTTCTTGTATTGTGAAGACCTTCAAAAACCCAGTAGGCAGTAAACGTACCCCCAACCATTCATATAGAGCAGCCTGGAAGGAACCATCTGAGACAGCTGAGAAACCTGGCCACCATTCTGCAAACCCTCAGACAAATGCATAATTTTCCCTTCAGTTCAGAAATTAAAAACTTTGCACTACATTTAAATGCAAGTTATTGTGTAGCACTCTTACCCAAGAAATACGCTTCAGCATTTGTCTCTCTCAACTTTCAGATCTCAGTAACTAAGATTTCTTGCAGTATGTGGGATATGGCTGAAAGCAGAGTGGCTGCCAGATAGCCTGTATAAACTCACTTTGGTGCTAGCACATAATTATATGCTCTGTAAAGCACTTCAAGATGTCTGACTATTAGAAATGCACTGTAAGAAAATGAAGCTGCTTTTGTTTGTAAATTTGCAAACTTCACTAGCAAAGATCTAAGCAATTAACAGCTTCACACACTGCAATCTTAAAGAATAATCGATTCCATAGATAAATAGAAAGACAAGAAAATTTTAGAAATATGAAGGCTTGAAGTAAAAGAGAAATTACACATTATGCAAAGTTAGCACTGTGTTAAAAAAGATTAAAACAACCACTACTCCTGCATTATTCCTCTACTGTCACCGAGAAAACTTTCTCCACCTGTTCAGAGGAAAGGAGACAGAGAAGAGAGTTGGTACAAAGGCCTTTCATTGATCAAAACCAAGCAGAAAAAAGAGATGAGAGAAGACAAAGCCTTATAACACCTCAGGACAGTTCTGGGAGGTAGCAAGAATGTGAGATCATCTCTCTGTCCACACAAGGAACTATGAGCAGAGACTGGGATTGCTTTTATTCCTCCTTACTACCTCCACTTCCTCCCTCTCAACCAAGTATGCAGCGTGAATTGTAACTTTACCTAGCCTCTTTCCAAAAACTGATGAAGCTCTCTAAAGTCATACAAACTCTAAATAAAATTCAAGTAATAAAAATGAAGAGGATCATACTAATCATCTTGTATAACCTCCTACATAAGAAGCTATATCATGGATTAAGAGTGTGCTTCTTAGGTGAATCACCCCCATTTACCACTTTTGGAGCAACTACAGAACAGGCTCAGAGATCACAAATGGGATAAAACCAAAAAAAGAGATGCTCCAGGAATGCACCCAATGGGATCCTACCACTAATGGGTATTCATTCCAAGTAATCATGCAGAGATAGGATGAAACAACCCCCTGTTACAAGTATAACGGCAGTGCCAACCATTCTGTTCTCTTGCACAGATCCATTCCTCTTGGTTCACACCAAGACAAAAGCACAGGAATAGTGCACACTATCCTCTTATTCCAAGCACCTTTGTCAAGATATCTACTGCCAGAAATTTTTTTAGAAGTTGTTCTAAACATGGACAAAGAAATGTGTAAAGAACTCATATTTAATTTCATCAAGGTAATATTTTCATCGTTGAAAAGTTTTGCTTAAAATTATTAAGGTGTATAAATCTATATGACAAGTTAATACATTACAATTGTGTCCCATAGGTAAGAACAAAAGAAAATTCATTATTGCATTTCATTTATCAAACGTTTAATAAGAATGTCATTACATCATTCTCCCTGCCTTATAACTATAAACAATAGCCTACTTCCTTGAGCTTCATGTTGTTGTAAGACCAAAAACAAATGCATAGTTTCAAGAAAAAAAAAATCCTTTTCCATAATTGCCTAATGGAGTGTAAAAAAGCTCTTGAAAGTCCACAAAGGCTAAAAACATGAGTAGTAGCTAGACGTACAACAGGTTTTCAGCAAGAATGCATGGGATGCCTCAGGCTCTGTGCTTGGGACATACTCAAATCTCTAGGTCACACAATTACTTCAAAGTAGTATCTCCACGCAGGATACCCTCAAAATTCAGTAACACAGTCAGTAAACAAAAACAGCTTCTCAGATGCATAACTGCTTCAGAAGTAACAATATAAGCATTTGGAGTGGAGGAAAGAAAGGGAGAAGACATCTTAAGCTGTGATATCTTGTTATCCACAATCTTCTAAAAAAATAAAGGTTTGCTAATCATAATTTATTACTAATTCTGAGACAGAGAATTACAAAAGCTTAAAAAGAATCTGTCTGGGATCTTAAAAAAATAAAACCTTTCTGTTATTCACTCTGAGTTGAATGAAACAGTATTTATGTAGTTTTTCTACATGAAAATAGATACTTCTGAAAAATCCTGCTAAAGAGCAAGTAGCAGTAGCAGACACTTCCAAACGTAGCTAGTTGAGACCAATCTCAAAACCACCTGTAAGTTCATTTTTTTTATAAGGCAAATGACCTTTTACCAACACTGGAATTTTAAACTATTTTGAGTCACCTTTCCCAGCAAAAAATTCTTCTTACTAGTATTTTCCTGATTCTAATATTTCTTCATTCATGTCAGCATCTTCACCACATTCATTTCTTCATTAACGTGACTCCCTACCCTCTCACTCCTTATCTTTCTTTTTAAAGATGTTCACCTCTACACTACCATTCTACCACTTGGTGATTTGGATTTTATACACATTTAAACAGAACATGACCATTTCCATAACCAAAGCCTATAAGCTCATGAGGTTCAAGCATGAGAAACAAATTGCATTAGCCGATGACTTCCAAAACACCGTGCAGTTAAGAGTTACAGTCTCATTAAAACTATTAATCAAATAATATGACTTATGTCTAAGTTATGCACAGCCAGAGCAGAAATTTTTATATATACCTTCAATGGAAAGTACACTCCTATGCTCAGAATGGCATGTACATAGTTTTCATCTTTTCTTCTGAGGACTGGATTCTCTAGATTGCATCAAATAAAAACAATAGTCCTTGGAACAAACGGATTCTTCTTAGTTCAAGTAAGTGTCAGCACTTATCAGCTTTAACTAAAATTAAATAATCAATTAGTTAGCATACAAGATATAACTACCTCTCTTCATCTTCCTACTAGCTGCAGACGCTTCGTCACCCAGAAGCTCATGCCAAATAAACAGCACCCCAAAAAGCTCTCTGAATTGAGTGCTCCACAAACTTCCTCTTAACTCATGGCCTTCCCCCATAGTTATGACTCAAACAGTCCATAACAGTGTAAAGCAACTTAGATAAGGTGGTATATTCTGCATAAATCTAATGGAAGATACCCTCATAGCTCTCCACTGTCAGCAAAAATGGCATCAACGTGCATGCTGTGTGACTCTTTCTGTATGCAGGGAGAAAAATATCTTGTGTTCCATGAAATATCTTTTAACTTGCTAAACTATGTGGGAGCACCCAGTCCCTCACCTGAGCTACCAGGGTTTTAAAGAGGAACTCCTTTCATGTGGAAGTCAACCCTTGGTCACAGGGACTGTTCACATACCCAAAGTCAAGCCCATGAAGGAAATATTGCACTAAGGGTTGACAGCCACACCAGTCAGCACCTGGCAGGACTCATTTTACTTTGCCACACTTCTAATTTTAACATCAAAATGTTTTGCAATTGACTATGGCTTTTTCTTGACAATTACAGATTTTTTAAAATGTATAAATGTGCTTCGCGTGAGAGAGATGCAAGATGCAATCTATATTGAGAGCAGGGACTCTTTGTTCCTCTGCACTTAAGCAAACATCTGGCATTTCAAATTACCATAAATTAGGAATAAAGAATACATTTTATAACTTGGCTGTCCATAGTCCTCAGCCTTTAGAACCTTTATACAATGATACTGTTACAATGAAAGGAACTCTACCTCAGGATATTTACATATAAGATTTTTTTATTCAAGAAATAGCTCTGGTAAAACATTCATTCCTATACTGTGACAAAAGCAACAATTTTACATACACCAAAATTTTAAATTTATTGTTAAATTGACCTGCATCAATAATTCATGCATCATTTTCTCCAAGAAGCTGTGAAAAAGTTACTTTCTTCAATGAACAATATACCCACACCTTGTTTATGGCTTTCACATGACTTTTGCTTAAAAATATTTTACATTTACTGGTGTATTTTTGCAAACATATTGCAACCTCATTTTGAAACACCTCAGTTTTACTTTACAAACACACACACAGAGCAGTCAGACTAGCACAGGTGAAGCAGCATAAAAGCAAAACAGAGACTTCAGTTCTGTATACATAAACTATGCTGGTACTGAAGCTTTGGACTCTAGTTATGTGATTTGATTCTCCATCAAATCAGTCAAAGAGGTTTAGATGAGCTCAATTTCTCTTGATGCTTGTGTGTAAATCCCTGTAATATTCACTGAGATTAAATACACGTAGAAATATGAAGCAAAGCTTTAACATTGTATTAAAAAGCAGGCATAGATAAGACTGGTGTACAGAAATAAAAAAAAAAATTATTCTGGCTCTGTTTTGTGAGGGGAAGTCATAAAAACTAAACACTTGGCAAAGAATCACTTCTTTTCCAGTTCTTAGCTCTGTTCCCACATATCCCAGCAACGCGCTTGCTATGGAACCCAGGGAAAGCAGTTCCCTGTGTCTATCTACATCAAGTTCTCCAACTTCGGCCAGATTTGTGGCTGAATTACATGGATACTTTTGTTGAGTATCAATTCAGTTATCTAGAGCTATCAGTTTAACAAACAAGTTTTTTAAAAAAGTTTTCTAACTTGGGAAAGAAAGAAGATACATTGTAACATCCTGTAGCATCCACTAAAGAACTGACGCAAAATAACTGTAAGGATTTGTGCTGCTCTTGCTGAAAACGCCAGCTAACACAGCAACAGCAAGTCTAGCAATTGCTGGACTCTGCTCATTTATTTTAACCTCAGTGAGTATTAATCAGCATCTCAAAGCATTAATCAGTATTCATTAAAATAGACTTCAGATCGCCTTGAAATCTGTAAACATCAACATGCAATCGATCAAAAATTCTCTTTTAACATCGTACATTTTTATCGGTTTCTAGAACAAGAAAGAAACCAAAGTCAAAGCTTTCTAAACGCACATGATTTACAGAACCATACTTAAGCAAAGCCTACAAACAGGAAACAGGTCCCTGGCAGCAAATATCTGAACTTTGCATTGAATGAACTAAGAGGTAAAAGAATTAATTTTCATGTCTCAGTAACAGAGTTAGCATTGATAAAAACAGAGTCAATTCCAAGTGCTCCCTATTACTCTCCTTCAGGTAAAACTTGCATTTTCCCTTTTTATTTCCATGTTGGTGGTTTCATTTAATCACTTTGGATTTTCTCAGCTTAAGACACAAGCCTTTTCTCTAGTTAAGACTGAGTAGCATCCTGCAAAAACTTTCCTTTGTGGCCCAAACCATACTCTGTTACACCAGTCTGCTCTTGGCAAAACTGCAGAGAACGCAGTGTTTCTTACATACGGATTCCTGCCCTCAGCTCAGGGCTGGCACAAGGTATGGTCAAAAAGGTAAGAAGAAAGAAGCGCTCATTGAAACCTTAAAATCGGGAATGTTTGCCACAGCAGGTAATTTCTTTACCCAAGAAGCAAAGAATCTTACATTTTCCAGTATTTCGTGAAGGAAAACAGTAATTCTAACAAAGATTCAGATTAAAGAACATACTGCCAAAAAATCCTATATGAAAATGTTGGTTTACAAAAAACCTTTCTTGTTAGAAATGAAAATCTGTGATATGCAACAGCCGATTGTTTTAAAAAACCTTCTCATCAGTTCTGTTTCCTAGATTACGATCAATGAAATTTAGTGGCTGAGTAACTAATGTTTTGAACCTCGAAGAGTTCTTTGGCCCAAGAACTTTAAATAAGGGGGGGAGGAATATCCATATTGCCAGAAGCAGCAGGAGGAAGCCATTACCATTACTTACACAATCTATTCTCACTGACAATGTTGCCCAATATAATTTACAAAATTTCTGTTGGAAATGCATTAGCAGCTGAACAGCAAGCAGCTTCTAAGGGATAAATAGAAAAAATAAAATAAAAACCTAGCTTCCAAGCTTCAAATGTTATTGAACATCAGCTGCAATCGCTGCAGTCAGCAGTCTATAACCTTTTAAAGCCCAAAGAACACTTTTTTTAATGTGCAGATTTCATCTGACTTTGGTTTAAGAAACTTTTTATGGATTCTGTTCAAATAAAGTGACAATTAGTTCAAACGCAAAAGTATCCTTCCACACAACAACACCAAGTGCATGAACTGTTCATACAAGTGTATGATGTATGCATGCACGCACGTGTATATATATACACACACACACAGCATAAAGTGCAATTTCCAGGCTGCATTTTATTTGGTAGTGAAACAGACTCCCTGCTAGTCGCACAGTACTCTCTAGTGCTCAGTTAAACTTTTTCATTGTTTCAGAATCTTTAATAGCCATTTGTGTTCTTTACAGTTTAAAACAATAAAAAGGATAGAACGCATTTTCTCAGTGTAAACACAACGCTTCTCTGATTCTTTTGTAAGTGAATCTCTCTTCTCTTTTTGTTCCTATTCTAAATTTTATTGAAAGTTCTTTTGGCACAAAAGGTCTGTACTCTGAGAGAATAAAAGTCTCACTCTGCCTTCTCACAGGAAACCTTCAAGAGGGTACTAGAATCAAGAAACTCTTCAAGGTGGATCTCATCAGGTTTTCTACTAAACTCACCCTCCTCAAGGGATAACAGTGTAAAAAGTAGTAAGAGGTTGCTGCTTGCCATCTCTGCCTTTCTGGGAAACCCTCAGGGGCTGGGGTTTCCCCACATCAGCCCAGCTATATGCTGCTATCTATTTAACTTGTTGTATTTGTCCAGTTCTGTGCCAGTTGACAAGTATCCTATTAGCTGTGGTTCACACTAAGGATTTGTATTCACATTCTATGAAACAGAAGAGCAACTCACTCCATGTAGAGCAGCTAATACTCTGATTGGGGCTGTCAGTCACTGCTGACCTGGGCCAGCAACCTAGAGGCTACAGAGGATGTAAAGATTATGCATTTTATCTCTAGACTGATTGAGTTTGATTTTGATTATGTAATGTACAGTGTATAATGCTGGTGTAATAAAGTATCACCTATACTGTATACATAAGAGACCTTGAATGAAATTGCTATTTTAATAGAGGGATCGATGCTCTCTTAGACACGTCATTTTGTTCTTTCAAATATTTTCATTTATGTTGCCCCTTATTTTGCACATTTCCACTTCTCCTCTTTGAAGAGAGCCCCTTCATTATGTCATGTACATATTTGTTTAACCTACTGGCTGGTAGCCTTGCACAATACTGTGACTGCCTCCTCTCAGTGATACACACAACAATCCATTTCTTTTCCTGATGGGTTTAAGGAATCATACACTGGGATGCAACAAATGAACAGACTTGGAGATGAGAAAAACTGTATTATAACACAGCCTAAAAGACTTTACCTACATCAGCCGAGAAGCATCTTTGGGTTCGGTTAGTGAGACAAACCACATGCTGACTGTACCTGTTCGATGTCCTGCTATTTTTTTGAAGGACCTTTTAAGCATTTACTTAGAATTCTGTTTGGAGAAATACTAATAGAAGAAATGTGCATGCTTCTGACTTTTTCCCCTTTCAAGTTAGCGATGTTTCTTCATAGCTTTTTATCCTATTTAACACAAAATACTGTCAATGACTTCAGTACAAACAGCACGTGGGGTCAAATCCACCTCGTGTGCTGAAAGCCAGACAGCTGACAGTAGTTGTGGGCTAAAAGAGAGACAAAGTCAGCATTTCCATAGTAACAGGCATCTAACAGCCTTTCCCCGTGAACTTTCCAATCCTACCCTGTTCTATTCCATAACAACATATGCACTCCTCTCTGTACTAGCTAGAAGGTGTAGGACTGTCAACAACTCCAGGGACTTGCCACCTCCCCCCCCAATCTACCTTCAGGCAACACAAAAGTGTGATCAAAACAAGTCCATGTTCCTAATTCTCAGGAGCATGCAGGTAGCTGTTCTACTTAGCTCACCCCATCTACCATGCAGCTTAAGTCCTGTGTGGTCCTCAATGACCACCGTGAATTTCTATAGCATCTATGCTGAGAGCAGGATTACTTTGCATGAGATTTTTACAGGAGAAAGACTGATAGATTACTTGTATGTACATATTCTGCCAAATATTATTTAGACACCCTTTGGAATAAATTAATTTGGTAGAGAGTACACAGATCATAATACAATGGTGTGTGGAAAATAAGATAGGGCATAGAATATGTGAAATTGTTACCAGAAACAAGTGAAAACTTCTGCAGGAGTAAAGCTGTCTAGCTGGAGGCGAGAAGTATGAGAAATAAGTCCTGTCTCTTTCACAACAGCAACAGAACAGTTTTGCAGCACACGAAGTGTGTTGCACAGGCTGCATACATACCAATCCTGCACCTCACCCTACTTTTCTGTGATGACCACTCGATGATTACCTCCTGAGGTGAGTACATCCCTGAGAAAAACAGGCCTTGACCTTCAAATAAAAACTCAAACACAGGATCCACATTTCTTGCCAAGATCATTCTGTGAAAGCAATATCCAATACTGAATAAGCAATATCAGTCCAGATCACCAACAACTAAGTTAGTATCTTACATATAATAGTGCTTTACAATATAAACTTATCAGCTAAATGTAGATAATGGAGGACTATTCTATATGCACTATAGTATCTATTGTCATAATGTAAAAGATGGTACAGTCAACAGGAATTTAACTTATTAGGTCACACCTTGCTAAGTAAAAAGCTGAAAATATGGTATCCACCAGGATTTTTTTGAGGTCTTCCGGATTACAAAAATTGATTGCTTCTTTCCCAGATCATACTATTTCTTTTTCTACATGGCTCATATTAGGCTGGTCATTACATAGGTAGAGCCATTAGACAAGGGCAGAAATCACTGCTAAGTCATTGTTAATCTCTGGCATTATACTTCCATACAGGGTAACAGAAAGCATCTCATTTTAGCTCCTTTCCATCCACAGCTTTTAAACAGAATTAAATAACTCAGACATTATGCTAGAAGATGCCATGAGCTTAGGCAGACTTGCAAATAATTATAATCAGTCAGTGCTACACAGGATGGAAGGAAACAGGAACAGAAGAACAAGAGCTCTCATCAGTCCAAAATTCCAGTACTTCTCTTAGCAGGATATTAAGTGGCTTTTTCTTCACTGCCAGTCGCCCTTTTGCAAAAGCTTCTAACTACTGTTTGAAAACCATCCTATTTGCCCCTACCAGCTATCAGTGTAACTCTACATTATTCACATATGTCTGGCTTAAGCAGCTCTGTAGAAACAAGAACCGAATTCAGTGGGTGAAACGCCCTCATCTCCCATTGATTCAAGCAGAGATGAGGGCATCATTATTATGGAAAAGGCACTGAGCAGTGCCTGAATCCCATGTGCAGACTGTACCCAGAACTGCAGCTCTTGCTTCAACAGGTAATAATTAACCAGTGTTGCTGACTGCAGTTGTATGAACCAAGGTCTCCAGATCTGCCCTTACACCTGGTAGGAATCATCTACGAGGTATTTTATGCATGCCGGATAATCAGAAGGCCTGACTTACAGCTCATTTATACTGAATTACTCCTGTAAGCAGCACAGGCATATGCTGACTCTACAGCTAACATGTTCAAGGTGAACTCTTGGTAAATCTGGGAGAACACCACCAAGAATACAGGTTATTCAAACCATGTTTTCAAGAGTCATAGGTAAGTACTGGATCTGCTCTGCAGCCTTGTACTTTTAACAAGAGGAGAAGCCAATGTCAGCAGGAAAGTGTTCCTAGGCATTCTTCTAACCAAACCTTTCTAAAGCTCTTGGGCTTTCAACAGATCAAGACTGCAGAAAAACAAGGATTAGATGCTCAAATCAGATCCTTGAAGCTGTTCCCAATATTTCAGAGTCAATATATCAGGACCATACCCATTTTGTGAATCCCTGTTTCACAGTCTAAGGATCAAAACCAACCATTTACTTCTTTTGAACAAATGACTTACCAGCTGTACAACTAAATGTCGACATAAATAAGGCAAAGAATTTATGCAGTAAGGTGTGGCAGACCCTATACATAGAAGATTATTCATTTAATGGATTGGAAAACAGAGCAGAAAATAGGCTATTCTACATTAATAGTCATTATAAACTTGGAGCCATATGCAATAAATACACTGTTCGTTTACCTAATGACTGTAGCTAACTGGAGTGTAAAGACCACAAGATCCTCAGTTCTCAACTCAGTGATCTCACTGCCAAAATATAAGCCTTTGATTACTATATTTACCATTTTATACCTCCTAGATCTGTTTTATGCAAAATAAATCCTAGCCAACTTCACTGACCCAAATCCCATTTGCAACTAACCGTCTTCAGTAATATTATGGTGCATGTTCGCATTCTACTGCAGTAAAAACCAACCAACCAAACAAAACCCCACATGAATCCTTTAGGGTACTGCTCACCAATTAAAAAGTGGCATATTAAACTTCTTAAAACCTTTGTAATCTGCAGTATAAAAGCACATTTTATGTTAGTAGATAATTTAGCATCCATAATCTAATTAAATGAAGTGAATGACAACTGTATTCTCTACATAAATGATATATCAGTAAGAGATAGTGTACATGCTTAAGAGACCGGAACCCCATCAAAAAAGTTGTTACAAACACTTGCCCTTATCGTAAATCCAGCTAACATTATGGGCTAAATTCTGCTGCCTTACTGATGTCTCACCAACAGCTGACTATCTACCAGAGGAAGAATTACTTACATGAGTGAAGTTTTGTGAGGCTAAACTGCTGGAATATTTTTGCTTAAGTAACACAAGCAAACAAATATATTTCTGGTATTACACAGAAAATTATGCCACCCTATAAACTTCAATTAATGTCATTCTCAACTCCACAGTGGAAGTTATTTCAAAAATGTACACAGAGCAGCTACAGAAGTACTTCAAGCTGGCTGCAGATATTCTCCGAGAAAAAAAAACAATGTGGAGACCGGGAAAAAAAAAAATAAATAAAAAAAAAAAAATCAAAAACTGGCTCCTTTCCCTCACCTACCATCAATACAGAGCATTATCATTCTAAACACTTATCTAGGACTCATCATGATGACCGGAAAAAAAGCTGAGTTAAAGAAAATCTTTGCTATGTTTAATATCATGGTCACTTTATTATAAGCAGTAGTAAAAAAGAAGGAAAATGTTTCACGTTAGTTTTGGATGTTTCCATAATGCATGGGAATGCCACAGGTGACAAGTTAACACAGCACTCTGCCCTCAAAGGGCTCTCTGCGGGTTTGCACTCCCAGCAACTGCTCTGCTGGTCCTTGAAGTCCTATCCCTCTTTTAAAGCAATCCCTTTGAAAACATTGTCTTTCCTAACCAGCCTCTTTTAGTAGTGCATGTGCAATTGGAGAGCCAGTCATGCTGACAGCATTATTGGCACCATGACTGCAGTCACAGCTTGTGATTATGGTACCTTGCTGAAGTGTGGGACACCTGTGTACACTGAACTTTTCTAGTGCTCTACTGCTGCTTCTTTTTAGTCATATTACTGATGAGAAAACAGCTTAGAAAAATCAATGGCTTTAAATTATAACTTTATGTACTGCATATACAAAACCACTGCCAACACAGGAATACTTTTTCCATGACTAAAAAAAAAAAATCAATCTTTCTGATGCTTCTACTCCTTTAGCACTTTTAAAAAAAAATATTTAAAGCTTTTCCCCAGCCCCCAGCTGCATCTGGTTGCTTTGTTCAGGCTTTCTTCAGGTTTCCTGCTCAAGAGACTAGTTTTATCTAAAAGGTCATTTCATTCAGCGGGGCACCAAGCAGAATTGAATGTAATTATCCCAATCTTTACTGTGTAGAATTCATGCTTGAATTCATTCAAAAAATAGCAAGCAGTATAATTAACTCAGAGCCCTACCAAATCTATTGAGAATGCCTCAGGTATCATACAGTCCCACTTACAATAGAACATTTTCATTTAAGGACATTGTACATATTAACCCTAGTCAGTATCCAATTACTCGGAATAAGTGAATTCTCTGTTTCAGGAATGTAATTTGAAAATGTTGTCATGCAATCTGAGGTAAAAGGTCTTTTTTCATTAATCTAACTCTCATTAAACTGGAAGCCTGTAGGTTATTTCAAATCCATTAGATTTAAATACAGGTGATTACAATTCTGTTGCACATAAGACAACAGGAATGTCGTTTAGGAAGTATTGTGTAGTTTAGGGGAGTTGAGTTTGTGAATTGCCTCACAGTTAAAAAAAAATATTATCTGATCAGAAAAAGCACGGTTATTGTTAACCTGACGATTACATATAAACTATATGGTAACATTAAATTGACTTTTATATGCAGATGACTTCAAGACAGCAGGAACACTTCACATAGTTCAGAGGTCAAGATAAGCATCCCAATATTTTCATGCAAATTCCTCACATCCCTCAAATGTAAAAAATTGTGATATAAGTATGAGCTTTCTAAGATTGTGCCTATGACCACAACTAGAAACATCATAATTTTTCACGCAGTAGTCTAGAAACTCAAGCTTTTGGTTTAGTTAAATATGAGAAATCTGAACTCTGAAGGATCTCAGATTTGCATGAGAGTTCCCTTATAGATAAAAGTCTCATGAGAGGCCATCTTTTCAGCTCAAAGCATGAAAAAAATCACCCATAATTAAAAATTCCCATCTAAGCAAGATCTGCAGAACTCCCCAGAACTTATTGCTTTGAGACTGTTCACTTTCTTGTTCTAACTTGACTGAAGGACAAAAAACCTCTAAGACAATAATGATGTTCTTACAATTATAATTCAAAACTACTGTTTGTCTTGTTCTAATTGACTTTGCACATAACATGCAAAATATCAAGAGCGCTTTGAGTTTTGGGACATGTTGAATGTATGCATTGAAGAAAAATATTTGCTAATACTTGTTTTTGTCATCCTCCTTTGACTAATGCTTTGAGACCATAGAGAAAATTGAGACCATGCAGAAATACTGTTGATTTGTTTACATACAAGATGGCACAGCGTAGCCTATCACCTTAGACAGCCTACTGCACAATTTCCCCAAAGTCCCACTCACTCAGCTCTTGACTTACTTAGCTCAATTCTTTTGGCCTCTGTTTCTCTCCTATTAATATGAAAATATTTTTAAAAGGACTATTTAGCAAACTGCCTCTCTCTAGAAAGGCCAGGTTGTTCAGATACCCATCGGTCATGCACGTCTCTCCACTTACGCATTTGAGTACACAGCCTCCTACAGGTATGGAGTCACATGTCTCCCAGCACCACTAGCTCAAAAGCCACTAGTATAGAAAATGTCACCCTACGTCTTCCTTAGGTGTGCAAGCGTGTAATTTCCAGTAATGACCGACATAAAATAAGTCACTGCTGCATTGGAAAGCATAGCATATTGGTGGTAAAATACTGCAGTCCATAACTGAAGTGAGACAATCAGAATACGCACACACATACAAAGAGCTATGAAGATCAGAGTTCCCACTTAAAAATTCAGGATGAACTTCCTATTAATTCTTTCAAAGGGAAATGAACATGTCTTACGAAGGCCAAGGAATAAATATCTCTTAATAACCAAACACTGGCCAATTAACAGACATTCTTGAGGACAGAAATATTGAGTACAGTATTCATTAAGGTTCTTTTCTAAAAATGTAGAAAGTTAAACATTTTATTTTTCTTTTCAAACCACATCTGTTTTTCCTCTATTTATTAAAGTTGTCTGGCCATCAATGTGGAATATGAACCATCTGCAGCTTTCACAGAACATTTCAAAAGTAAGAAATTTCTGCACCAATGTTCTAGTTACTTTTCTCAACCATAAAACAAAAACATTCATCTGAATTCTCCCAACAGTTATTAGCCTGTACCACTATTTCAGATCTCCAATAGAAAAACAATCCACCCCTATCCACAATCTATTGCTTAAGACCTAGTTATGTAATAAATCACACTGGCTATCACCTTCTGATGTGGCACTACAACTTTTTTGTCATTCAGACCATCAGAAGTAAGTCTGAAACCTGGAGCCAGACTAAATTACACAGACAACAAGGGAGCAGTATTTTAGGGAAGCATTTATTACTTTTTTATAAATTAAGAAGACAGAAGTGTTGCCACTGTGATCCACACAGTCCCTGTAAACATCTCAGTTATGTTTTGTTTCATATAAGCCTGCTCATGAGGAGGATTTATGGGTGCTGGTTAGTCCTTTTATTGCATGTGATCATAAATCATACGTACACATACACATAAACACACATGCACACATATATTACATGTTGTGTATACAACTGACTCAAGCTACCAACTTCAGTGGTTTGCAACACTGAATGTATGTTATCCCACTGTCTATCCATTCACATGCATGAACAATTCTGCAATTGACACAAAAAGCTAATCAAAGTAAATCCTTCTTCCTGATTCTTACAAAGGGTGAAAAAATTGGCAATAATTCAAAAGATGCTCAAGAAACTTAAAAAGCAATGTATAAGATGATTGATTTTAAAAGACCTTTTAAATCTCAAATTGAAAAATACCAAAAGAAAAAAAAAAAAGAGTCAGAAATGTGATTCAGCAACAGGGACTTCAAAAATGTAGAAAAAGAAAAGCAAGTGTGGTATTTTTTTTTTTTTAAAGAAAAACGATATCAATGGATGCAGTGGCTAGACAAATAAATTAAGTGAAGTCTTGGCCTAAGGGAGGTTAGTGAACTTAAATGAGGCCTAGATCTTACCCAGAAGAACTGCACTAAAGATGGAAAGAAATCCATCTAGAGGGACCCCGACAGGCTTGAGAGGTGAGCCTGTGCCAAACTCATGAAGTTCAAAAGACCAAGTGCAAGGTCCTGCAAACGGGTCAGGGCAATCCCAAGCACAAATACAGGCTGGGCGCAGGATGGACTGAGAGTAGCCCTGAGGAGAAGGACTTGGGGGTGCTGGTTGACGAGAAGCTCAACATGACCCGGCAGTGTGCACTCGCAGCCCAGAAGGCCAGCCATACTCTGGGCTGCATCAAAAGCATTGTGGCTAGCAGGTCAAGGGAGGGGACTCTACCCCTCTGCTCCGCTCTGGTGAGAGCCCACCAGGAG
>Ga0181612_131365_pt1 | contig 20207 bp, 6 predicted proteins | sample HoacroProtozoa21_FD_119630 | JGI IMG/M metagenome (GOLD analysis project Ga0181612, IMG submission 119630) | Hoatzin crop microbial communities from Cojedes, Venezuel. Combined Assembly of Gp0051906, Gp0051904, Gp0051908 | reverse complement strand
CTTGGCCCCATCCTCCTGACACCCACCCTTCAGATATTTATAAGCATTTATAAGGTCCCCTCTCAGCCTTCTCTTCTTCAGGCTGAACAAGCCCAGCTCCCTCAGCCTCTCCTCGTAGGAGAGAAGTTCCAGTCCCCTCACCATCCTTGTAGCCCTCTGCTGGACTTGCTTCAGTAGCTCTTCATCTTTCTTGAACTGGGGAGCCCAGAACTAGACAGAGTACTCCAGATAATGTTTGTCTATGTTTCTCTTGGTAATAAATTGAATTAATTTTCTCGATGTTTAATCTGTCTTGCCTGTGAAGGTAATTGATAAGCAATATCTCTGCCTTTATCTCTACCCACAAGCCTTTTCATCCTATTTTCTCCCCCAGTCCCACCAAGGAGGAGTAAGTAGGCAGCTGGGTAGGCATTTGGCTGTTTGCCAGGGTTAAGTCACCACAAGCATGAAGTTCTGGAGGAAGAGGCAAATACCGGTCTGCCTGCTAATGGAAGAAACTGTAGCTGTATATTATACCACTTGTTGCATGTTAGGAACAATTATTCTATGAAAAGCAATAGTAGCAGAGAGCTGGTTGAATTCTTTAAAAATGACAGTATGAAATAGTCTTGTACCGTTTTTAATTTCAATGTATTTTTGTTTTAGCTGTGATTTTGCTCAATCTGGATTATCTCTCATCTTTCCCCATTGCTGTGGGTAGTTGAGAACTCGGTTCCATGGCCGGGCAGGGCTGCGGGGAGCTGGAGATTGGTCCTGCTGCCGCATCACTGGGGCAGGGGCTGGTGGCCCCGGGGCACTGACGTGGGGTCCTGGGAGCTGGGCAGGGAAAGTCAGGGCCAGGGCTGCCCATGGGGTCCTGACAAAGCCTGTGTAATGTTTTGTTGATGTTTGTGACAGAAGACTTAAAGCAGTTTAAAAAAAACTAATTCTATTGTAAAGCTGCACTGACTTCAGTGAGCTTATGGATGGCATTAACTGTACAGGTATGTGTTTGCGTGATTTGGACTTTGATTTTTAAGAGGTATTTCTCAAGTTCAGTGTAAAGCGAGATGAGACATTAGGGATGTTTGCAACATGGAACAGATGGCTGTTTCTTTGGAGGAAGCTAGTGAGAAAATTGCAACTCCGTCTAATTAAGCAGTTGACCGGTTGAGTCTCTCATCTTTTCTGAGCAGTCTGCAGCAAAATTTAAAGCCCTAATGCTGGAAATAGTTAATTACAAGAATAATTTTGGCCTTGCAAGTTGCTTCATTGAACTGAATGGGATCTCTCCAGTGATCGGTCACGTGTGCTGAAGTGTTTCCAGGATTTGCATCTTCAATCTGTAAAGATGTGGCGTAAAGTTTTTCAAGCTCAGGTGTGTTAAAGCTCAGGGAGTCTAACTTCTTTTGACTTTCTGTGATACTGAAGGCCCTAAAGCCACCATCCTGGGAAATACGTAGACGCTTACTTCATCTCCACAAACATCAGCAGCCTAAGCCCACTTTCAAGTACTCCTCTGTTGAGGTTCTACCCTTAATTGCTGAACATGCAAGTTTTTTGGAATTATTTTTATTTCTAGCAGGACTTTGATAAGCACCACGACAGAGGAGTTATCTAACCACCAGGTATTTGAAAGGAGGATAGATGTTTCAATTACTAAAAATGGTTTTATCCACCAGGTGTCTCTAAGTCTTGAGCTCAGTTAAAAGTTTAAAATGAGATTGACCCTGGTAACTTCCAGCATCTTTTGGGAGATTTGACTTTGATAAAGATCTTGAAACATCCCTGAAAATGTTGAGGCAGAAGAAGTATTCCTTCAGTTTTGGGTAAGGGCAGGTGGTTTGCTCAAAACAGGAAGCAGTTGTGGTATAACAGAAGGATGAAAAGCACATGAACTTGTCTTTTCTGTTCTTTTTTGCCTTTGAAAAGCGTAGGCGTATCCATTAAAATACATCAGGTTTTATGTTCCTCAGTTTGAAATCTGCAAATTTAAAGTAGTGGCACTTAAACCTTTGGCTCCTAGTTTCAATTCTAGAAATAGTTGTTTGAAGGACCATGTACTTGTACCTCTTTCTCCTTCATGTTGCTGAGGACAGAATGACAGTAACACTTAACATTTTCCATCTACATGAGGAAACTTCATCATTTGTCTCTCACTTTTTATGGATGATCGTAAGGAGTAAAGTGGAGGTTGAGGTTTGCTGAATTATAAAACATAGCTGTTCTTACATGAGTTTGTTGATCTGATTTGTAGTGGATCATAAAATGGCCATTTCTCATTATTTTGTGCTTTCCTAGATGACCTATTTTGGTGTAGTTGAAGTGTGCTATTACTATGAGAAGTATGGACACAGCCATAGGTTTTTTGTCCTCTGGCAGTATGTGTAAAATAAACACGAATCATTAAAATTAGCATGCAGTAGTATATATTCTAATCTATGTAAAGGTTTTGTTTTTACTAGGTGCATTTCAAATTGTCTCTGAGAACAGAAAAGCTTTTAATACTTGGCTTCTGTTTGCCTGTGTTGATTTTTTTTTTTTTTCTATTAAGAGGTGGTTGCTTAACGTTATAATTCGTCGTTCATTGGTATAACACTGTCAAATGTTCTGCAGTGCTTTCCACGGATTAACAAAACAAAATTTAAGATACTGCTAAAGGACTGGTATTTGTCTCTCAAGCAACTAGATGAGAATTACTGCAGAGATGTGTCTCTTCAAAGTACCCAACCTCCTCGGTGAAGTGCAGATATATTTGATAAAATTATACATTCCTTCACTTTACTTTTGTGTTTATAAATGTCTGTGTCTTTCTGCTTAGTTCTAAATGTGAGATGTAGGAAATGGAACAGATGTTTGGATAACTACTTATCTAGCTCATGGAAGAAATGCGTAAAGTGGTATTTTCATTGTTATAATGAAACTATCATTACATCTGCTTGTGAAGTTTGAATTGCGTTCTTAACAGGAGCATGTTCAACAGGCAAAAAAAAATTAAATGGCATAAAACATCATGTGATGTTCGGATAATGAAAAATGTATCACTTAACAGTGTTTGCATTATTCGGAGTTATACACATACAAGTGTCTGCTCTAATCCCTTGCCAGTATGTTGTCTTGGTAACCAGCTACCTGCACACCTGCTCGGCTTCTGCAGCTGAGGGAAAATAGATGGTTATTGGCCACAAATATATTGAAATGGAATATAAAAATCTAGCAGAATATTAATATTTAATAAGGCTGCACTTTCTAACTTCAGTGTTTAGTCTCTGGCAGCAAGTTTTATACCTGAACAAAGAGAGATTTGGCATCATTTGCGTTACTTCTTTCTGCAAAGCATGGAGAAGTCAAATTCAAATTCGTACCTGAAGATCCCATAAAGCAAAGGAAGAATATCAGCGGTGGGTATATTAAAATAATATTGTGTTATGCTAGTAGCAGCCTATTGCGTGAATGTTTGGGCATAATGAATAACTGTTGAGGAATTAATCACTTTTCAAACAGTCCCTGCTTGTCACTGAACTAAATTGTCAGTTCCATACAGGTACTGACCTGAGAACCAGAAACTGAGGGAGAAGATAAAATGCTGATACAACTGACCCTGAAAATACCTTCTTCTTTGGCTGAACTTCATTGGCAGATCTTTACCTTAACCTGAAATAATTTCTCCTGGCATGAATACAACCTTATGCTGAACCACAAGAACTTAATGCTGGGACTTTAGGAGGTAGTAAAGAAGACGTAAAGGCTTGTGTGGGCTCTGTATTCTTTAAACTCCAACTTTATGAATAACTGCTAGAAAAATGGGATTTTTGACTGACTAGTATTTCATAAACAGATCTAATGAAAGCAAAAAGGTGACTAAAATACCTAAACAAGATGAGAATAGGTACTTAAATAGTCATTTGGTGCAGGGGCACCTGGTGCAGAATAGCAGCCAAAAGTAAGCCGGAGAAACTATGGGATTGTGGTATGCATGATGCTGTGAGCAAACTGATTATACCCCACTAAGAAATGGCTTCCCACTGCATAGACACTAAGCTTGCACTTACTGACTGATGTGGTTGTAAACCTTTGCTGATAAACATATGTATGTATACATACATGCATATAGTCACAGATGACAACTAAAAAGTGAGAATGTTGAAAAGGGCAACCACTTGAAGTTAACTAGACACTTATGTAGATTACAGATTGTCTACTGGCTACGATAATGCATGGTACTCCAGTATTTCCTAAGTCGAGGATATTCTAGACGTCCATTCATGTGGCATTACATACAGTTCTGAAAGTATAGAGAAGGCCTGGGCAAGATTTTGAATCACGGGACATTACTTTAGAATTAGAATACAAAAATGGGATGTGTTCGTGCCTTTTTTTATTCTTTCAGTTCTGCTCTAAAATATTAAGCATTAGGAAATGAAAAGTTATATGAAGTTAGAAGACCAGCTTTTTTTTTTTTTTAAATGTAGCTGGAACCTGTATTTGTGTTCAGGTGCAAGTGGCTTGTTCTGATAACTACCCTGGTGCTCCTTTAAAAATGCCATTTACGCCATTTGGGTTTGTAATGCAGAATCTTACATAAATTTCTGGTACAAAGAGTTGAACTGTGTGATGTGATAGGGTGGAATTCAGCTTCCAAAAATAAGGGCAGGAAATTTATTTTCTAAATAATGTGTAAACTTCTTGTGTTCAAAGCTGTTTTTAGTCTTATTGTTTCTGTTCATGTTTCAGTAGCCTTGACAGCATGCTAGGCGCTGCCCACACAGAGGGAGGCAGTTTCATTGCCCTAATGTATAGAACCCATTGTTTTTGCTGTGTCTTCTGCAAATGAATCATCGCAGGAAGAGTTTCAAACTTTAGCTATATTTACTTCTGTGCTTGCTCAGAAGTTTTTGCAAGATCTGCGATCTAAGATGAACTGGGAGTTTTTTTAGGATCGTGTGTGTGGGTATGTGTGTAATTTATATACATACACAAATACAAAAATAGAGTCCTGTAGATTTCATATGGCTAAGGCTAGCTATTAATACAGTCTCTGCTGTTATTGTACTGGCAGTTCTGAAGGCTGAGGGTCATGATATTTTTATATGAATTGTGATTTTCGTTCCTTTTGTAATACTCTGATACTGTAGAAATATACTTGTTCACATGTACTGCTTGTGGCACTAGCTTGATAGGCTTGGACAAGTGAAAGGACAATTTTGATTGTATTGTATTGTGCTTTATGGGTTATGTGGTAACAAGCCCAAAGATTTTGTCAACTTTCAGATTTACACCTCAGGATGACCAGATTGAAGTGGGTTTACTTTCACAGGAATGTGAACTTAATAAAATTACAACATTTTGAAGTATAAATTCAAACCCTGTGGTTCAGAAGCATGAGAAAGCATTGCTCTCTTTTTTAGATTGGTTATTCCATCCCAGCCACATGGGAAGGGTGTGTGCAACAGTGAATTAGTTCAAATTACACCCTTGTTCACACTACTCTACTGAGCACGGGTGAGACGCAGCTGGAGGGCTCAGTCCAGTGCTACATTTCCCCGTACAAGATACAGACTTACTGGAGTGAGTCCAGCAAAGGGCTGGGAAGATGACGCAAGGGCATCTGACATGAGGAGAGGCTGAGGGAGCTGGGAGTGTTCAGCCTTGAGAAGGGAAGCTCGTGGGGATCTTGCCATGTGTGTAAGCCCCTGATAGGGAGAAGTAAAGAAGTTGGAGCCAGGCTTTTCTCGGTGGTGCCCAGTAACAACATGAGAGGCAATGGGCACTACCTGAAATACAGAAATTCTGTCTGAATGCAATAAAAACTTATTCTTTAAGGGTGATTGAACACAGGACCAGGCTGCCCAGAGAGTTTGTGGCATCTCCATCCTTGGAGATATTCAAAACCTGACAGGATGCAGCCCTGAGCAATCTGCTGTTTTTGACCCTGCTTTGAGCAGGAACTTTAGATGGGGTGATTTTCGGAGGTCCTTTCTAAACATGAATGATTTTGTTAAGTTAGTTAGAAAGACACTGGTAATTGTTTGTATCAGTTCTGTTTACTCTTTCATCCCGTCAAAGCATAAGCAGTTTCTCTCTCATGTTAATGAACTGATGGTGGTCGCTGTTAATGTAACACCGATGTCCAAGGGTTGTGTTGAAAGACAAGCAAGTACATGAAACAAATGCCTGTTTCCCAAATGCATTTGGATGATTTGCTTAAACTTCAAGGTCCTTTCATTCCTAGAAGTGGAGTGTGTACTTGCTTCAGTGCTAGGTAAGGGCTTAGGAAATCAGACTCTCCATTCCATCACACTGAAATGGATCCCCTCACATGCGCACCCACAGCGTGCAAAAGGCACGGCAGTGTTGCACATGGTGGCTTTGGGCACAAGTGCATGTCGTACTCCCTCGGCTCTGGGAAATTCTAGTTATATCACCAGAAGACATCATAAATTCCCTTCCAGCGGCACTCTGTCTATCTGCTGGGTGAAGTCGGCAGGCAGGGTTTTGGAGACAGCCAGCCCCTAGATGGGTCTGAAGGTCTTTTTTTCCATATTCTGCTGAATTGTTTCTGCCTGTATATTTAATTCAAATGTGAATGCTTTTCAAAATGTTTGTTGATTATAAACTGCATATGTCAAGAGTCAGATCAAAAAGTAAACAGTGAAATAAAAGGGCAATGTTTAAGGGCTGTATTTTCAGAACCAGGCTCTCTGCATATGTTTCATCTTGAGCCTGTAATCATCAGCAGCTGCGAGGGAGAGGGGACACAGACATTATTATTTTAGTGTACAAACCTAGTTCTGAATAAGCCCTTTCTTTCAGATGTGTTTCTTGGTGCCAACAGAAAATCTCATTGTGAAGTGTTAGCACCATTTTATTACGCAGGATTATCATTGGCAGGGCACTATGGAAAGGAGCAATTTGCTGGTGTAAGGGTAGAATAAAGTGTCTTCAAGTTAAAAAAAACCCAACAACAAAACCCCCAAAACAACAAAAGACAACCCAGGTAATAACAAAAGGCAGAAGTACACTGTTTAGAGTGATGCTTATGGCAGAATTGTGTGCTTCACGAGGAACACAACTGCAGTACCGTTGGAAGTACCAGTACTAACGGTAAAAGTGACGAACAGCTCCAGGTGGGCAGTTTTGGCAAATCAAGAAGAATTTGTTTCCCATGTCTCGCTGCATTGCTGAGTATGACTTCCTGTGCAGTACTGCTCAGATTTTTAGAGCACGTTGTGATTATTAGGGCATTTTTCTGGATCCATTTCTGGACTTCTGAGCATATAACCTCTGGAAGTAACTTCAGATGCACTTTGGTCCAGAAGAGAACTTCAGAAGTGATGTATAATGAGGTCAAGTGTATTGGCATTACTTTTGCTTCTCATTACATCTTTGGTCTGTGGTTGTTTCAGAAACCTGATGGTGGTACTGGTTACTTTTTATAGGTTTTGTATATGCTGAGTAGTGACAGCTTTACCTGTAAAGAAGTGGCTAATCATGCTCTAACATAAAGCCTTTCTGAAATACTGAGTTTAAACTAGAGGTATTTTAATCCATGTGATAGTACTTCCATTAATCAAAACTCTAAAGATGAAATTTAATGGCTGTGCATGGAAAATTGAGGTGTGAGAAGGGGAGGAGCCGTCTGTGTGCAGTAATTTTGGTCAGCAGTTGCAGACAGCGATGCAGCTGTGAAGGTCAGATTTGACAGAACCGCCTCTGTACCTATTTTCCGTTGGAGTAATTGATGTGAAGGAAGTGAGATTAGCCTTTAACTTTTGTATGATGTCAGCAGCATATTTAAGCACATATTTATGTTTCTTCCTGTTACCAAGACATTAGGGAGACAGGTGGTAACCACCAAATTAAACCAGTTTTTCAATGGTGGCTGCACATCAGCTGATTCCTGCACTGGGGCTGGAGCGACATGTCCTGTAAGCTGCGCAGCTGTCCTCTGCTCTCTTCTGACTGAATGCTCCTCTGGTTTGGGGACCTGCTACCCTAAGTCCAGACAAGTAAGGGTGAGGCTGGTTTGGATGTTATTGATGTCTTAGTCTAATAGATTGTCAGCGTATATGCATAAGGCCAGGATGTCCGATTCCTTCTTTATTTCCAGTGACTCAAATCTGACGTTGCTGCCTGAAGTGTTTATTTTTTTACAAGGAGAAATGCTTTTGAAAAAAGAGTTTGTTTTTCAAAGATGAGATCATGAGTGAAAATAGCACTGCAGCTATTTTACCACAGATAATACTGATAAGCTTTCTATTTTTCTTTGGCCATCACTGTGGTAAATTTGTTAGCATTAAAAATGAAATGATCAGTACAACCTGTGAAAGAAAACAGGCAGTTATGGGTGTGAGTCTACGAGCAAAGCCCGAGTGAAATGTTGAACGAGTGTAAGTTTTATATTGTTAATTCTAGAAGATCTTTAGATTGATTTTAAGATCAAGCTAGATTTTTATTTTAGTGGTGCATCTTGAAAGCGGATGGCACAGATGAAGCCTTTATGAGTTGGTCTACTTATTTTACTGTGGTTGCATTCTTCTCTGTACTGCTTCCTTCTCCACATCCATTTGGAAAATGGTCATATGAAGGAAGCAAAAATGGCATTTTTGAATGAAATGTAAATGTGTCAAAATGTTCATAGTTTGTAGAAGCCCTGCACTTTGTGTTACAAGGATATGCTCAATTATAAATGTTATGTTGATCTGATTTAGTATTTTAATGGGATATACAGTCTTTATTAGCAGACCTTGAGAAAGCATGAAACAAAACCCCCCACTTTTGGATTAGCATATAGTTGAAATCTAATTAAGGCAGTACTCATTATACAGGGTTGTAATTTACAATTTAAAATGATCACCTTGTAAATCAACTAAATATGCATTAAAACAAACAAACAAAAACCTTAGCAATTGTTGACCTTTTAAAATCGGAGTAATCAATCCAGGCTTGTTTTCTGCTTTAATGCATCCTGGCACCTCAAGTTTAAATGCCAAATGGTGTTTCTTTTCTCTCCTGTGGGTCTGAGGACATTCGTTGTAGAAGTTAAACAGAATGACAGCTTGCTTTGTCTGTTGGGTAGAGCTCTTGACTGTGCTGTTTTTACTTTCCTCCGTAATAAGTTGCTAATAGAAATTCACTGGCCTGCAGGGCAGAGTTAATTTGTCACAAATATTGGGTTGATGTAGCAGGAATGGAATGCAGTAGAACAATAGGGAGGGATTTTTTGGATGTGGGCTCTTTTTGACTTGGTGATGTGAAACATTTTCCTATAAAGAAGTTCTCTCTTAACACAGTGAAATTTCCTTGCTTTTAAGTAATCGTGCTGTGTTTGAAAAAGTATGTTCATTGCTGTATATTTGAGCAAAGAGAAGATTTGGAGATTTTTTTTCCCCCCCTTTTGTTTCCGTATAGCATAATCAAATATTTCAATGTTGTTGAAAATATTATTGCATATGAATCAGTGTTTCATAAGAGTTGCTATTAATCAAGTATGTATTCTGAGAGGAAATATCTTCACGTTGTTTTTTTATTGTTGTTGCTTCCCAGGTAGAAAATATGATTTTCTTTTTCAGGCTTTAAATTACCCAGGTTTCACTCTTAAGGTGCTTTCTCCTCAATTTGAGTAGTCTAATACTATCATTTCCAAAACCTGAAAATGCTTGTCAAAGGAATAATTTTTGAAGAAAACGTAGATACGCAATAGAGCAAAAATTGCAAAGCAAGACTAGGACCTATGGTAGTTTCTAAAGAAAGTTTACACAGGTTTTACATGCAGCAAATAAGTTGTTTCCGAAATCACTCTCCCGATTTAGTAGCTAGTCTTTTAGATCCTGCATTGTTTTTTAATTGGCTAAGTGAAGAAACCCTAATTATTTTCTGAGTTGCTAAAGTAGTGGAAGATGTCAGAGCTGCAGTTGATATACTGTTATTTAAATTGATATTCTATATAAGACTTTGCCATTTTTAGAAGATTTAATCCTTATTTCTGTCATGCTGATGAGAAGCATTTTTTTAACCTGGCTGTGTTTAAAAAGATAATGTATTTTGTTGTTGTTGTTTGGAGAGTTGTCATCTTTCATCTCATCCTTCTGTGATTTAAACACTTAAGATCTTTGAAAAACTTTTTATATACATTAGAACAAAGGTTTTGTTTGCGACGTGAGGTCGGAAAGCAAATCTGTCTGGTCTAAAATGGCAGATAGTGTGTTTGTGCTTAGTGCTCAGATTGTCTCACATAAGACGTTATACCTTAAGTGGTTATCAAGGAGATGGCAGCATGTTTTCTAAACTGTGTTCACTGATAGGAAGTAGAAATGCAGTTGCAGTTTCTAGCACTGCGTGTGAGGTAGAAATGTAACATTATCTAAAATAAGGTGCAAGTTCCTTGGATAAAGACATAGACTGCCCATTGTAAAATTGAGCTTGAATTTATCACTTGTAGTTAGCATTTGAAAGACTTTGCAGCCTTCCTAAAATTAAGATGAAATGGAAGAGAAGATCTGGTAGGAAATCCTAGGAACTGTTGTTGATCCAATGGTGGTAAAAGTTTGTTGTATGTTAGTTATTTGTGTTGCTTAGAAAAGAGAGAAGCAAACTTTGTCTAACAAACATAAAGTCCAATTCCTGTAAAGCAGAAGTACCTACTTTCAGGTGAAAGAATTGTGAAGAAAAAAATGGTGCTGCCTTCGTAATACCAAAGATGTCCCTGCCCATGCTCTTTAAAGGACCCTTCCAACCCAAATCATTGTGTGATAATATGTAAGCGAGGACATGGTACATATCGAATTTCAGCTTAAATGGGAGATGATCAAAATGGCCTTATGAATGTTTGCAGTTGGCACTGTCTTACACCTCTTTGGATCTCAGCCTGAGGTGGTAACAGAAGGACAAATGAACAGTAAATTTTACTTCAGAATCATAGTAAGACAAAGCAAATTGTATAGCTTGATATTGGCTTGCATGTATATAAAATTCTGCTACACTATACACTTCAACTGTAAGAGGAAAAGAGATGATGTTTCTTTTCAAGGAGGTGTGAAAGGGTGAAATGTTTGGAGAATACTTCTAGTACCAGAGTAACCATTGTAAGTTTTGATAGCACTTGAAATACTCCCCTAACTATGCTTTTATTTGTTGCTTATTATAATCTGTGTTCTTGATGGTAAGGCAGAACCAGAAGATGACATGCCTTCCCACTGCTTGATATAAATCTCTGATACGAGTTGAGCTGCAGTGAACTTAAATGCTAATGCTGGAGACATCGGGCAACCTGCTGTTTAGTATCAGCGAGTTTTAACTTTGGCCTGCTACCACATCTTCCTTGTTCCTTGTAAGTTAAATTGGCACCTCACCATGACTAATGACAAAAAGCTGTTCTATTTGCAAACGAGGAAGTTGTATGATCAAACCAGTCGCTGATAACAGGCATTGCACCAAGTCAGTGCACGTAGTGTAGTGCAGGCTTCATTCAGGTAGTGAATAATCCCAGTCCTCCTTAAAGAAAGATGTAAAAATTATCAAATACTTTTGGCTATATGGATGTGACTTTCTGTCTTTAGGAGAAACAGTCAGTATTTTTCTCAGGTTCTTAACCTGTATAATGTCAGAAAGTATTCTATGTATAATATTGAATATTGTATTACATAATTATTTTGTACAATACATATCCTTTCATGTATTACTTTTACTTTGAAAATAATGACCTTTCATTGATTGGTAAGGTATCTGAGTTGCCTTCCTTTCTCCGTTCCACAAACTTTTATGTAATGAACTGAAGTAAATGGTAATTAGTCTCCTTTAAGCCTTTCAAAGGCTTAAATGGTCTACCTTGTTATCCAGTTTTTATCCAGTCAGCAGAAGAAAATGTCCTTATGTTCCTTCTAGAAGTCTGGTCCTGCTGAATAATTCTGTTTCTTAAACTTTGCTGGATTTATATGATTGTCTAATGTGGGAGGATACACGAGACATGCTGCTTAGGTGGGGCAGGTGTAGCTCATCCATAATGAGCTGCTTGAGTCCCTTCTACTGGTGGAACGAGGAGATCTAATCTGGATCTGTCTCCACACTGACTCAGAGAAAATGCTGAAATCGGTCATTGCATCTGGTGGGGAAGTTCAGGCTTCCTAAAGTGAAGGTGAAGAAGGGCTAAGGAAACATGACTTTGTGCTTTGTATCCAATGAGGTATTTTCCAGTTCTTGATTGGAAGCTGTCATTTTCTTGTTTAACTACACAAAGTAGGCATAGTCTGACCCTAGAAAACATTGCCTGTTTGCATGCCCTCAGTCCATATTACTTTGTCCTCTTTATCATTGAGACACTAACTTTGTAGTAAGACTGAAGTCGTTCTATCTTAAATCCCCTATCCCCTCTTTCCCATAGCCTATTTTTCAATCAGCTGTTCCCTAAATCCCATCGTTTAGAGTGTGTAGATTGATGTGGAGTTGGGGGTTGGGCAGAGCTCATCACATAATGATCATTTGCTGAAAGGTAATGCCCAGTTCTAACTCTGAGAAGAATGAAGAAGGTCCATCTTTTCCAAGAAGGAGATTATTTAAATGCAGTAAGAATTCCGTGGTGTGCTTCTCAGTTCATTTGAAAGAGCTAGTTATAGTCCTGGGCTAAACTGGTTGCAAGGCTAATTTATTTACATTTCTGTTATTCATCTGATAGGGCACTAATATTAAAATTATATCCTTGGTTTATGTTGGGAGATAGAGAAATGAAAAGTTTTGAAAGCATAATGAGAATCTCCCATTCTGTTTCTTCTTTCCTACTTTTCTTTGATTTTATATTAGTGAGTTGTATCACCTGCTAAGTTTTTTCTATGATTCTGATTATAGTTCAGATTATAGTTCTCTGAAGGTGGTCCTACATCGTGTGTAGTTGCAATTTTAGCTAAGGTTTTCTGACATGTTGTACTTGGCTCCTAGCAAAAGTCTCAGCTCGGGAAAAGAAGCTTTACTGCTTGATTGTGATTTTAATAGCTGCTATTCTGAAGTATTATGGAAAGGGTAAGAGAAAAACAGTTTCTCAGTCAAAATCTCTGTAAAGCACCTTGTTTTGTGATTGACAATTTATTGCAAAGAAGAATGAATAGTAGTTGTATGTCTTTTGATGTTATGTATGTTAAGTGTATTGCTATAAATTTTTTAAACAAAAAGGAGTTTTACTGTTGAAATGTTAAATGTGTTATACATATTGACAGTGTCTTGGGGTGTTGACATCATAGTTAAAACAAATTGTGGTAATTACTGTGGTTTAAGAAATTAATTTGAAGAAACTAGTTTGTTTGGACTTTGTGGACCTGCTTTCCTCATGTGGGATAATGCAGTTCAGCTTCATGTTTTGTTGTTGCAAGAATTGGAAATGCTTTCAGTGAGCATGTGATTAAGAACAACAAAAATATAGTGTAAAGGATCTGTACAGTTTTCTAAATGCAGATGTAAGGGTTTTGCTAATCTGTCTGCACAGATTAATAGGTAGGATGGCTGGAAAGGATCTGTTGTCTAGTTTTGTTCCTTTAGTGTTATCTGCAAAATGGAAGGTACAGCAAACTGTTTGTTTTGTAAATAAATAATATTTCTGTGTCCTTTTTTTGGCAAAGTTCAGTATTAGTTGTTAATGTGATAATTAAGCTATTTAAAAATAGTTTTCCGTATGTTGGAATGGATGGATCTATGATGCATATGAATATTCAAACCGTAGTATTTTCCTTCTATTTATACTCTTTCTTTGATCATTGGATCCTTGATCTGAATATATTTATTTATTTTTGAAATGGTTGTAAAGAACACCTCCAGAGATTGTTAACATTTGTCAGCTCTTGGAATGACAGCTCCAGTCACTGTAAAAGACAAGTAATTTTCCTCTTGAAGAAAAGGGACGCTAATCTCCACCTACAGTAACATGTTTTGAGAAACATAATGCACTAAGAAAATGTACCAATTACTTGGCTGAAAATTGCTTCCCTTCTGCAAGATAGACAATCATAACATTTCTGGACATTTTTTTACTAGTTTCATAACATACCTCCCTCTTTTGCAAAGTAAAACTTCATGTTTTCAAGAACAGGTGAATGTTCTGTCAACTGTTGGAGTGGCATTGTACTATGGTGTGGCATTTCAGATTTCAGTCCAGGTTATGACCATTGTCCAGGCTTTGTAACTAGAAAACAAATATGCTCTGCTTTGTTAAGAGAATGAGGAAGTAATGTGCCAGTAAGGCACATACATGCTCCTCCTATGTGTTTTACTTGCACAGCTGTAAGGGAGTTGTTACACTGTTGCCCATGATTGGCAGCTTTTGTTGGTGGGAAGCTGGTTTTCAGGTGTGATTTCTTAACTGGCTTTCAGAAGCCTGTTACTGATTTCTGCCTACAAGCAGTGTAGGAATAGTAGGTGGAAAGTTTATGTATGTGCATGTACACGTGTATACTTCAGTACAATTATTTGCATATACTAAATATACTAAGCCAAAAGAGTGAGGAAAATGGCAATTATATTAATGAAGTTACTTAATTGTGTGTAATGAAATTTTTAATCTACTGCAACCTACTGAAAGTATCATTGACCTAATAAAGATTATGCCCTCTTGCTTGTATTGTTCCCTATTAAAATCAGCAGGAGTATACTAAAACAAACTGCTTAATTGTTGAGAAATTAGATTATTTGAAATGTAGAAGGAAAACAAAAACATAGTAATATAAAAATTGACTCTATTTAATAAGCAGTTAGACAAAACTATCTTTTTTAAGATGCTTTGTGCCACAGGCTTATGACATTAGCAAATGAGTCATATCAAGTCCCTTTACTTGGAAAGATTTCTAACATTTCAGCTGGAAGCCATTTGCAGTCATGTCTTCTAAAAATAAAGAACACTGTTGGTTTCATCCCCAGACTAATGGGCCTCTTAAGGGGCAGAAGGATGTGCAGTAAATGGCCTTTAAGGCCAAGGGGGTGTAAAGGAGAGAAAAGGCTTAATTACAGTTCATTCTAAAGACCTGTTCTGTGATTAACAGGCGATTAATTTACCCTGAAAAGTAGTTCCTTCCCAGGGCAATATTTGTTGTGGGACTGACTGTAAACAGGATAGTTGGAGTTGTGTCTGGCCCCTGTTGCTATGTGCTTGCTCCCATCCCACCACTGTGCTCCCCTGGTGTTCAGAGCCACCCGTGCAACATGTTCCTTCCTCCTTCCTCTGCTGCTGTCACTTCTGTAGCCTTGTCTCTTCATCTCCTTGTGACACCCTGCTTCCGTAGCAGCATAGCTGTTAGCTGCTGTTGCCCTCTCTGAGGGAATCGACAAAAGGAACTGCACAGGTGGAAGGAGAAGAGGAAAGATTCAGCTGAAGTTGGAGTCCTGTGCAGAGTTGCAGGAACAACAGGCTCCTTGTAGGACATAATTGAGGCAATTAGGAAAAAGTCATGCTAGTGTAAAGGCTGGAACATCTGTTTAATGGTTTAGAAGAAGTTTAACGTTCGACTTCACTAATGGCACTGAAACTTTTTATCATTAATGTTCACTAAAGAATGACTCACTCTCTGATGTCTAATGACTTTTTGAGAAGGACTCTTCCAGCTGGAGCTCTGCAACTGTTGCATTTGAAGTCATAACACTCCTGGAGAATTCCAGCAGGACAAAACCTATTTTGGGATGGTTTGTTATGCATATTTTTGGCATCTGACTAAGCCAGTTCTGCTTTTTTACTGGTCCTAGTTATTGTCTGTATTGGTACTGTGTGCTAGTGCTTGACACCATCATAAGAACTTTAACATCTCAAATGCTAAAGAAAAGTTTTGTTTAAATTTTCTTCTACTTGGTTTATATGCAGGGAAATACACAGCTGAGGTAAAGACTTTGTGTAAGGAGGATTACTGTATTAACTGTAAGACTGGCAATCCAATTAACTGTTTAACAATTTGAATATTTTTTCCAGAAACACCCTTATTTTTTTTTCCCCTTTCAGTGATTTTCATCATTCCTCTGTTACTTTTAAGCTAGCTGTATCTTTGGAAAAGTAATAAAAGCTTATTTCCTTTGTAATTTGGTTTGTATACTCATGGCTGTCACATTAATCCAGTGTTAGTATTAGATTTTAATAAAAGGCTACATAGCAAGAAGAAGGAGGCTTGCTGATAGTATAGCATATTCCATATAATTTAGTTTTTTAATATTTATGGTTTTGGTATATTGTGAATGATATTGGACTTTGCCAAACTACTTCTATAAAAAAGCAACCAAAGAAAACCCCACATACAGTAGTTATTTTGAGGCAATACTAAGGCAGTGACAAAAGAAAAAAGCTGGAAGGGTAGAAATCTGCATAAAGCTCATCTTTTACCTGGATTTGGGGTTCAGAGAAAGGAAGAGAGGATTAACAGTGAAGTTATATTGCTTGCTGGAAGTTGTGCTTTCCATTTTAAGTTCTAACAAAGTGTTGCGTGTTGCGTGGGGAGTTAACATAAAACAGTGTTTGAGAATGGATTTTTGGGTGCGTGTGTGTTAGAATTCTCCTGGGAGGTTTATATAGGGCATGCTTGTGTAATTTAACTAACACCGTAGGCAGACAGCTCCCTGCTCTCTGGTCCAATGGGTTAGAGGCAATCTGGCCATCTACTTCTTGGTAAACAAATGAATCGGTTCAGGGTGCTTCCTACCTCTGGGGCTAAGGTTCGGCTGGTCTCGTGTTTAAGATGACAGGCACATCTTGTTGGGTGAGGCAGTCATAGGAAAGAATATGGCTGGGATGGTACTGCTTTAAACAAACAGGCAATTCACATATGCCCTGGTCTTGCAGGGGAGAAGGATCTGGCTATTTGTAATTCCTAGAACATTGCCTTATTTGGCATTCATCATGTAAGCTGTCATGCCTTTTTTTTTTCTAAATTACAATATTATAGTTTTAATGAAAACAAGGGAGAACTCTTCTTCCCTTCCCAAAGAACTGTTAAAACTGGTATCTTCATACGTAAACTTAATTTAGTGTCTACTGTTGGGGGAGGAGATGAAGGAAGGAAAAGACGAGAACAAATTCATTTTTTTGTTGAATTTGCTGTGTCAATCAGCTAACAAATCTTCTAAATCCTGCCAGTACTGGCTGTTCAAAGTTAATATGGCTCCTGAAGTTCTCTGTTTTAACAATGCTTGTTATACTGGCCACCCCAAATTCCACTGAAGTTGGTTATTTTTGTGTATCACAGCAATTAGGGAAATTGAGATAAAGACAATAGCTAGACTTAGGCCACCTGCAGAGTTATGGGCTTGTGATACCCTGAGACTGCACACTGCAATCAGTGCAGAGGCTTCTTTCCTACTCTACAAGCTGGATGAGCTTGGACATGTGCTAAAGATATGCAGCAGCCTACAGGTGAGAACAATAATTGCTATGAATTCCCAACAATTTACAATTTAGTTCATTTCCAAGAAAATGAGATGGGGATCTATGTGTGCACGCCCATATGCATAGTCTCACTCTTTCTAGTTATTGTGGTTTTTGTGGATACTTGCAAAATGTATATATGCTTTTTCTGTTAGGAAAGTGCTGCTTTGATAGCTCTTGCTGCTTTGATAGCTCTTACTGCTTACAGGTTCTTGTCACTGTCTGTATATCCATTGGTTTCAGATCTTAGGAGAATTCGCTGTAATTTATTCTGAAAATATAGTGTTTGAAGTGTAGAGAAATAATGCTAAGTCATAATTAAGTACAGCTATTATAAACTCTATGTTTCTGAAAGTCTATAGTAACTGTAAAGTCTAGGGCTGTGACACTTTTTTTTTTTTTGACAGACTTCAAGTAATTTGAGCAAGGTTCTTTGGAATCTGACTCCTTGGAAATGTTGAGGTTAAAAAACCCCAACAAAACAACAAAGCTCTACTTTTCTTTGCTTTTATCTTTTTCTAACAGCAAGAATAGAAGATGGACAGTATAGTTTTTCCAACATAATTTCATAGGACCTAAAATACAATAGATTATATTCTTGAGAGGGATTTACTTGAGAATTATATCTTGAGTTTTGGAGGTCTCGATACTCTTTGCAAAATGACTGCTGCTAATCTGTTCTACTTTCAATGGGAAATATTTCTGTCCACTTATGTTCGAGAGAGCACACAAAATGTAGTTTGTTTACCTGGGAACCTTAAAAAGAAAAAAAAAAGTGGAGTTCTGGTACGTTGAGGCGGTGAGGCAGGGTGAAAGCTCTGCAGATACGGTTTGTGTGTGTCCTTTCTTGGAGACGATAACCTCCTCTGGCTTATCAGAGGCAAGTCCTGATGTGGGGGGTACTCTGCTTTTATAGACATGATTCACGCTTGCTTTCTCCAGCTGGGCTTTTGTTTCTGGGGTTGCTGGTGTAAAAATCTGGTTTGGTAGGTGAGCAAGAATGATGCTGGAAATAGATTACTTTGAGTTAGTGGTTGTTAGGATGGAAATGTGGCTTTTATCTCTTCTGGAAAACTTGATATGAGAGTCAATGATGCGTTGTAAAAATGGCATAATGACGTTGAAGAAGTATGTATCGTTGGTAACCTCAGGACTTGGTATCTAGTTCATGATTGATGGGCTCATGGGGAAGAGGAGAAGAAAAAGCAGCTGTCTGCTGCCCATCTTAAATTTCTAAATGCCGTAAAGATGTGCAAGAAATAAAGAGGAAGAACTGAAATCCCAATTAGATAGTCAAACTTATAGGCTAAAACAAATTTGCTGAAGTGATTCAGAGGCTTGAATATTTATATTGCCTTATTAATAGGAGTGACACTGGTTTATCAAGGTTGTACATTCTTGCTCTGAGGTCCAGATGCAGCTGAATTCAAGTGTGGAAGTCTATGGGTCATGATTAAAAGAAAAGTAAGAGATTTAATGGTGATCTTCCCTTGTAGCTAGCATGATTATTGTAAATGACAGAGAGGTAAAAAGAGGAAGAGATAGATTGCTGTCATATTGGCTGATGCTGATGAACGTCGTCCTTAAGCATTTAGGGAAATGGGTGAAATGTTCATATTCAGAAAAACATCAAGTGAGGGTGAAGTTTCAAAAAGATGGAAGAAGGTAAGAGAATGGAAGTGAAAGAAGAGAATCAGAGAATTTCAGGCAATTTACCTAGCTTAAATTCAAGGAAAGTGCTGGAGCTCACAATCTTTGGCAAATACTTTGGAATAAAAAAAAAACAACAAACAGGGTGTCTTGACTGAGAGCAACTCTTGTCAGATCAGTCTAATTTAATTTTATAAAAGTTGCAGGCCCTGTGGATGTCAGAGAAGCTGGAGATGAGACGCATCTTGCCTTAAACACCTGGACACTTTTTTTTTTTTGCATGCTGCACTTAGAAGTAAGAAGAAGAAATACATGATAGATGAAACAGCTGCAAGCTTAATCAACCAGTAGTTAGGAAACTGGGTAGACTAATTGTATGAAGCATCTGCTATTGAATAGGGGGCTGAATGCGTTTCTGGAGGATTTATTTTCAGTCTGCACAGAATACTTGTTTACTTTGCAGGTGACAGCGAGGAGGAAGCAGCAAGAACAACTTTAGAGGACGAGATTAGGATAAACATGCTGCAGAAATAGTCTATAAAAAGTTAGGTGAAATTTAGTAAGGACTACTGCAGTGTGCTACACTTCAGAATAATTAACTGCACGAGTACAAGGCAGAGGAACACCTTAGACAAAACTGAAGTAAAGGTTATAATAGCTGTATTGGATACTACATTACTTGTGAATCAACACTGTTCTGCCATTTTAAAAAAATATAAACAGTGTTATACTATGTTATGTACAAGAGGATCTTAGCTGAACTGATGCATCAGGTGTGGGGCACTGGATTCCAAGAAAGACGGGATAAACAGCGGAATTGTGAAGGTAAGAGTAATAGCACTAGAAAAAACAACATAATGTAAGAGATTCAGATAGGAGATTTAGTTAGCTCGTGGGTTTGTTTTGTGGTTTTAAGCCATATAAAAATGGAAGTGACAGGGACCCCGCTAAATTTGTAAGAAGGTCTTTCAGAAGGGTAAAGGAGGGGAAAAATCGTGCTTGTCGAATCTGATAGCCTTCTATGATGGCATGACTGGCTGGGTGGATGAGGGGAGAGCAGTGAATGTTCTCTACCTAGACTTCAGCAAGGCTTTCGACACAGTCTCCCATAATATCCTCCTAGGGAAGCTGAGGAAGTGTGGGCTGGATGAGTGGTCGGTGAAGTGGATAGAGAACTGGCTGAATGGCAGAACTCAGAGGG
>Ga0181612_127514_pt1 | contig 20209 bp, 12 predicted proteins | sample HoacroProtozoa21_FD_119630 | JGI IMG/M metagenome (GOLD analysis project Ga0181612, IMG submission 119630) | Hoatzin crop microbial communities from Cojedes, Venezuel. Combined Assembly of Gp0051906, Gp0051904, Gp0051908 | reverse complement strand
GAAAGGAGGTTGTAGCGAGGTGGCTGTCAGTCTGTTTTCCCAAAATACAAGTGATAGGACAGGAGGAAATGGCCTCAAGTTGCACCAGGAGAGGTTTAGTTTGAATATTAGGAAAAGTTCCTTTACTGAAAAGGTGGTCAAGCATTGGAACAGGCTGCCCAGGGAAGTGGTTGAGTCCCCATCACTGGAGCTATTTGAAAGATGTGTAGAAGTGGCATTTAGGGACATGGTTTAGTGCTGGACTTGATGGTGTTAGGTTTACAGTTGCACTCGATGATCTTAAAGGCGTTTTCCAGCCTTTATGGTTCTGTGATTCTACAGTCTAAACCAAGGCTTGTGATTCTTGGGAGCTATGGACGTTGGCAGTTGTGAACAGTGTCTCTCAGACTCTGTAGATGTTTAACTTAAAAGAAGTGGTCCCGCTGTTGCTGGTAGTGCTCCCAGACTCGGCGGTAGTGGTGGAAGAGGTTGAGGACGTGGCTCAACCACTTTAAGCAAGGCTGGCATTTTGCATAGTGTCTGGGCTTTTCCTTGGGTCCATATACCTGCAGCAGCCCAGCTGACAGACTAGCCTAGGAGGCTGCAGCACAGGGCTGAGACTTTGCAGTGTCAGTGAGGAGGTGCTGATACTCACGTTTCTGTTTGTTTGTTTTTTCTTCTCCCAGGGAATTCATAAGGGATGACTTCTGTTAGTTAATAGCTTTCAGTTAGGGTACTTACAATTTGACTAAACATTCAGCGAGTGCCATGAGAACACATGGTGAAAATGTATCCTGCCATTCAGCTGCATTATAAAAAGGGCAAATATCATTAGAGCTATGGTTTGTTGAGTGCAAAAAAGAAGCAGAAGGCCCTGAAATATTTTCCTTGACTGAAGGTGGCAGAAGAGGGTGCGCTGAGCCTGCTGGCATCCTTCCCAGCCCAAGCAGGAGTATGGTAGCTTAATACAATGTGATAAATCAAGTGCAAAGTTGCTTTTCTTCCCATGGAGATTATATGTAGAATAATCTATGATTCTATTACAGTAAAGACATGTATCTGAAACAGCCTGTGAGGGGGAAGGAGAGAAGCAACGAACAAATCAAAACCCAGAAGATATATGAGGGCAAAGCTGGCCTTCCTGCTTCTGCTGTTGAGCTTTAGGCTTTTTGGTTTTGTTTCGGGGCAGGGTGGTGGTGTGCACACGCACTGGTTTCCTGCTGGGATTTGTGCGCCAGGCCATTTGTTTTAGAAAGAAAACCAAAGCAACCCAACTACCTTGGTTTCCACTCAGGGTGGTGTGTGGGAGTCTCCACCTTGCTGTGAAATTGTGTAGTTTTATATGAGAGTCGTATAGCTGCCTGTGCAAAATCCTGTTGGTGCTTACTCGCCGCATGTTCCAGCTGACGGCACCATATTTGTGGCTCTTCCTTTAAGTTTCAGTGAACTAAAATGGCAGCATGTTGCAGCGTTTCTTAGGAGCCGAGTGCAATGCTTGTTTACATCCCAAAGAAAGAGTAAAACGTGTAAGAGTGTGTAAAGTCCTGGACTTAAATAAATGAATAATAAACTCTTAGTGATGTTGGAGACTTGGTGTGTTTTAATTAATTGTGACTGCTGGGCCCTGCAGGAGCGTGTCAGAAGGCTGTATATTGTTTCCAAACAGGTGCTTATTGAGCAGAAGGCTCAATTCTGCAGGTGCAAAACTTATTTCATCAGTTGCTCTTATGGCTTTGCAATAACTACTAAAGTAGCCCTTCTCAGGGCTTTTAGGTCAGTTTACTTCTATAATGGCTCTTACAAAATACATCGAACTGATTCGGATTTTAAGATCACTCTGAAGAAATAATTGCTGTTAGAGATGTTTGAGGTGACACTGTTTTGTCTTACTTTAAGGAAGGATTGCAAGGAAGAGAGGAAGACTGCCTGGCATGGGAGTAGGAGCTCGGGGCCCCGCTGAGTCATTTCAAGCACTTTATGGCTTGTGCCTTGGCTGTGAACTCGCATTTCAGCCAGAGAAAATACGCTGGTGTCTCCTGAAATAGGAATATTGGTAATCTCAGTGCCACGGCGTTTTGTCAAGGTTTCTATCCCGGTTTTACTTCCTGAAGGTCCCAGTTTCAGCAGTTTGGGCTGCTGTATTTTCAGTGCCAGATGTCTGTCTCAGCGTGGTTTATTTATTTATTTATTTTTCTTAACTATTTGTTTGAGTAAAAAATCATGTCCTATTTTTGAGAAGGTGGCTAGGGGAATTACATTTTTTTCTTAGTATTTGACCAAAATAATTTCTGCAAGGCTCTTGATTGGTAAATGATGTAATACAGTGGAAACTGCTGTGGGAAATGGGAAGAAAACAGTGGAGACCTCTAAAATGGCTTGTGTGAAGTTGCAGCGGAGAGGAGGTATTTTCACAGCTGTGTTGTGTTTGGAGTTAGGGGAGCTGAGGAGCTGACACTCTGGCTGAGCATAGCATGAGAGCCGCTGATAGCGGATCCACGAGGACGTCAAGACTTGGAACAAAGTGACTTGTGGTAGGAAGCCTTGAGATGAATTTTTGAGGGCTAGAGAAGAGAGTAATGCCACAAAAGTCGGAGCTATAATTATATGTAAGTTGGTATTTAAGCTTCTAATACATGGAAAACCACAACCCTCCAAAATTTGCAATAGGGAAGAAGATATTTCTTACGTATTAAATTAGTAGAAGATGAATTTTTTGTATTCTTCTTGCTTTCTCAGCTATAAGAAAATGAGAAGAACCCATGTTTAGTCAGTAATCGTGGACTTTTCGTAAACTCTTGTTAGCAACTGCTGCTGTTGGCAGTTACATAAAATTAAACAGCAGCCTGGCTTAGCTCTAAAGGGTCTTCGAGCTTTCTTTTATGTAAAACGATGATAATTCTCTAGAATAGATTTCTCTGTCCTAATTGGTGACCAAATGTCATCTTTCTGAGAAACGCAGAATCTAATACAGAATAAAGGACAAAGAATTGCCTTTTTTCATGTATCTGTTAATTTCAGTATGCTGCAATTTCTTTACTCTGTATCTCAGCCAAGCTCAATGGAAATTTGTAGAAATTAAGTACTGTCGCTGAAATGACCCTGTGACGTGTTGTAGAATTACACCACTATGCCTGCTATAAGATTAGAACAAAAAGCCTATTTTCACCTTTCAGCAAAAGTTTGAAAGTATTGCCTTAAAGCTCTGGCATTAAAAAAATCATTATTACTGTTACAAAGAAGGCTGACAGGCATGTCCTAAAAATAATACACCACTTAATAGTATAATGCAATAATACATCTAAGTTCTGCTGTCTTGTAGTATGTGCCGATATGAATACCTCTGTTTTAACTTTTTTAAACAAGTGATTTCATATTGGTTAGGAGTCTCCCAACCATTCAGCCAAAACAGAGATTGTTGCTGATTTGTATAGTTATAAGCAGATACAGTAAAAAAATCTCTTAATGCATGCGTACACTGAGAAGCTGAGTTTAGATAATGGCTACTATATGGGGATAGTCTACATGGCACAGATGTTTTTCATATATTTTAAGATGTCTCTTATGAGAAGTATGGTCTGCAGGAGGGCTGGTGGGTGGCAGTTAGAGATCTATTAAACTACCACATCTTAGTGGTGACATCCTGATGTGGTTCTCCAAGCTAAATAAAACACAGGAAAATGATATAAAAAGAAGGAGCACGCCTAGGTAATTGTTACCAGTAGTGAATGTTTGCATCTCAGGAGTTCATAAGTGCAGCCAAAGTGCCCAGGAGCAGTCCTAAATAAACAAACAGTTATCTAAGTGAGTAAAAATGCATTTTAGACCTTCTTAGTACCTTCAGCGAGTTGATCTCCTCACCAGTTAGGTTAGTAGTATATATAGAAAGTGCGAGTCTTTCTGGGACAGGTAGAGAGCATGAGAGAAACAATGCCGGTTTGAAGACTTCTGCTGAGGTTGATGAAACTTGGACTGCTTGTGTGGTTGTATGACACTGCTTCCAGTGTAGTTACCTTTTTTAACGTAAAAATGTTAATGCAGAACCTATCATTGCTGACATTTTTGAGAGAGCTTAAGGCTGCAAGAATTAATCAATACATGTGAAAACTCTTCATGTGTCTGCTTCTTCCAAATGTTTTCACTCAAACTTTTGAGAATCAAAAGCATACTGAATACTTGACAATTGATAGCCAAATCTTTGTTGTTTACAGTCTGGGAAAAACCATCAGTACATATTTACATTTACTGCTGGATATGTTTACGAGTTGATGAAAGTCTTGAGGGTCGTGTTGTCCCTTTCACACAGGTAAGTCTTGTGTATGCGTTGTGGGTCTTAGGCTTCAGTAATAAGGACAGCATCAGATTTTGAAGAGCAAAAGTTTTTATAATACATTCAATTATTTTTTTCATAAAGCATCCTACAGAATGTTTACAAATCAAGCTAACAAATCACGTGCTGGTACAGAAATTGGTACGAATCTTGTTTAAGATGATGCAAAATGAGGCAGGAGGCAGGAAAGGTCATCTTTCTAGAAACCATGGTGTTTGTGCCTGGTACTTGTAGTGCTTTGTAGAAGAAGAAAATTCTTTCAGAAACACTGAATTTAAAGTTATTTATTCCATGTACTAAAAGGACTCTTTACACAGTAAAGGCTGACATCTGTAGTAGAAGGTACATGTTGCAAGAGGTTGGAATGACAGGAATGGGGTTAATCCTGTCGTTTTACAGTTGCAGGAGATTAAAGGGTGCTGAAATGGAAAGGCAAGCTTAAGCCAAGTCCAGTGCTCTGTGGTTCCTAAATCTTAGCTCTTATTTTTAAACATGCGATTTCTATATAGAAGTTCCTCAAATAGAAAACACATGCACTGAAAGGTGTTTTCGTCACTCAAATGCATCTGTTTGAGACACAGGTAGAAAGGAGTTAAAATGTCTTCATGAACAGAAGCCAGTGGCTGGATAGTGTGAAAATTGAGCAGTGTGGCAAAAGCATTTATGGTAATGGAAAATATTTGTATAAAATCATATTGAAGTCTAGAAAACCATCTGAAGCTTTAGTATTTTTTGTAATAGAGATTAATAAAACTTTATGCTAATGTCTCATAAGGAAGAAGTAGCTCATTTAGGTACAGTGTGTTCCTTATCTGACCTACTTATATATTCTGTTTTGCAATTTGAGGCTTCTAACAGACCTTGGCAAGAAATGCCACTTCCAATTTTGTGCCAGTTAATCCTTTTGAGGATGGGAAGCTAATAATGGTTAAACAATCTGTAATTTTTTAAAAAATTTTGTCTTCGAAGAAGAAAGCAATAGAAAGATAGCCACTTGTTACATAGAGTGCTCTTGCTTTTCAAGAGGTATAGAAGTATAGGTATGAGTTTTACAGTGATTCTCTTGTGGCACAAAAGAAATGATAGGAGGAAAAGACGACAGACTTGTAAAAAGGCTCTTTTTTATTATCAGTTGTACCTTTTCAGATCAGACAGAAAGAGAACCTGAACTGTGAAGAAAGTGGAGAACAGTGCAGAGATACAGCTCGATCCTGCAGGCTACCTCGTATGGGGGGTCCATTATCCTAAATGCAGCTGCCTCTGTAAAGAAGTGTGACAAAATCGTAGCAACCGTATGACTCGAGAGATGTTGTGAAAAGCACATGCAAGGAAAAGTCATTTGGCTTTAGCACAATAAAAATCTGAATAATTCTTTAGAGCTTTATGTGGCCAATTGTCTGTGAAGGGTGTTTGTTTCTTCTCTGCTAGGAAGGTGCGGCTGGGGTCAGACCACAGACCTAGGCAGCTTCTTGGAAACGTGCCTCCAGGGACAGGAGCTTCAAACCAAGCATCCGACAAGCAGCCCATTCTGGACAGCATTTGCAGTGTAGTACTTAATAATACTAATAATAGTAATAAAAGTCTTCCTTGAATAACTGGTGACTTGTCAGCTGGGTGTTTTCCGAAATTCATTGACTTGCTGTTTTCCAAGACTGCCTGTGCAAGGGGAAGAGAGAGAGGTGTATCTGAAAATGTCTGCAGAAGTGCAACAGACAAGAATAAAGCGTGTAAGTTGGGTTAAGTTTAAATAATAAAATCCTTGTCTCTGGAAAAACGTCATGCAAAAGAGCAGAGCTGATGTCTGGTATTGATGTAATAGGAAACTCTTGAGACTGGAGTCATCTGAGAAGGTGTCTGAGCAGATACAGATTCCCTGGAGTTTGTAGCCTGAATGGCAGAGTGAAGTGAGAGTAAGAGGCCTCGCACGTCACAGGTTCTGCATTGAAGCTTGATCATTATGTCCTTTGTCCAGCCCTCAACCTCACGTCTAAATTGTCGTCACTGTGGTAAGGAGAGCCTTGCAGAGAGAAGGTTTATCTGTGGAGTGGCAGTCCTGTACTTCAGATGTGCCGAGGGAGGTCTCCCGCGTTTGGTGTGCTGCTCTCCGTGCAGGGACGAGCGTGCGTGCTGGAAAGGGAAGTGTCATGGCCCTGCATCCATCTTTTGTCCGACAAAGTTTCTTCCTATGTCTCGTGTGTTCTGCAGGGTAGAGGTAAAAAAGTTTTCTCTGATGAAGGCCAGTGATCTGCAAATATTCTTCCACCTATCTGTCACTCAGGAGGAAAAGGGGGAAAAGCTAAGCCTTAAAAAGTTTCTTCATATGACAATCAATTAAAACAAACTTCTTGCCAAGCTAGTGAAGCAATCGCTGCACGTTCAGCTGGAGTGGGAAGGTCTTCCTGAAAAGTTTTCACGAAGTGCTCAAAGAGGTCCAGAGGAAGGGAATCAATATTCACCTCCCATTCTCTCTCCTTGCGCTCTTTTCTGCAGTTTCCACTTTGTTTCCATTCTGCTTTTAGATGTTGCTCTTAGCCAAGCTGAAATTTTTATGCTTGTTTTTACTGAATTGCAGCTTGTATTTTCAGACCATTTCTTTAACTGATCAGTATCTTTTTGTGTTCGCCCCGGAATTTCAGCAGATGTCAAATACCTTCATTTGGTATTGTTATCAAATTTAATACCAATGCTTCTTAATGCATTTTTGCAAGTCATGAATGAGAATATTGAGTGATGGGACCCAGAACAACACCCAGGGGAAGTTTGCTTCATTCAAAAAAAAAGAAATCATTAAAAAAAAAATAGAGCTGGAATAGGAGCTGGTGTAATTTGCCTGTTGGTTCTAAAGCAGTGTGGCAACACCTGCGTCGTTCCTGGCGGATGCCTGCCTGGCTAATCTGCTCTCGGAGATCTCCGCTGGTGGCCGGTCTGCATCCCCCTGACTCACTGCAGCATTTTTCTGTTTCCAGTTTAATAGTGTTGGTTTTTGATAACTACTTTCAGAGTATTGTCTTTCAGCCAGATTTTCACTCATTCATTCTCTGTTATTTCTCGAAGATAGTTGTTAATGCAGCCTGCCACAGGCAGTCTCCTAAGTATGCTGCCCAGGTGTCATGAAGTCTAGCTCCTTTCTAGATGTCGAGTGGTTCTAACTGCTCTCTAACTTGCTAGTTTCTAGGCTACACTGATCCTTTTTGTATTCAGCTGTAGTGATTTGACACGGTTTCCACTATTATTTTCATGTTAGCCAGTTAGAAAATGAAGTAAGGGACCACTTGTTTTGTCTGAGTTGATACCCGTAAATTTTCACGGCATCAGAGTGATTTCAATGGATGGTGGTTTAGCTGTCAAACAGTGAGTGCTTTTTTTCTGCTTGCCCTTTAAATTTTGAACAGCTTCTTTTGCAGTTGCCTAGCCTTAAATATCACTTGACCATGCATTTGGGAAGGAGAATTTTTCCCAGGGACACCTGAAAATGCACCAAGAAACATAGCACAGTGTGTATTTATAGAACTGACTCCGCATTTTTGTTAAGGTAAATTTTGCTAAGGACATTAAGTAAATAATACAAGTCATTACAAAATATCTGGCATGCTTTGTGCCAGAAGGTAGGATAAAAATCTTACTCAGAACAAAGACTCCATATTTAATCAGCACCCACTTGCGATGTGATATCGGAAAGAAGAATTTGAAAACCAACTGTAGAGTGAAGATGAAGAACAGATTAATGGGGCTTTGAAGTGCGATTACTAAAGAGCTACCTGGCTGCAGAGATAGATCACAGTCTTTGTTCTCACAGCGAAACACATTAAAGTAAAATTGAAATAGTTTGGCTTAATGGCACCTTTTTTTGTTGGTCATTGGATTTTCTCTGTACCATCTTGATGGAGAGCTGCATATCTGCTTTTCCTCGAGTGCAGAGAAATAGCTGTTGGAACTGGTTTTGGTACTTGGTTTGATTTTACTTTGTTTCCCTCTCCCTGCCCCCAGTAGTAATAAAGCAGTTTATTAACATAACAAACAATAAAATGAAACACCTGTCTGTACTACAATTTTGAAATGCTTGTTACCTTTCTGTATAAGGTGTGTTGAAGCAAGGCTTAACCACATAATTTGGAGAGTATCTGTGATTTCAGAGTAGCTTTGCCTTCTGGAGTCTTCTCTCTGTGCAGGAGGAGGGCGATGCCTAGCGTGCACCTTCCCTGTCCTGCCCACACCTCTCCGCTGCGCGTGCTGAAAGCAGGAGGAGAGCAGTCCGCCTCTCACCAGGGGTAACTGGGCAGGTGGTGTGCAGCCATTGGGTGCAGAGAGGATGACTGAACCTGCAAAGATCTCAGAGAAGGATGAGGAGGATCTCAGAGGAGTAGAAAGGGTGTGAGAACTAGCAGAGGACAAGACTGCTGTTTGTAGGTATGTTGGGCTGGGGCCGGTATGTACTGAGCTATGAAGACTTCAGGGTGCTAAAGGCCAGTACAAGAAAAAAGCTGGGTGAACTGGTCATGGAAGACTTCCAGAGTGAAGATCAGATGCATGTGTCTAACAACTGAGCGTTAGGAAAAGTCTCCCAGCAGGAGTCTCGAAGCAAAATACTCCATTGCTTGGTATGTCTATAGGACAAATACACAATGTGGATGCTTGTAGTACGTAGATTATGGACTTTCTGGTGTCAGACCACCTAGGTCTATCTTTTTGAGTTTATAAGTTGGAAGGATTTTTCTCCTTGTTGAGAGCAGTTTTAACTAAGCATTCTCATTATTGAATATTCAGATTCAATTTCATTTAGCCAGCATTTCTAAACATTCATTAAAATGGGTCTTTCATGTTGTAGAATTATAGGCTGGAAAGTCTGTCATTAGAGGGCAGAAGCAAAAGCGAAAAACACCAGTAGTATCACTGAGAAACCAAATGTCTGCAGTATTTACATCGTAGTGCTTGCTGTAGATCACATAATTTGCATAGATGGGGTCATATCGGAACTTAGAATTTTTAATTTGTTTTATTTGAACTAAACCACTGAAAGCTTTTAGTTTCTTATTTATGAATTACAATCATCTATTTCAGTATGTTTAAATGTAACAAATACAGCTAATGTGGACATTTTTCATAAGAAATTGATCTATGGAACAAGTTAACACTCTAGTCTTAAGTATGTTAAAAGGCAAATATATAAATATAAGCACTAATAAATTTACACAAACCGAGAAGTATACAAAAAGTGAGTATTCTTTAATATTTGTTTTCCTAAAGGTATTTTTCTTCATTTAGAATCTTTCTCTGATGTATGTTCTGCATTGGTTTGGAACCTACTGTTATCCAAACCCTTTGTATCTGTATTGCAGTGGTACTTTTATATAGACTACATATGCAGAATTACCAGGAAGTTTTCAAAAACTGTACTTGCGTGTGCCAGTTTCTCTCCTGATTGTGTTAAAATTATAAAACTGGTGGGTAAACAAATCTGGATCATATTCTACTGAAGTTTCCTGGGTTCAGCTGACTGGATAATGAAGCCAAATAAGTATTTTTATGATGTTTCAGCTTCTTTGCTTTGTTGCATACAGTCCTGTGTGGATTTGGGGTTGGGTTTTATGGTATTTATGATTTAAGAATGAGGAATAACCAAAATGTTTTGAAAGGCAAGAAAGGAAGCAGAAAAAATCTATTTCAGAATGTTTTTTAAAAAAATAATGCTTACTCTAAATTTTTTTCATGGTCAAAATGATAATTTTGACAGGATGTTAGTCTTGCACAGAGGAAACCAATTGTCGGTACAGAGCCTTTTACATAGGATGGAAAAAATTGTATTCCAGTGCAGACTGGTCAGTGAGGTTTTGCTGTGTTTTTCTGCGTTAATCTTCTCTGCACACCTCTGGAGAAGTTCCCTCTGTTAAAGCTGTTATGGCTGTGCTGACCTCAGCAATAGCAGGGTTTTCCTTTTAGCTTGGATTTGACCTGGGCAACATTGCTCTGCTTAGCTGCCAGTTTTCAAGCTGTAGTCCCCAGCCCCCTTCCTGCCTCTAGACCACAAAGGGCTCTGTGACATGAGTAAGAACATCTTATAATTTCAGATGTGTGAAAAATCTATGATATTTCTAAGGATGTCCACTGCTCCACTGAGGGGAGGTGGGCGGTGGGGGTGGGGAGAGACACCTACAAAATGCAGGAGACTGACAATGAACTGCAGAAACCACCCCCAGTCTATTGCTTCTGTCAGTCCTGTCTGGCCTGGGTACGTGCTGCCAGCCATGGGCGCCCTGTTCAAGTTAACGCTCCTACTGGTGGAGCCTCCTCAGTGTTTTCTGTAGCAGGAAGTTTTTCATGGTAGAGAGAAAAGAGCAAGGAAATTGCATAGAATAAAATGATAACTGGCACTGGGGAGCCGTGAACTGGTTTTGATTGTGCGTGGCTTTCCAGTTTCTTGCTTAAATAATTTTTTTGTCTGAAAGCAGAGCAGAACAGATCCTCTTCTGACAACTCACTGGCACTTGTGTTTGTTCTGAAGGTGCAGTTCTTAATGATTAGGGGTGCTTCATGCAGGGGTCGTTCTTCAAAGCCTTGATTTACAGGCCAGAAGACTCATCAGACAACTGTTAAACTGCTCCTTTCCTTTAGATGCCAGATGATCTGAGGGGTGATAGGCCAGCAGAGGTTTTATTGGCGCCTGGAAGTTTGAGACGGTGACCAAGTGAAGAGAGCAAAACAGGATTTTCACAAGACACATTACATTTGGCAGTAGCTGGATCCCAGCTCCCTTAGACTGATGCTTGTGATTCCCACCAAGGGAAAATCTTGCTCCAGGAAAACAGTCAAAACTCCACATTTTCCATGTTGGCTTTCTCCCTTCATCTCTACTCAATTCTTTTTGCATGAGATCTAAGTTGTTCAAATGGAATGATACTGTTTCAGTTGCTATCAAAGGGTCTTCAGTTCATGCATAATCCCATTTACCACCTCTTCCCGTACTCTCCAGTCATTTTTTGGAAAGGTTTTTTCCAGGATTGCAGTTATGCTGCTTTTCTGTGTTTCTGACCTGGACACAGTAATGTTTGTCCTTAATTCTGGTGACTGACCATCTTTCTCTGTATAAACTTGGCTCGCTTCAAGCAAAACCCCCACACTTCAGTGATTCCAAGGAAAAAGGAACATAACCGCACGGTTTCCCCAAAGATTTTGCATACAGCTGATTCACTTAACCTCAAAGATAATAAATCATGGAAAATTTTGGACTTCTTCCATGTATTCACCATGTTCTGTAATAAAGCTGAATTCTTTTTTTTTTTTTTTTTCCTGGAGGAGACTGTGCAGTCGGGTCAAGTGTGTTGTTGAGCATGTTTGTGGAATGCATAATACCACTGTTTTTGCGACTTGATTCTGTCTGACTTGTTTCTAATGCCTTAGACTTTCACACTATTACAGGATGACAGAATTTATTATATAAAGGCAGAAAAATTCATTTTTAAAGAATAAATAATCCTCTCCAGAAAAAAAAATAATCTAGAAGTGACTTGTCGGGCAACAGACAAAAGTAATGATGTCTTTAGTAAAGCTTTATTAAAGACTTCAGAGAAGTCATCCTAATAATTTAATGACATAGGTTGCTTTGGGATAACGGGCTAGATTTTTAATGAGGAATGATGACCTCTTCTTCTATCGCTTTATCATTTGCACCACAGAAAGCCTTTTCTCTTCTTGTGGCATTAACTGATGTCAAACATATGCTGTCTGTGTCAGAGCATATAAAAGGTGCATGATAACCTTCTGCATCTTCGATAAGCTTGTCGTGTTGATGTAGTTTACAGTAAACACTTGAGCTTATGAACAGTGCTTTCAGTGTTTATGGTATTCATTCCTAAGTCCCTGATTTCTACTGTGCAACTCTTCTTTTTGTACTATTTTGTAATCACTTAGTACACAGTAGTTCATAGATTGGCCTTACCTTGGTACTTCTCCATTGTTTCAATATTTATAATACTGAGTTTTTCTTTTGTTTTTAAACTAACCTAGTCTCATATGTATTCTCTGAAAAGTGGATCTACATGTGAAAGCGGCATCCTGTCTTAAGTTCACAAAATTTGTAAATATCAACTTGGAAGTCATGCTTAATATAATTTTCCTGGCCTCTTCTTCCGTTAGAACGTCATCATCTTGCCTGCAGGTTTTCTGTGGAAATATTATGACCTAGGTGCACGTTTTTCAGGATATTTCTGCATGCATTAAGGCTCCTATAGTGTGGCCCCTGTTTTGTGAGCAGAATGGAAGCAAGCCCGATTCTATGATACGATGCTCAGTGAGGGCACGTGGAGGACTTCGCGGGGTTAAGGAACTGGCTGACGTACCCCAGAGCCTGCCCGTTCCACTCCATTGCAGCTGGATTTGTTGAGTTATTTTAGTGGTTTTTTTACTTAGGGTATGGTATGAATCATACAGCAAAAGGTTTCGAGTGTATGACTGAAAACAAATACTCATTTTAAACTTGAACCCAAAAGAATTCAGGCTATTGAACTGATGTGGCGTGCTGTGGATGCTGAGATTGGCTCTGGTTCACATGCCTGAGGAGCACAAGCAGGAGGTCGGGCAGAGGAAGGAAACGAGCTCAGCACGTGGCATTTGGGGCGGCGTAAGGCAATGGGGAATGTCTGCAGCTGCCTTCCTCCTGTCTTCATTTGTAACCTATTCTGAGTAGGCTTCAAATCCAGTACTCTTAATTTCCTTGATTGCTTGTGTCTGTCTGGCAGTTAGTTTCTATCGCCATTAGTTGCTTCTGGATTTGAGCAAGCAACTGCCATGAAAAAGACCTTTATAAAATGGACCAAAATTGTTGTCTTTTAAGTGGATACAGTAGTAACTAGACTGTACTGTAAAAAAAAAAAAACAACAACAAACCCACAAAAAAAAACACAACACACCGCCACCAAAAAAAAAAAACCCAGACCATTTTGAGAGTAGAAATTAAACCTCCAGGATGCGTGTTGAAAGCTAGGGATATTTTGATACAATTTTAATCATTAAAAAATTACAAAGAAAGGAAAATGCAGCGTGCATATTAAGAACATAGATTACTGATACAGAAGGGTCAAACTGGTTGCTGTTGGCTCCTTAATTTTAAAGAATATATCAAAAAGGTTTCTGTAATATAGCTCAGACACTCTTGCAGCTGCTTAATAAGATAATGTATGAACTATGACTGTAATGATGTGTTTTCTCAAGAGAAGGTGGTAATTCAAATCCTTCTCTACAGCAAAATGGGCCGTGATAGGTGATTGCTGAAGATATAGTTGATATGTATGTAGTTAGTATTTCTTTTTATTTGGGTAAGCATAAACTGCCCGTGTTTTAGGGGATGAGAAATATATATGACTATTAATGTATCCTTCTTAATATCAGTTATAAAACTCAAAATTTTGTTGCTTTCTTTAACAGATTAGCGGTTAATGCTTATGGCATTTTTAATGTGTTAACTTGTTTAGACCACAAAAATGCTTTTTAGCAAACAGCCCTTGTTTTAGCGTGAATCAAAATGAAATAATTTTCGTGATGCAACGAGAAGACCATGAGTTATTTTTATCAACAAAGTGGCAGTCTTTCAGCTTGCGTAATTATAAAGAGGAGAAAGTTGCTATGAACTGTGTGGTAACAGCCTGATCCTATAGGAAAGTTAAATCCTGAAGGAGTGTGAAGGGAGAGGCACTAACGGAGCTTTGCTTGCTCCCCTCCCAGGTGTAACTGAGTTTTCCTGAAATGCTTCTTTTCAAGTTCATCTCACTGTATATGGGGTAGCTATCTTATTGGAAAGCTATGCACGACTGTGTTAGCAGGCTGGGAACTGAGTTAATTCACTGGCAATTAGAATCGTATCAGAGGAATGGGTAGTAGAAATTATCCTGAATATAGTGAATCAGCCATGTTATCTGTGGTATTAAAATAATCGACTGGATTGTTTGAAGGATGGGTATTTGTGTCAAATGTATAGAAAGATGAGTTTCAGAAGATGATTCGTGATTTCAGATGACCATCGAAAAGTTACTGTTCAGGCTTTTGTAGTTGTGCAAGCCCTTGCAAGGTCAAGGTACATAAATCTGTGAAAGAACAAGTTTGGGGTAGTGGAAGTTGCCTTTAGATGAGTTGGAAGCCTCAAGTTTTCATAACTTCATAACCTATGCTAGAAAAGCATAGAAAAAACAGAAAGAAAAATACTTCTGCGAAGTAATCCTGACTTGTTATTGTACATGGAAATTCATCACAGTCACTCATGCAAACTTCTCCTTCCAGCCTACTGGATCCAGAAATCTGTTTTTTCTGGCACTCCGAAAACCAATGTGACAGTGTCCTCTTGGCCAAATGGACAAGAGCAGAGCTCTTTGGTGCCAAATTGAAGTTTTACACCCAGTAGCCTGTGTTGCCCCAGAGGCAGTATCTGCTGCCCGCTCAGCACCCCAGGAACGGAGGTGCTCACGAGTGGGACATGCGTTCTACAGTCCTCCATGGGATATTTGGATATCTAGTAGGCACTTGTGAAAATGATTCCCGCACTCCATACGGACATAAGGTTAGAGCAGAGGCGTTTTTGCTGCCCTTGGTACTAGGATGACTGGGAGGAGAGGTGTGTGTGGCGCAAGGGGAACTTTCAGACTTGCTGCGAGGTTTCATCTTCTGCTGGGATGTGTTGGGAAAGCTCCGTATAAATGCTTTTGGAGAAAGGCTCTGGAAGGACGGTTGCAGGGGAGACAGCCTATGGGTGCGTGTGTGGGAGGGTGGATTTTATGTATTGGTGTGTTTGTATGTAATGGGTAAAAAGTCTGAAGTTGCCTTTTTTATTTTAGCTAACTAAGGAGGGAGCACTTAAAAAATTTTAAAAGCTTTTTCTTTCCTGAAGCTTTTCATCTGAATTGAAAGAGCATCTTGAAAAGGCAGGTGTAATTACATCAGAATACAACTCTCATTCAGTTGATACTGTTTGGGAACAAAAATTTACCTTGGAGGTTGGGGAGAATCCATGCTAGAAGAGAGATAAGTGAATGCTTGTCAACTCCAGATCAAAATCTGATTAAGGCCTTTGGTACTTTATTATTTAAGAAATCTTTGTGAGGTTAACTGTGCTCACTTGCTTAAGATGTACAAGGATGCAGCGGACAGTTTTTGTCATGCAAATAATTGAATGCTGTGATTATTTAATTAAAGCTGCCTTGGCCCATTTAGTTTTATGCTAAAAAGACAATGTGCGTCTAATCTTTTATCACAAATACAGCCAAAATAAATTAGTCTTGTTTTTCTCTTGTTAATCAAAAGCTAAAGTAGAGGATAGTTATTTTCCTTGAATTATTTGACACCACAGAACCAGTGGGATAGAGATACACTGGTTCCATGAATTGGCAAGTTTTGAAGTTGCATTGGATGACTTTTGTTTATCTCCATCCGTCTTCTTTTTGTAGGAAATTCCACTTATTTGGATGACCACGGACCACCCCCTCAAAAGGTGAGCTGCTCCTATTTTGCATTTGCTTTCTTCTTGCTTGTTTTGCTTTTGCTTTTTAATTACATATACTTGTGTGCAAAGCAACTCTACTGAGTTTACGGCAACAGCACATGGCCTCTCCAACTTCTTCCCCACTCCCCCCACCCCACCCCACCCCGGTGATTAAGGAATTTCTAAGTAACTGGCGTTAAATCTCTGTGTGATTAATGAAATATTTGTCATTGAGTCGAGGGGAGGTGGGATTTTAGTGCTGTTTCGTCTGTCTGCGCATTCGTGCAAAAACGCACAAAACTTGTCTGTTTTGGACAAGCGATCTTTAATGGTTTTGGAAATTTCAATGATTGTTGCAATCATTGTTTTTCTTGTGAAGTATTTGGTTGCAAATGGAAACAGTCAGCTCCTGGTGAACTACTTTGTTTCGATTCTCACGGGGAGTACTATCCATGCTACAGGTCAACAGAAGGAGGGTAATGGGGAAAGCGGGTTGATTTAGCTTGGTTATCGGTGAACGCCAGCTACAATAATCTGGGTTTCTTCACCTTTCTGCCGCAAACTCTGTGCACATCAGATGTGTAACTTTTGGCTGACAACTTGAAAATTTGTTACATTCTTAAAGTTCAGAAAGCTCAATTAAAGAGGAATTATGTACATCTGATTTTTTTCCTCTCAACACAAATTAGTCACTTTTTCTGCATGCACAGTTACAAAAACAAGTTGGTGTAGACAGAAGTGACAAAATCAAGATGTTAAGATTATCATTATTAACTGATATGGGGGGAATCTAAGGCTAAACAAAGGCTTCACACGTAAGATTTAGTTAGTACCCTTTAGTGGTCGCGAAATGTATTCTCTTTGTTATTTGGGTACAACCTGCTCCTCTTGCCCAAAAATACAGCAGCTTGCATGGGGTAAAGCATTATGTTTGTCAGGTCTTTGCAGCGAACCCTCAGCTCAAAAGAGTAAAGCAATGCTGATTCCAGACCTGTATTTTCACGCTTGCATTAGCAGTCAGAAATGCCTAGCTGTGCCAGTATGGAAAAGGCTGTAATCTAGATAAGAAGTTTTAACCTTGAAAACTTTGTTCACATTTTAGTCTTTCAGGAATTTTGTGTTACTGATTAATGGAGCCGTGGATGGGAACTATGTTCCAGTGGACAGTAGCAGTTGGACAGATTTATCCAACCTGGATACTTTCCTGTTTACATTATGAAAACTTCTTTTGCCTATCTAAACATCTAATTTTGGGCTGCGTTCACACAGCTTCATCCAGCTGCATCTCAGCTGTCTGTAGAAAGGCCAGCTGATGAGGTACCTATGTGATTGATTGGTCAGTTGTGTATGTACTCTTTGATTAGCTACGTACAGTCAGTAAAGTTCTTGGGCTTCCTCTGTAATCATCCTCACTCCTGAAAGCTTGGTGAAGAGCTCACTGGAATAACAGGCTATAGCCTTGTACCTTACAGGTATTTTGCTTTTTGACGTACTTGCCTGTGTTTAGAAACATTGATAAAAGATGGATGCAAACATTTTGATCATCTCTTGGACAACATGGGGACAAGCCTGCTTGTTCTTGGGTGGGTTTTTCATTGGTTTGTTTTTCATTCTTCTAATCAAAACATGGGTGGGGATTGGAAAAAAGGGCAGAGAATTCCTTCTGTTTGCTTAGGGTCATGTTTTGCACAGAGATGCTCTTGCTTTGTAAATCTCACACATTGCAGTATTGGCTAAGTGCAATAATTTACCTTCCTACAGCTTCAGCTTTGAACTGTGAACTCCGCCTGTGTGAGTGAAACTGAATTCACTGTAATTGTCATTATCTTTCTGGTAGCCACTATTCGTATGACTAGATAACATTTAAACTGCTATGATGGTTAAGGTCAATGAATGATTTAATAGGACATGTAAAAAGTTGTCAGAAGAAATGAATTCTGAATCCAACATTTAAAATATTTCATTAAAAATAGTATTTTTGGTTGTGGTCTTCACAAAGCACAGATGACATGATGCACCTTTCTGTAGCAGCACGTGTAATGCACAGAGGAAAAAGCCCTGAATGTGTTTCTTTGAATCCTAACAGTCACTTACCCTGGGAAATTTTGCCCTGCTGCATTCAACAGTGGTCAGTACTACATGGCACTATTATGTGAAGCTCTCCAGCGTTTTCCTAATGCCCACTGTATTCATCAGAGGGAATTACAGCATGCTCTGAATGAAATGAAAATATGAGAGGGGGATTTGGTAGATTAAGGAAGTAAGTTTTAGCGTCACAAGAATTCTAATTTTATGTGTCTGCTTTAAAATGCTTTAAAACTAGAAATTGAGATAATAAACAACAATCCATTGCCCGTGGTTGAAATGACAGATAGCTAATATCGGCAGTATGTCGTTCGCTGTACAGGAAAGCCACCAGCAGTTGAGACGCACAGGACTGTAGCTGTTTTGTAGAGTACATTCCAGTGTTTTGTTGGCAATCCTATTAGTTTTGGCTTTTTGTCATGGCTAGGTGCCAAAACTTTGGGTTTTTTAAATACCGTGTGGGTTGTTTTCCCAGTGGAAAAACTGAAAATAGCACTTGTTCTCTGAGAAGAAGGAATAGCATCATCACATTTCAGGAGATCGGAGTACTGGCCTGTTTTTTCAAATAAAGGTGGCAGCAGCAATTTTCTCAGTGCAAGCAGAGAAGGAGAGCTTTGCTCGCTGCTGTACATGAACATTGCTGGCATGGTTTTTGTTCTCCCTTTAAGGCCAGTTGAGCCAACTTTTCAAGTCTTCCCCCAGTAAGGGTTTACTTGACTGTTAAAGTTTAGCAGTGGCTACCATTGCCGGTAGAATGAAGGTAATGTGTCTGGCATAGACCACTCTGCTTTGGTCCTTAGGCACCAGAGATTGACTAATCCTAGGTTTTCACAAGTTCGAAGACAGATCTCTGTGTGCTTCTCTGCAGATAGATGCAGTCTCCAGTAACCCTAGCACACCTCTGGTCTTGCTGATGTTAGTATGTGACACATAAAAAGGGGAAGATAGTAAAGCCAAACATAACCTCCTATTCCTAGTTCAGAGCTCTATCTCACTACCTCCTGGGTTTTTTTATTCACATCTGAAAATATCAACTCTAAGGTTTTTGCAAAGTCATCGTTTGTTTATCCTTTCTCTGTAAATTGAAGTCTAAGTGATAGCTATAGATGATGCCAGCCTGTTTTTAAAAAAATACCTGTGAAACTGATGTTGATCAATGACTGATGGTGTTCAGTGTTTATACTTCATGTCTGAGCATTTCTGCAAATGAAATGGGTGTATTTTGTTCCAGTATTTGGGCTAGCTATTTCCTTGGCAAAAGGTTCCGAGTTTTTTTTGCCTCCATCCAAGACAGTGAAGCTGACCTTTGAAGACAAATGATGCCATCTTCATCAAACCCGACCGTTGTTATTGTTTGAAAGCTTTTCCCCTGAGAACTTGGCAAGAGCGTCAGGATATGTCCCTCTTTTGGTGCAGCTGATGTATATGTGTAAAGGTACTGTGCACATACATGACAGATAAATTACATTGAAGTGGTCTATTCTCCTTTTCTTGACGGTTTTCCCATGGGATAACTGTCATGGACCCAATGTCTTTTGGCAGCTGTTTAGGTGTCAGCAAAGCCTTATGCTTAGCACACATGTGACAGTGCTTCAAAGCTTTACGTGAAAGCAAAAATGGATGTGGGTCAGGATGAGGTCAAAATGACAAGAAATAAAATGCATACACAAAAGATTTTATTGGTTTGAAGCTGAAAAGTGGATAAATACCCTTTTCACAATTCCTTCAGTTCTTATCTAGTACTTATGTGACAATTGTTCACGTTTTCCTTATGGATCAAGACTATGGGAGAAGATAGGAGAATCCTTGAGTGGCCTGAGGTATGTACTGTGCCCAGTCCTTGTCACCATCTGTTGTCAAGTGGATTTTTTTTATTTTATTTGACTTTAAATCGCAAAAATTGATGTCAGCCTTACCCCTATTACATTGAGGTTTTATGTTCAACAGCCTTCTTACTGCAGCTACAGGAGGCATTGCATTCCTTGCTGATCAAACTAAATGGCAAGAAGTAAATGCACAGGCAGTGGAAGCAGGGACAGGTATTCTGGGAAGAGTACAGGGGCGCTGCCTGGTTGTGTAGGGATGGCGTCAGGAAGGCCAAGGCACAGCTGAACTTGGCAAGGGATGCTAGGAATAGTAAGAAGGGCTTCTACAGGTATGTCAGCCGGAAAAAGACGGTCAAAGAAAGCGTACCCCCGCTCATGAGCGAGACCAGCGAACTGGCAACAGCAGATGAGGAGAAAGCTGAGGTACTCAAGAACTTTTTTGCCTCAGTCTTCACTGGCAACCTCTCTCCTCACCCCTCCCGAGTCGATGGATGGCATGAAAGAGACCAGGAGGGTAAAATCCCTCCAGCT
>Ga0181612_117551_pt1 | contig 20211 bp, 10 predicted proteins | sample HoacroProtozoa21_FD_119630 | JGI IMG/M metagenome (GOLD analysis project Ga0181612, IMG submission 119630) | Hoatzin crop microbial communities from Cojedes, Venezuel. Combined Assembly of Gp0051906, Gp0051904, Gp0051908 | reverse complement strand
GCAGTGATGCTTCAGGGAGGCATAAAGCAGGGAAGCAGCCGGGGCTCGGGCGGCTGTCCCCGCACGGGGTCTCGGTGACGTTCTGTCTTCCCCGTGTTTATCTTGGTGACTGCGAGCTCTCCAGAGCATCATCGGGTTTTATGGCGTGTACGCATTATTAGTGCTTCACAAGTAAATAATGTCATATTTCACTGTTTATTGCTGAAAATGCACAGTAAAAGGCTAAAGCCTGAAAAGTGCAGAAAATAATTTATGTGGGAGGAATGAATTTCCCATCATGTCAAACCACTGCCAGAATTTATCACAGTGCCCTTCAATTTGAGTCTCTGTCCAACATTTTAAAGGTCTGTCTTTGTCATACATTTAGGCTCAGGGAAGCTGAAGGTTATGGGGAAGAGTGGGAATTGCTGCTTGGTGCTGGAATGAGAAGGAGGAAAGCACATGGTGGTGGAAAGAGCCTTTTCCTTAGTTAACATGGAAAATTAAGGGCATGGTGGCCACCAGGAGCCATCCTGGTGAAGGGGTGAAATGTCAGAAGGTTCAGCTTCAGCTCTGAGAGCTGCAGAACTTCATGTTATTTTTGCAATTATTCTTGAAAAAAGAGAGGGACGAGGCCCTCTGGCCAAACTCTATGTAATGATGAATATCTCGTAATTAGAGTCTGATTCTCACTCTTCATTCAGGCGCTCAGCACCGTTAATGCAGATCACAGGTGTAAGGATTTTCCCAGTGTAGAAAGATTACAGGATGACACCATGAAAGTTCAGAAAAAGGTTTTGAAACTGCTTTCTCTACCACTGCTTTTTCCTTGAGAACCCGCCGTGCTGCTGGGCAGGAGCGTCAGCCTAAGGGAATGATTGTGTTTTAAAGCTATTATTTCTGGCCTTGCCATTTATACTTGTCTTGTCAGATTTGCACCTGAATTCACCTCTGAGGCATTGGTACCAGCCAGTGTGGAACCACAGCCAGAGCTCTCTGGTGACAGCACGGCGAGCCATTTTCCAAAATACGCCTCTCTCTAAATTAAAAGAGCAGCAGGAAGAGCCCACAAAGCTGGGAGCAGAGCAAGCATGCTTGCTGTGGAGATAAGCTCTCCATTCCTCAAAGCACCCGAAAGGTTTGGGGCTTTGGGGCTGGAGATGCCCTCATTGGCCAAGCCAAGTATTTCTGCATACAGCCAAGGTGCCTCCTGCCAGGGAGGGGGAGCTGGTCTGCATAGGTCAAAAGCTAGAGGGGCAGAAAATTGCATAAAAGCACAGAAGGCTCAAATAAAAGTCCCCTGGTTTGGAGAAACTAGATGCCTAGTTTCTTGGGACTGGTAGAAATTTTTCTGGTGGGACCCATCCTCTCCCACACCTCTGTTAGGAATTTTGAGGCTCAGTGATTTGAATACTGTCACATAGACTAAGAACTGGTTAAATATTCAACAAGGTAAACAGCAGGGGGATACTGGGCAAAAGAGACACATTTTTACACACAGACCTGAGATCAGTACTTGTGACATCCCAAAAGACTTGTTCATATGAGGTCCTGAGTTCAGACAAGCCAGTTCCAGGAACCCTTTGACATGGGTCCATGCTACTGGGTACTTAAAGCTCATTTGACCTCTCAGACTCATTTCCAGCCTGCAACAGAGATGACACAACTTTTTTCTTTCCTTTTATTTTTTTACATTGTAACTATCTTAACACAAATGTGTACTAATAAGAACTTATCACAAAGTGATTCCAACAACAGCCTGTATGGCTGAGATGACCTAAATGCCCATACATTTTGCTTGTGTAAAGTAATTTCAGGGACTGGTTCTCAAAATAATCCCATTTGATTTTAACAAAAAAAAAAAAAGTCTGGCTTAAAGCTGAAACTTTAGACCCTGAGGAGATGCTATTTAAAAAACAGAAGAGGGAAAGGATATACATCACTGATATGTGATGTGAAAATAACCTTGAGATAATCCTTTTCTAGCACAACAGGTAGCTGGGAGCAGATCAGGTAGCTGACCAGAGGGAGCTGGGGTGAGGGAGCAGCAATTCAGAAACACTCCTATTTAGGTGAAATGCATTAAAAAACCCAGCTGTCTTTGTTACCGAGTACAGCCCTTGCCATGAACCTCCATGCATGACAGCCCTGGCATCGACCACTTATGCCCATCTTCGTCACAAGAGGTGGCCTCGTCTATCCCAGTCCACCAAAGAGCAATGAAGAAAGCACCCCCCCCAAAGTCAAATGATGGAAAGGTAAGGGATCTGTGGTCTAAAAGCACACCAAGAAAGGATTCTGGTTTCTTCTATTACAAATACTGGAGTCTCATAATCCTTACTAATTAGCACAACTACAACCACAGTGGAACCTGCTGAGCTACAGCCAGAGCAGGTCACCCCGTGGAAAGCTGCAGCTGTGGCAGGGACAACGACTGAAGACATTACGTTATTCCAGCTTTAGGCACAATCTTATGCAGTGCTTTGCATGACAAAATCCTTATACTCCGGATGAACCGCTTGATTTGTCGCCCTTTAAAAGACTCATTGTTCTGAGTGAGTCAAGGGCGCTGACTTCACCGGGCTGTGACACACCAATGCAGAAGTCTGCTCGGGCAATGACGTGCGCAGACACTTCTTGGAACGAGTTTGCCAAAATTCTGGCGTAACAAGGCAGCACTCACATGCAGCTGCCCCACCAAGGTATCCTCCCTATAATAGCCAGGATTTAGCATGATCCTACCCTTTGTATTGGAAATACATCTCTTCTAGTTAGTGTTTGTCCAGGATTGTTGTTGCTGGTCCCTTGTGGGACACAGCCCTGCCTTTCATTGCATCGCAGGTAAGAAGTCACGTGCAGAGCTAGCAGGATACTTTATTATTTCTTTACTCATTTTGTAAGGTTAAAGTGAGAGAACCTCAAGCAGGCATTCGTATTGGATAGGGCAAAAGAATGCAGTGCTCAGAGTTAATTAGCTATCGAGATATCATGTAGCTTTTGTAGCTGTCATTTCTCAGAATGAAAAGGAATATAATGATATACTGTAAAGATTATGAGGGAAGATTGGTGTGTATCAGGGATATTACTTTAACTGAAAAAACATCAGAAAAATGTCCTAGTTTCTGTGTAGTTCCAAAGCTCGGTATATGGAACAAAACATCCAAGGGAATTAATTACTTTTTTGTTGAGGTTTTTTTGTGAGCTTTTTAAATCCCAAGGAAATCTATGTGCAGGAGAGTATCAGTCATCTATACACAGAACTACATAAAGTATCATTAGAGACCCCTCCAAATACATTGATTTTTTATCCAGCAGCAGTGTATCAATATTTTAACCACTGACAACAAAATGTAGCCTTCATTATGAAGTATTTTCCTGTGGGTAACTAAACCACCGTATATCAGGGAAAATAAATAGCTGCCTCCCCACATCTTCTGCCTATGCAGAAAGTGAACTCCTCACATCGCTCCAGCAGAAGAGCGTTGGTAAGAAATTTAATGTATTGTTCCCTCCGCTCACCAGCAGCTGTCTTATCTAGCCTCATTTAACATTATCTGAGCTGTTTTTCTTTCTTTTAACCCCACGATGGGAAGACTCCTGAGCTTTCCAGGTGGGACTGTGCTCATTTCCAGCCTGGCATTTGTTCATGGCTGGGTTATACCGATTTGTCCCTGCACCAACATAATAATTTGATTAAATAGCTCTTCTATCTGGCATTTATCTCATCGCCACCACCTTCCAGCCCAGCTATCATTTAGCTAGACTAAACTAAGCAAGATTTCTGGAGTCATGTCTCCAAGAGAGCGAGAAGTGGCACTGATATGCTGGATCCCCTCCCCATAACTGGACCCCAGTGAAGCTGGTATGTCCAAGCACTGGGCTGCCCTGAGTCGGGCACAGAAACAAGCTCCCATCCCAGAATATGTGATGGGCAGAACATATAATAGTATGCCTTGAACTACAAAGCCATTGTGTTTTTTTTGTCTCTGCCTCCTATGTGGTTGGTTTATTCCGAGCATCCCTTCTAACGTGGCTGTTCAGCCAGCTGGGTGTAAAGTCCGTTCCTGCAAGTCTCTTGGCATACAACTGGCTGACGTCTTAGCACCGTTGGCTTGAAAAGGAAGCTAGGCACAGTCTACCGTAACGGCCCTGAGATCTTCCACTGTTTTTTTCATTAATATGTCCTCTTGAAAAAAAAAAGTCTTAATTACAAGCTCATTTTAGTTTTTACTTCGACTTATGCCAAACTAAAGGAGTCCACTCTGTTCAGCCCAGGCTAATTTTGCTCCTAACTGTTCTTCTAGAATATCTTAAATTACTTATGAACACCAAAGCTAAACCAGTTCCACTGCTTGCCAGTTTGGTGTTTCTCCAGTACAGAAATCTGCCATCTCCCATACAGAAATTAGCTGAGCTCTGCATGATTAGCAGCATTTTTCATGATCTATATGTAGAGAGTTTAAAGTACTCCACAATGATACAACTCCCCAGCAATATTTATATCCCATGTAGTTCTGCAGAGTCTCTACCGCTACTGGTCCAGCCCTGAGAATCTAAAATAAATCCCCCAAAGTATCTCAGGAGAACCTCTTTCATGATCATACTCAAAAGTGAGTTAGACCTAAAGATTCAGGCTTATCCAGCCTGGCCCTCCTTATTCCCATGCAGTCCTTTTCATCATGAACACAAAATGTCACACACTGTGGCTCTTTTTTTTCCAACCAATAGCTCTTTCTCTTCTGAACTTCTCTTTCTTCTCCACACCTGTGCCCCAGTCATAATTGCTATTCCACAGTGTTTTTCTTACCTTAACATCATTTGGTTTCACAGCTTGTGAGAGAAATGCACGTTCTTCCATTTTACTGCCCAGCCCCCAGTCGTTGCTATACAAGAAATCCCTCCTGCTCATCACACCTTGTTCACAACCCGGATTAGGAGCACTCCTTTCATTACACTGCAAAGAAAAACGTGGTGTTATTTTGCTTTCCTGAAAGCCATTAATCCATTAAATCTGAGCTACTTAGGGGCATTAGAAATGGAAAAGCAGCTCAGTTCTCTTCTGAATTTGTTGCAAACTCTGGCTTTTTAAACCTCTCACCCTCAGGCTGTGGCTGTCCTGGGAGCACCGTGGCAACGAGGAGTTACCGTAGGGTGCAGCAGCCTAAGTGATGAGGGTGAGCGTTGCACATCCACCGTGCACTGCACAGCGTGCGTGACATTGTCACCCCTGAACGAGACTATCTGTGTCACTAGCAGGGTGCTCCCACAGGTGTAATCACACATCCATCCGGGCTTGCACCTTCTCACACCCCTGAGCAGTGGTGCCTCTGCTCCGGACTCCTGGGGTACTGCGCTCACCAAAACCCTTTATGGGACGCAGTGCACTTCAAACATCCAGGAGAAGCAGAGAACAGGTCTAAAAACCAGTAGTGGTAAGGAATAAGAGACATCTAAAGGACTTGGATAGGGTGAAGGGGCAATTGTGATGGCTCGGTGGAGCTGCATCCAGGCAGGCAGAGACCTTGGCTGGGAAGGGAGAGGGTAGACTGTGGCTTGGCCATGCAGTTCTCCTCCTTCCCACAGTCTCTGTGAGGTGGGGTTCAGTCTTGGCTGAAGATGATGCCAAACAGCTCACATTTCTCCTCCCTCCCAGAGAAGGAGGGTAGGAGGAGAAGTCTTCCCCAGGCTCTCCTCTGCATGTGCCCAAGCCATCTCTCAAACACGACCTCCCGGCTGGCTTGCCGTATCCCCCAGCAGTTTTGGGAGCACCACAGCCTAGAGTTGGGGGTTTACAGTTTTAATATACGGCAAGTTAGGGCATAAACCCAGCTCTGGGCTGGACTTAGGTATGATGAGAAAATCGATTGTTGATTCCTGGGTTGTTGACTTTGCTCTGGCATGGATTAATCACATGAGATTTTTTTGTTTGTTTGTTTATCTGTCAGCTTTCTCAAGGGGATGGTGGGTTTCTGCGTCTTTGTTTGTTTGAAATCAATAGGCACAGTTCACTTGGCAGAGATCGTAAGACCCCAATGCAAAACCAGCAACAAGACTCTGCATCTATCTGTTTTTTTACAAGTTTTTCCAGAGACTATACTTACCCTCAAAAATTACCCAGACAGGACAAAGATTGAGGCTTATTTTTACTGAGGATGGAGACCCCTACTGCAATCCTATTTCACAAATAAACTGTATTAACCTGTTTCCCAACATGGTGAGTCAGGAACATTTGGTGCCCAGTAAGTTCAGATTTCAAGGCTGTGTCAAAATGTGCAAAGCGGAACCCTGGAAAAACAATCACTGCTGTGACAAGGTCCTGGATGGGAAAGCACCTATTTAATCACATGCTCTTTCAACATATCTGAATCAAGCAAGGTAGGACCGGACACAGGCTTGTATAACTGTGTCATGAACTTGCCTGTTCATGTCAAACTAACATAGACTGTGTTTATTACAAAATAATCTGCAGCTGAGTTGTCTCTGAAGGTCAGAACAAAGGCCAAGCAAAGGTGAAATGAGATGCAAATGCTGCTGAGATGAGTCATATGATGACTCTCAGAACGTGTCGCGTATCGCCATGTGGACTGTGTCCACTTATCAGTCAGCCCAGCATCAATGACAGCAACATCCTTGGAGATACGAGGCATTTAATGTGCCAAATAACTATAACATCAGGTTATTTGTACCCAGTGCAATCAGTAAACTCCCTTTTGAGGACAGCAGTTCTGCCAATGCGAACGGAATTGCTTATTTAAAGTTCTGAATGAAGCCCTCTTCTTCCAAATGAAGATGCTGTAGTACACATCTGTGCAAACCATATAGCCTCCTGCCCTAACATTATGGCCACTAACCAACACCATCCAAACAGTCCAGCTTTTTCCACCATTGTAATCTTCTTTTAGCACGTCTGTACCTCTAGGATGCTATTCCTTTGCTACACCATCCTTGCAGGAGAGCCACTGCAAAATTTGTGTTATCCCATTGCTTGCATCTTTTTGCCAACTGCTGCAGAAGGGTGGGTGCTCATTTTATTCATGAGCCACGAGCTGGTGTTTTGGAAATGATGGTACTTTAACCGCTTACAGCTGTGGAACGCCAGTATTTCTCTTACCAAGTGCCTGGGCACAAGCCAGCAAACAAGGTGAACTTCTAAAGCCTTTAGAGGGGGCAAATTCCTGCCTTTGTTAGAAACTGCTGCTGACCCACCACAGGAAGACGCAGGCAGTGCTTGCTCTTCACAACACAGAAAGAAAGATATTTTAAACAAAATCTTAAATTCTGCCAAGGTTAATTCAGCTACCAGAAAAGATCTTGTCATACAATATACGAATAACCTTTTCACTTCTCTTTCCCTTTTGCAAACCAACTCTGACACCTGCATTGGGATTTACCTTTTCATCGTAACTTGGTTTTATTTATTTTGGTGTAGGAGCCCAGGAGCTTTACTCAATAAGAAGTCAGTTATTACTTACTACTACAACAGAGAAAGTAGCGGAAATGCCTGGCAACATATGTATTAAATTATATGAACCTTTGACAGTTCAGTCAGTTCAGCCAGGCATTTATCTATCACATGAATCATGTTTTTCACGTCAGCACACTTTGCTACCTTTGCTTTCCACTCCTCCCCCTTCACACTGGAAGGACAGCCCATAAATCATATGACTGGACACAAAAGATTGCACGCTGCGAAACACTCCTATTTCCCACAGACCTGGGACAAACACATCAAGACAGAACTCAAAGCCAACCAGAGAAGAACCAAAATGAACCTTCTTCCCACGTTCTCTACAGAGACATGGGCCTTCTTGCTTGTTTTCCTAGTCCTCCTGATAGCGTGAGTAAAATACTCGTTATTGGTTCTTTGCTCATGCCGTTTTCCTGTTCTTGCCGTTGTTCGTTTTTCTGCAGCTAGTCTGCTGAAGAGCAAACAGGTAGGTGTGATTTCCAGATTTCCAGCCTCTAACGAGGCTCTGGGAAGTAGCGGAGGAGTCTAAAGACTGTACAGATGCGTGATCTTCCTCCAAGCTTTGGAGTATTTGCGTGCGCTGTTACGATCTCGCTGCTAAGCATCAAAGCCGTAATCGAATAACAATGGTGCCAGGCATTCATTACCAGCAGGGTGCTGGCTTCAGGGAGGATCGTGATCCGTTGATTGGGTTATATTCCACAGAAATACAGTCCGAGGAAGGCTGTGCCTCCCTGACTGAGGTTGTCCTATGGAGAGGAGCAGATGACCCTGCTGCATGACCTGCAAAGGTGGAGAGCAGCAGAAAGGCACCAGGAAAGGAGCATTCGTAGGATCAGTTCTTACTGCTCCTCCCGTGGTGCCCAGGTAAGACGCTCCATGCACGGGCAGCTGGACCAGAAGGGCCAGTTTGCAGAAGTGAGATTTGCCACGTGCTTGTAGGGTCAGCATCCCCTGCCCGTCCCCACAGCCCACCCTGGCCGAGGGAAGAAATGAAGCCCAGACCAAGGTCAGCTCTCTGCTCATGGCTTTTCAGACAAGCTCCAACAGGCAGAAGCGTATCCCGCTGCGTCAGAGGAGCCGTGCTAGTAAGAAAATGCTTCCATCTGCTTTGCTGATGCCATTCAGCGCTGCAGCGTAGCAGGGCTGGCTGAAAGCCCCCTTCTGCTGGGACATACAGCATCTCCACTGGCAGCCCCTGCCAACAAGGCTGGACTGACAAACTTTGCAGTGTTGACAAGCCCTTAGGCAGAGACAGCATGTTGCTGGCCATAAACCTTAATGATTAATGTGGTGCACACGAGCACAATCCATTTGTCTGCCCTGGTAATGCTTCAAGTGTGGCGGTTCAGTAAGCTCTGAAACTTTTAGCCCTGGTTTTTTGAACCCTTTCCTGTGATTTGGATCACTCAAAAGCCTGTTTGAGGCAGACTCTTTAACAAAAAACCAAACCCCACTCTCATTATTGACCTAAAGTCTCCTATTTCAATAACTCTGTGGCCATCTAAGGTTGCTGTTTACCACACTCCCACTTTCTGCAGCCACTTGCAGTTTTGTTGTGGCAAAAGGTACAAAGCCTGGATCTTTGTACTCTGATATCTGAGCTAAAATAGAAATTTCACTGCCCATGACAACGGGGAGGTTGTTCAGATGCTGGACAACTGGGGCAGCACTGTTCCAGTTCACACATGAAGGAATATCAGGCATTTCTGGTTCACTTCCATGGTGAGAAGTAGTAATGATTATTGTCTGCCTTTAGACTGAACGGTCCTTCTCAGCCTGCAGAAAACCGTGTCACATTTTAGCTGTAAAAGCATTAGCCTGCGTTTTCCTAGCCATGTTTCAAACTAATTTAGTCTAGCCTACGTTCCTGTAGTGTTTCTGGGCTTTGTAACCAGGCCAGACTGGCATTGCCTTGTCCTCCCGGAGCCCTGGCTGCCCACAGAATTCACAAACATTTTATACTTAGCACTGAATTAACCTTTGACAGAAGAGGTTAAACACTGACAAAATGAGCTCTGCGAAACCTTTCTGCACCTGCCAACACCCCATTGCCTGGTTTTTGCCTGCTCTGTTTGGACCAGAAGATGAGGTCCACTTTTGTGCTCTGGCAGAACCTGAGCTTGGGGGAATTTGGGGTCCGTCAGATTTAGAAAAGTGTTACTCATTGCAGGGGAAACCTCCCTAAGTCTCAGCCTAGACTCTGGCTTTTCAGGAAAGCATCTCCAAGATGCTGGCTGAGCGGCTGCTGCCATGTGGCCCAGAGATGATCTCTGATAACATCTCTCTGCCAAACCTTTGCGGTTTTAGATCCCTTCTGCAATGAACTGCTCACTTGGGAAGCTGCAGCTACTAACTAAAAACAAATATTTTGAGGAGCTCTTTCAACACAGCCAAAGGAAAGCTTCAAAGGGCTGCAGCCCAGGCCCTTGTTGAGAAACAGCCAGCCCCGAGGTAGAAGTAATAACTTTACAGCTGCCAAAAAGGGTGCTTCAGAGGAAAGAAATCTGCAAAGCTGTCAATAAAATCTAAAGAGAAAACCATCAAGTCAAGAATTCCTGATACGCCACTGAGTGAATGCTGGGCTAAGGAGAGGGAGAACAGTAAATGAAATTACAGTGCAGCTTGACAAAAACCCTGTTTGGGACATAACTTCTGGCAATGCTTTGATTTCTCTTCAATAAAATCATGTAAGCTTGGTGTTCCTTCTTCCAGCTCCCTTTTCTGCCTCTCCTTTGGTTGATAATACGCTCCTCTCTTGACTTTTGCTAAAGGCTTTAGGTCCTTTTTCCACCGGAGCACCTATGCCTTCAGGAGATAGCTGCTTTCACAGCAAAGTGATCTCTCCGAAGCTCTGTGTGGCAGCAGTGAGCCTTACCACATTCATTAAGTAATTTTTACAGGTGAATTTTCTTTTGGGCTGCTTTTTTCCAGCTCCTGGATCAGCCTCCTCTACTCAGAGCCAAAGGGACACTGCTGCACTCTCCGAGTTTAGGAGAGCTTGCAGCCCCAGTGCCACGGTGATGTAGCCTTTGGTTGCCCTTTCTATCCCACAGATATGGGACCTGGCCATTTGGTTTGTTCAAGAAGTTGGGTATTCCTGGGCCAAGACCTCTGCCTTTCTTCGGGACGTGCCTGGAATATCGCAAAGTAAGTGACTGAAAGCCTTCCTGGCTCCAGAAATATCTGCCTTTGCTCATACAGCTGTAGCTAAACAGATACACGGCGATGATAAGTTATCTCCAAATGCCAAGCTTCGCTCTAACGCACAGATTGCCCAAAGGCTGGTGCAGGATAAGGGCTCAGTAACAGAGATCACGGGACCCTGCCTTTACAGCATCTCCAAACGAGCACCCGGGGGTGGCTGATGTACAGCTGCCCTTTGCCCGCGTCCTGGCAAACAGCTCATTCACAGGCGTGATGTACATTCATGCTGCCCTTCATGATGACTTTGGAGAGGAGGAGAACTCAGAAGGCAGCTCTGAACATAAGTTTACAGACACCCCTCGCAACCCACCATCGCTAACATCACCCCCTCTGCTGCAGCCTTTCTAAGATAATTTGTAAATTGCTTTCCGCAGGGTTTCTTGGAGTTCGACCATGAATGTTTCCATAAATATGGGAAAGTCTGGGGGTGAGTATGAACCACTGATCTCTTCTGAAGCTGAAACTAGAACCCCTACAAAGGGGAGAAAAAAAAATGCATTAGGAAAGCTCCCTTTTCTCTGCCTGCACTGCTGATGGTCCCAGCACAACAAGTACAGTGATGATAGGGTCCTCCTGGTGGCTTACGTTCAGGCCTGATGACTGCAGGGCTGTGCTGCTGTCACGCTATACAGAAATTGCTTTGACCTATACTATGAAAGCTGTTTTAAAGCTGATAACAAAAGGCCCTGGCCTGCTCCTAACAAAACCAGCAGCAAAACTACTATTTACTTAAGGGAGAATCTGGAACTGGGAGGTTGAGTTCCTCTGGTTTGCCAATAGCACAGGAACGTGACTGACTCCCAGTACTGAGAGAAGCAGCAGATCTAAAGTCTGCCGACTTCCTTGTGCCACTAGTCCTTCCCTGCTGCGCTGGAAGCTCACGCAGCTATCGTTGCTCTGCTCTGGACATCTCCTATGGCTTTTATCACCACTGTTATAACTTGGGCTACATTGTATATCCTCTATAATGCATCCATTGGTCCCTATAGAAACTTTAAAAAATGGAGTCTGGAAAGTATCTCTTCACATAAACAGGGAAAGTGCGTAGATCCACTTAATCTACATCTGTTCCAGGGAAGCATTCAGAGCTGGCAGTTTAAAAAGACAAAAACAAGGATCGAGTTTCATCTCCAAGGATATTTCAGTGCTGTCAGCCCGAGTCTCCAGACACCCAGTTCAAGAGCCTGAAAGGGGTCGAACAAGTTTCCTTCTAATACTGTAATGTGTTTAAGTGCCTGGAAAAACACAGAGAGTCTGGGGAGAAAGTGAAAACTCTTGCTTCGTTTAGTGTCTGGTCCTTGAAGGGACTGAGCCCTGCTCCTTTCCCAGTGAATTTGGACGGTGTTTAGCCCCCTTTATAATTTTCAAAACCAGAGGGAAGAAGGCCTGGGAGTCCTTTTCTGTCTCTACTTTCTACATTTCTGTATTTAGGCATCTTCAGAGCAGCAAGGCTGGTGATGGAGGAGCATTTTTTTAATGCATTTTGTTTCATGGACATCAGCTGAGCCTTGTACTTCAACTGTCTGGGGTTGTTTAATGTCTCCTCTTCTCCCCCTGCCAGGATTTATGATGGCAGGCAACCTGTGCTGGCTGTCATGGACCCCCAGATCATTAAAAATGTGCTGGTTAAAGAGTGCTACTCCACCTTTACCAACCGGAGGGTAAGAGCAGAAGCATCGTGGTGTACCACAAAGTCCAGAAAACAGCGGACAGGGGGAGACAAGCCTGTCAAGCATGTAGCAGGGCTGCATAGGGGCCGAGTGACTGCGCTATAGGGACTGCTGTAAATGGCCACTGTATGTCACTGTTCCCCTGCCTTACAGCCGGGGGACGGCACAGCCAGGCTGGCAGAGGAAGCTGTTCACCTGCACCTCAGACAAATGCTGCTCTCACACCCATATATACATATATATGGATGAATTAGAGTCTGTGGGAGCATGCAGGAGTCCATAAGGGTCCAGCTAGCACATGTGCCAGCAGCTGGGATGCAGGCTCTGGGTGGCACGGTTTGGGGTGGGTGTGCATCTACGTTGAGCTTGTTGGGTTACTTGTCCTGGATATGGAAATGACATCTCACAGCTGGTTTATTGCAGGAAAGGGCTTTATTTATATATGTGGGTCTTGAGAGAGGCTGTTTGCCAGGCCTTAACCTGCTGCCAGTAGTAGTGCCCCTGAAATAGCCTGGGCAGGGCTACGTGCTACATTCCCATTCTTGCAAGGAAACCACTATCTTTTCTGGGGTTAACACCTTGTCTTTTTCCCCTCCAGCCTTTTGAACTTGTAGGGGTGCTGAAAAACGCCATCTCATTAGCTGAAGACGAACAGTGGAAAAGGATTCGTACTGTGCTTTCCCCAACCTTCACCAGTGGGAAATTAAAGGAGGTAAAACACAGAGAGGCGGGTACAAACTAGACCAGCAAGTCAGCAGACAGTGATTCCAGGTTGAGATTGTCACAGGGGTCCAATTTCTTTAGTGAGAACCTGGTAACTAAGCTGGTCTGTTTAACTTATGCCTAACGTGAACCAAAAAAAGGCTTAAAATAAAAACTTAGCAGAAAGATCTTATTTGTAGATATTAATGAAATTCCCTGCAGTCTTCATAAGCCTGTCTTAAATGAGTAAAATGGACTATACCTAAACGACCATCTCTGGTTTGTGTTACAGATGTTCCCTACAATGAAACACTATGGAGAAGTTTTGGTGAAAAATGTTCAAAAGCGAGCGGAAAAGGACAATGCTCTCTCTGTAAAGGAGTAAGTAGGTGCTAGGAACAGCAGGCTAAGCAGTAAACCTGGTTAGCAAGTGCTGTGGTTTGTTCGTTACCAGCGACACAGATCACTTGCTGGGTAAACCAGATCTCTGAAATGAGAAACTGGGCTAGCTGAAAGCCAGGCTGGAAAGCCAAAAGGGAAAATTCAAGCTGGGATGTTACTGAAACTTCCTAGAGGCAGAGATCTACAGAGACGTCTTCTAAAGGGAATGGGGGAGGAAACAAAAAAAGCTCCAGCACAGCTTTGTGAATCCACAGATCCAAGATAACCCCAAATCCGCTAGAAAAACCCAGTTTTCCCCCTATATACCCTGGGTATCTGTGCACCACCTTCTTATACCACAGGGCACAGGGTTTGCTGACCTCCCAGTCCCACACCCAGCACTGTGGGATGCTCATCCATCGCTTCCCCCATTGCTGGGGGAAGTGAGGAGGGAGGATGTAGTGTGGCCCTAGGTGTGTCATCCTCATCTGTGCCCTCCAGATGGGCTCCAAAACCTGTGCATTTCACCCCCAATTTCAAAGCAGGGATGCAGAAAGGGCAGCTGCACACCAGCAGTCACACACTAGCAAAGATCTCCCCTACCAAAAATCCCGTAAGGAGAGGGTTTGGACAGTTTGCACCATTATAGGTACCTGTGCTGGGTTGAACAAGACCATTTCCATGGTATGTTTGAAGCAGGTTGTGTTACCACCCCTCGCCAAGAAACTAAAATCCTCGAGAGCCTCATGCTGTCCTTGCACGCACCTGCTGATGTAGCTACACGCAGTTTTAAAATCCTTGGAAAAACTGTCCAATTTCAAAGCCTGTGCAGTCTTGAAACCAAACTCTAAAAATCTATCCCTTTCACTGCAAGTGCTTTTCCATTACCATATAGCAAATTTCCTTTTCAAAACCAGGGCAGGAGGTCTTATGAGAATTTATATTTGAATGTCACATAGGCATCAGAAAGGACTCTATTCACTTGGTCCAAATATTTAACCACAGGCTATCTTTTCCACCTTTTCTTAGCATCTTTGGAAGCTACAGCATGGATATCATCACCAGCACTTCATTTGGTGTGAACATCGACTCCATGAACAACCCCAAAGACCCCTTTGTTAGAGAGATGCAGAAGCTGGTCAAGTTTGACTTTTCTGACCCACTCTTCATCTTTGCATGTAAATGACTTGAAAGCTTCATTCAGGTGTCAGAGTACTACTGAAATGGGACTTCAGCAAGCAGATCCTATTGATTAATGACTCGACTATTGCTTAGATAACCTCACTAGCTAGTATGGAAGTCCTAATGGCTCTTGTGTCATCATTTTCTCATTGTTAGCTTCATGCTAAAACTCTGGGAAGGAGACAGGTAAATGCTTCCCTCACCTTTGGCGTCCACAGTGCAAGAAACATTTGGATGTTGGCTGGGATGTTCATATAAGTGCTGGAAAATGATTCTAGGGTTGAAAAGCAAGTTCAGCTGTGAGGCTTGAGGAGAGTGATGCTATCTGAAATGCATTTTCTGGAAGAGAGTGCTGAGTGGGGACTGTAATTAGATGCAATTTCCTAGCAGTGCAATAGCTTAGCAGCAGTGGTGATGGACCTTAAAATCACTTGCAACCTTAAATCAAGATTAGATACCTAGCTAAAGCACAGGGAAAGTTGTGATCTGTGCATAGAGGAGGTTCTGGTGCTACAGATTTTCTGAATCTATACACAAGCTCAAGATCAAGTCTCTATGAGGAAGGAAGTACTCTGAAAAGGACTCGAAAATGTTTGTATGAGCACAGCGTGGCAGCAAATAGCTCAGCCTAAAAGAAAAAGAGTTCAGAATTTGAAATACTTGTCTTCTGAGCCACATTCCTGTTGTAGTGCTGTCCTTAGAAAAAGAAAGTGGCATGTGCTTTCGGCTTTGGTCATGTCTTAAAGCAAAGATTATACCCAGCTCAGTTGTGCCCAGCTGACAGGTACTTGGGAGAGGGTTGCATCAAGACAAACTGTCCCAAGGGAAGAAAAAAGGAAAAAAGGCAAGGCCTAGGCTTCTCCCAGGTAAATAAATGAAGAAAGAAAATAATTTCTTAGTAGCATCATTAGTTCCTCAGTAACAACCATAGCTATCTTATATGAGGCAGAGTTTGTTTACAGTGTGTGATTTTATTTTCAATTTGTTTTTCAGTTGTATTCCCAATATTTATTCCTCTTTTGGCCAAGATGAATGTAAGTGCCTTCCCCAGTGATGCTGTAGATTTCTTCATAAGATCCATCTCCAAAATTAAGCAGGATCGTGAAAAGGAGACTTACAAGGTAAATGAGCATGAAATGAATTTGCTGGCAGTTGTGACAGAAAATACAATTAAATGAAATCTAGAGTGATGATATCAAAGGTGAAGTCAAAGCAGAATGACTCAAACCCCTGAATCTACTGAAGTGTAAACACTATTTTAATACTGTCAGAAAAGCCTCATCTGACCAGTCCTGGCAGGGAAGCAAGTGGACTCTGTACACCCATGATCTGAAGCTAAATCCAGATAAAGGCTCAGCAGAACTGCATTAAGCTTGGGTTCGCAGAACTTGTAATATGTCAAAGAGGAGACTCTCTATAGAAGATTAGGGAGAGGATAATAGAGGGCGGAATAAGCAGCACAAGAGCAGCAATATCACCTTTCAGCGTTGTGCTGTCCCTTCTTACTTTTCAAAAATTGAAGCTGCTTCCTGATAAAATTCTCCCTTTTAGAGTTTGGGTCCCTTTCCCATTATTCATTCGAGACACTGCTTTCCTATGCAGTAGCTTCATGAAAAGGACAGATAGGTTTCCGAAATAAAATGCAAGAGTTGTGTTTTACAACAAGGAACTCACATATATTTTGGGGACGCTTTCAGTTCAAAAATTTTGCTTAGGTTGTGAAATTTGCTTCTCTGAGGCCCCCCGAGGGACCTGTCACCAAAGAAACTCTCCTGCTTTTCTTCTCAGGGCAGAGTGGATTTTCTGCAGCTGATGATTGAATCCCAGAAGTCAACCAGTCATGGGAGCAATGAAGCAAATCACTCATATAAATGTAACAACATCCAAATATTCATCACAGGAGCAGGGGCTGTGGGAGCAAAGAGAACATGGGGAGCTGTTTCCCTGAGAAAGGCTCAATGGCTCACCACCATCTCGACTGCCTGGAGCTGGTCAGAAGTTTGTCCCTTGTTGCCAGCACCAGGACTAAGGGGAATCTCCCAGGTCCTTTTCCAGGGAATAGGACTGCCATGGCAGTCATCTGACTCCTCTATCAAATGACTTTTTCCACACAGATAGCAGAGTAGCTATAAATGTGTTAGCAGAAAACCACCACAACAAATCTGCCTCAACCCCACCTGTTGCTACCTGTTCCTGCCTTCCATCAGCCAACACCAGTTTTGCTCACCTCCCCGTGTCCTCTCTCCTCACAGCCCTGACTGACATAGAGGTCATAACGCAAGCATTCATCTTTATTTTTGCTGGATACGAGCCCACCAGCAACTTGCTTGGTTACCTGGCGTATGAACTGGCTGTGCATCCTGATGTGCAGCAGAAACTGCTGGAGGAAATCGACACCATTTTACCCAACAAGGTAAGGGGACCTTGAGTGATGGTGAAGACCCTCGGACCCTGCTGTCGTTGCTCAGTCAAGACAATAAAAAATCTTTAGCTCCTAAACACCCTCCTCTTGGGTTCCTCCAACAGCTCTGAGACACACACACCGAGAAAACTCCACCCTGTAGCGATTTTATTTTGGCAGCTGAAACCTTACAGGCCACCCCACTGCACAAAACCATTTGCCACACTCCGCACCCACACACAAGTAGATGTGGATTTCCAGGCATTTCCATCACTTGGGCATGGAAAATGAAACCAATTACACAAGTTCCACCTTGCATTTTGTTCTTCAGTGAGTCCGACTCATAGCTGGGGCAGCAGGGGCTGGGGACGCTCTGATCTCAGCAGTCATTCTGGGACAATCCAATCCTCATGCCAACATACCTGGTCACCGTTCTCCTGTCGTTCCACAGGCTCCTCTCACGTACGAAGCGGTGATGCAATTGGACTACCTGGACATGGCAGTGAGTGAAACCCTTCGGCTCTTCCCCCTTGGAGGACGGCTTGAGAGAGCCTGCAAGAAAGACGTACAAATAAATGGAGTCACCATTCCCAAAGGAACCGTTGTTATGATCCCACCCTATAGTCTGCACCGCAACCCCGAGTACTGGCCAAACCCGGAAGAGTTCAGACCAGAAAGGTACAAAAAGTGTAATGAAAGGGAAGGGAGATCATGCTGCGTTTTCCTCACGTAGTAATTAAGTATTAATCACCGATTAGCTTCCTAATGGTGTTCTTCCTATCTTTTTACCAACAATACCAATGAGAAATTGCAGGCTCATGGGAATGTCGTTTTAAGAAGAAAATGAGCTTTGCAGTTACAGCAGGGGTTTCAAACAACATAATCTTGCTCGGAGAATAACATTGATACAGTATCTTGTACACAGTTTTTGGGCTTGCTAACAGAGTGGGTTGATTGGAGTTTTTTGTAGTTGCTAGCCATCTTTCTGTATAATCTTCATTGGTGAACCTGTTTCCATCACACAGACTTTGCTACAAAACATACCAGAGCTGATCCTTCCAGAGTGGCCTTCCCTCTTTGTTTTCAAGGAAGTGATAGCTTTTCCCAAGTTAGTAATTTTTACAACTGGTATCGATCTCTCATTCCCAGCAAGACTGAACCTACAGGCTGCTCCCAAGAGATAACCCATGGTTTCTCTCACTAAACACAACAGATAGGAAATATCAGTCATTTGGGGAGAGCGTGTAGATTTTGACATTGTTCCTAACTTCTACTCTGGATGAACAGAGCTAAACTAAACATTGAAATGGGATCCCACCCCATCCTGGATGAGGGCTCTGACACAGCGCTCGATTGCTGGAGTATGCTGAGATACCTTAGCAAAAAACTAATCAAGTCTCCATAGACCACCAGAAAGAGATCTCTGGAAAAGTAATATAGATATGTACTTCCTGCTGCCTTCATTCTGTTCGCCAACCATGTCATTATCCAGGTTCAGCAAGGAAAACAAAGAGGCCATAAACCCGTATGTGTACCTGCCCTTTGGAGCCGGTCCCAGGAACTGCATTGGGATGCGGTTTGCTCTCCTGTCTCTGAAAATTGCCATCACCATGCTGTTGCAACATTTCACCTTCCAGACCTGCAAAGAAACTCAGGTGAGGAGCAGGTTACATCTTGAAACTCTCACATGAAGAGCCAGGTGCCTGGTTTCTCACCGTGGGCACCAACACCAGTTGCTTTGCACTTGCAAGCAGTATGGAAGAAGTTAGGACCAAACCATGGCCAAGATCCTTTCCTTTAATCTCTACTTATTTGTCTGTCTCCAAATGTGCTTTTCCTCTTATTGTTGCAGATCCCTCTCAAGCTGAGTTCACAGGGACTCTTAACACCAAAGAAACCGATTATTCTGAAGTTAGTCCCCCGGAGCAACACTGCACCTGCAGAGGCGTAAAACCCAGCTGCAACTGCAAAGTTCTCCAGCATCTAATGAGTGCTGTGCTAACAACGGGATCACGCATTACAGGAAGTCTGTCCTACATGTACAGGCACAGAAGAGCAGCTCTTGTTAATGCTGGAAGCAATTACTACATATTTACTAGTAAACATAGCTGTCAGAAATGTAATGTGGATCACTGGGCAGTGACAATATACAGTCCCCTTAATTTTGACTGCAGAAAACAAGAAATTAATCCAAATGAGAAGCTAATCATCCACTTCTAAGGGGACTTCTCAATCTGGGGAGAAGGAATTGCTGTCACATCCCAGAGAAACAACCATCCGTTTCCAGATGGAAATTCAGCTTGCCAGACCTTGCTGGGCAGGGACAGGTGATGTTCTGCTTGGTGTGTTGATGCTTGAAATTTCCTGTCTTATAATTGAGCTGACTGGTTTGAGACTATATCCTAGTTACCAAACCTCTCTTGTGCCATGTGTTAATTAAACTAAAGTGTGTACAAATACTGTCATTAAAAATGTTTGAGAGCAGCTCTGTGTTGTGTATAGCGGCTGATCACTTCCTATTTAAAAACCGTATTCAGCCTCAACCCTTGAAATTATCCATGTACATTGCTTCCCACTTAATTTAATGAATCTGATCCTTCATTTAACGCGATCAAACCCTCCCATTTGTACAGTATTTTACAAACACTATAACTCCCATCTCTTAGTTTGATTAAGAGGTTGCCTTCAGTTCAGCACTAGCCAACCCTCTTCCGCACTGGAGCGACGGAGGATGGATTGCAGAGAGCAGCAGAAGCAGCTCACAGGAGGTGGTGACAACGCAGGAGGGCCACTGCTCCTGAAGAAATTGTCTGGACACAGCTTGTAGCTGATTCTTGCCTCCTCCCAGAGCCAGGGATGGGGTTTATGTGTTGCCCATGATGGGGTGTCAGTCTGCTGCAGGCTGCTTTGCTCTTGAACTGCTCCAGAGCTTGTGCCCTATGGGCTGGTCCTGCCATCAGCATGATGATTTGACCAAAAGAATTATACCACCCCTGATCATAAGTCTCTGATAGACTTCTGCCATCCCTGATCATCATTACCAGCTGAGGCAACTGGGATTTGTTTAGTCTGGAGAAGAGGAAGCTGATGGGAGACCTTATTGCTCTCTACAACTACTTGAAAGGTAGTGAGGCAGGTGTTGGTCTCTTCTCCCAAGTAACTAGCAATAGGATGAGATGAAATGGCCTCAAGTTGTGTCAGGGGAGGTTTAGATTGGATAT
>Ga0181612_102863_pt1 | contig 20211 bp, 10 predicted proteins | sample HoacroProtozoa21_FD_119630 | JGI IMG/M metagenome (GOLD analysis project Ga0181612, IMG submission 119630) | Hoatzin crop microbial communities from Cojedes, Venezuel. Combined Assembly of Gp0051906, Gp0051904, Gp0051908 | reverse complement strand
TGTACTGGTGCATGGGGTTGTTCCTCCCCAGGTGCAGGACCCTGCACCATGATGGCACATGCCAGAAATCAATATTGGGAATAAGGTTTCTAAGCCCCATGTATAATATGCTTCAAAAACTACCTACACCTGCCTTGTATAGCCCTTCCCGACCTACAACCAAACACCTTTTACCAAGGCCAGTAAGGTTCAAAACACAAAACCAAGGAAAGTGAAAACAGAACTCAAACAAAAGAGAATCCCACAGCTGTGGAGGCAATTCACTCCCAGGATGGCTTTGAAAATTCAGAGAGGAGAGCAGAGCCAAGGCAGCAGCTTCTCCTCAGGCAGCTACAACGGTTCCCAACGGTGAGGCACAGGCAGCACAAGCCGGGCAGGACAGGCCCTCGGGAGCAGCTCCAGGGGCGAGGGTGTGTTCTCCCACCAGTGGCACCCAAGAATAACGGGGGCTCTGGCTCCCAGCTGTACCCACAGGAGTTCACGGACTACACTGGGATGCTACAACACGCGGCGGAGTGACTACCAGTCCGAAAACAGCACACTGCAGACGTCTCTCGTTTCTCTAGATATGACACAGTTGTCTTCGATGCTGAATAATTAACATTTATTATTAATCTTAGCTCTATTAATTGCAGAATGGATTTGCACACCTATCTTCAGCAGATATCTGATCAAGACCAGCCCTAGAGAAAAGCAGTCTCATGAACAACCCGACATGAGCCCACACTTGACCAGCCTGAAAACAGCTTCCCGTTCCTTCTAAACGCTTGTTCACTGCCGCAGAACGACAGTAGATCGCTCCATTTCTCCGACGTCCAAGAGGCCATTTCCAACGCTTATTTCCAGCTAACTGCATCCTCCAGCCAAACTCGGGCTGCGCTTTCCAGCGCGCTGCTCCAGGAAAGCGGGCTTCCCACCAGGAGCGGGAGGAACCATTTGGGATGACAGACCCCGCCAGAGAAATCGCTTTTGGAGGAACCACTTTTCAGTGCAGATGAACACCCAGCCCATTCCTTCAGCCCTCTCCAGAGCCCCCCAAGCAGCCCTTCTCCCCACCTGCTGGCCCGCCTCCAGTCCCCCCGCTGCATTTACACCAGCAGTGGCAATAATGACATCGATCATGGGCTCAGGGTGCTGCAACAGCTCTTCTATAGGTAGGAAGTCATACTCAGAGGTTGCTCCACTGCTCGAGCTGACTGCTCATCACGACGTACCACCCTGCAACTGCTGGTAAGGCTTCTCAGAAATAAGGCTTCTTGTAACACAACCAACTTCACCAGCAGTCCAGAGACCATCACCCATGGGTCCTAACGTCTCTCTCCGCCTCCAGACTGAGAAACTGGTCCAGCTTAAAGAAATCTGCTGTTAGTCAGCCATACAATATCGGGCATCTCGGAGCAGGGACGTAAAGGGATCTCGTGTTTAATATTCTGTAAGAGCTCCAAAATTACCATGGAGGCCCGATGCAATCCCTTAACTCGAGGCTTTCCACCCATCCCTTCGCTGCGCCCGCCCCGATGGGGCCGAGACCCAAGCGGCTGGAGCAGCAGTGCGTTCCCTCCTGCCCTGCAATTAGCACAGATCCGGCCCCAGAGCAGAAGTCCCTCAGGCCCTGGGACAAGAGCAGCCAGAAGCCACGGCAGCCAACCCAAACAACTCCTTTGGCTTAAAGCCTACGCCGCGTGTCCTGAAGGGCCCTCGGCAGCAGCTCCTGCTTACCTTTTATTCTGCGGGCAGCTGGAAGCACAGAGCACAAAGCACACGCACGATAAATATGGGGCTTCACCCACAGGACCTCACGATGCAGGCTTACTTACTCCTCATTTATCCCACCTAACTCAAAAATTGCAAATTGCTGTACTGCCTTCTGGCAAGTACATGAAATACCTCCAAAATACTGGCTTGACAAAGTCTCATGGTCCCTCCAAGATACTTGCACTGAGAAGTGGTTCCATGCAAAGCCCTCGTTTAGCGTAGCCATTACAGGGTCATATTTGCCACTTTTCAAAGTCAAGCCTATCTACACAACTTGGAAGATCTTCATCAGCAACAAAGGCAAACCCCAGTGCATCTCTAGAGGCTACATAAAGTCTTTTGAATACGTGGAATATAGTATCTTGATTTTTCACACAAGAAGTTGGCTCATCTCACAACATTGCCAGCAAACTAGCAAAACCCAGCCCGATGACTTCAAACACATAAATATGTTCCACACAAGAGAAGCACTCTACTATAATTTAGAGTCTCATGGTTTTCAGAAAAAAACACCAACCATTTATTTGAATCGACCTCGCAAAACACAGGTAACACCGCTGTCTCAAATGTCCATGTGAAGACTGTGGGAAGCATTTTCAAGACTTCTGCCTTGCACAGCCTGCTTTACTTTACAACTGCAGTGCTGCAGTACCAGCTGCACCTGTGGTAAGACACAGCACACCGCCAAATGGAAGGCACAAATTAAATACCCTAGATTAAAAAAAAAAAGATGAAAACTAAAATGATCAGAAAAAGTGCATAAGGAGCCCCATGAACACAGCATTCATTGCTTCCCACTCTGAACGATACGCTCGAGGCGAGTTTCACGTTACCGCTGACTGGGTCACCAGCACATGGCACTGAGCAACTGCGGAGATGCCGTGCTGGGAGGAGAAGCGTTACCCCTCTCCAGCAACTGTAAAGCAAGTTCACTGTAAGCAACTAACGTTACTGGCACTGACTTTACAGAGCAACAAATTCTTAAATTGTTAAAATTGACATAAAATAGGCGTTGGGTTTTCTCTTATCCCCCAAGAACACTTTGCAAAGACTCTTGAATAATTCTTTGTACTTCCCAATTTTTAATTCCCTACAAGAATTTACCAGCCCATCAGCAGACTCAACACAATCCCCATTCAAATGGAAAAGCCCAGACATGGAGAAACACATGCCTCATACAATGGTGGTATCTAAGCACTAAAATTTCAGTCCTGAGACAGCCTTGACTGGTTAGCCTGTTGCGTCGAAGCCTTCAAGGGTACACAATTCTTGTGACGCTGCTTGTTTATAGGCCTATGCTTTGCTTTTTATTGGACAACTTCTACTCATTCAAATCATCTTCGCTGCTCCCATTGTCGTTTCTTTGCAAAAAGCAGACCTAAATTTTACGGTTCTGCACACTGCAGGTTGAACTCTAGACACACACACTATCATTCCAAGCAGTTGTTCCTTTAACAAATTGATTGTGGAAGATGAAATTAGGCCACCTGAACAATCCTTGCAGTAATTCAGATGTGATTTCAGTTTTCTCTTCTAGAGATACTGTGCTCCATCCACTGTTTGTCATTACAGATCAGTGTTCAGCGAGGAAACAAGAGAATGCATCTGGACGAGCACAACATTGTGCTGGAGGGTACCAGCAATACAGAGAGACCAAACCCAAGGTCTCTAAAGCCACAGGGTTTGCATTAAGCCACTGATCTGTGTTTTCTGTCACTATGCACTGGTCCATTAAAATAGGCCTGAATTCACTGTAGGCAATTCTTTACTAAGAGGAAGAACAGAGACATCTCACAACAATACCGAGAATAGGAGCTACCAGCAAGGAGTCAGCCTTTGCTATCAATAATGATCTTACTGTCAGCACAATGAAATCACGTTCCTGTCCTAAAAACACTGGATGCTGAGCAGGAAAGAGAAAGAGAGCGACAGGATGTGCAGTAAACATGCAGCTCAAATAATTTGTCTTTCTCTCACCAGGAGACAAATAAAATGCCTGCATGTCCGAATTTAAAGGGAAAGTGAGGTTGCAGTAAGCCTGTAAGACTCCATGCATTGCAGAGATCTCCAAGGCAGGTCGCAGGTACCAGACATCAGCTCGCCCTGGTTAACCGCTACAAGGAGAGCCAATACGTAATGAACATACAGCATTACAGAAGCTCTTACACACGCGTAAGAAGCACGCGTCCTGGAAAGCTACAGCTGTTCCTAGGCAAAGGTCTCAGCATCCGAACAGAAGCTCTACCGACTGCAACAGCAGTTCATCACGAAAACTCCGGGCGCTTTCCAACACCAGAAGTCTGTCACCGCCACTCCAGGAAGGTGAGGCGTCCTATTGCCAGGCCCATCATACCCCACGGGGTAACACAGTCTACAACAGTTTTCCTTCCAAGAGCAGTTTTTAGTACTTCCTTTCATAACAGTTATACCTATTCATGCATTTGATAGCCTAAAAGGCTTTACGATAATTCATTATCATTTTATAATATAAATACAATAGAGAAGTATCTTTGACTCACACCCACTCATTAGAGATGAGTGAAAGGGAAACGGAAAAGGAGTTAAGTCAGCCATGATTTTTTTTACCATGGCAGACACTAAAGATACTGGTTTAAAAAATATTCTCTTATTGGACAGCTTCAAGCAAATTCTAAATGGCATACAATTTCTGATGCCCAAGTGTGGCAGATCTCATAACTGCAATTCACTTAAAGTACAGAACAAGCCCCATTTTTTAAAGAGGAAAAGAACAAAAAAGTCTTCATTTTCTGCATGACTAAGATTATCCTTCTGATTTCTGCTCTCAGGCTGCTGGAGCCATTCACAATTAATATATTTTGCCTATCCATCTGCTTCTTTTCAGCTTAAGAACAAAACACCTGACTGCAGCTGGATTTTTACTGAATAAAACAGGACAGTCCTAAATTGTCTTCTCACAAAACAAACACGCATCCGGAGCATTAAATCCACAAGACTCCTCTTCCCATTTTAAGTAAAGGTTTTTTTAGATCATGTCATCTGACAGAAGAATTGCAGCATTTTACTGCTATAGAACTTAACTGAAGCACCAGAGCAGGCAAAAATTAAACGAGCTGTAGAAACTACATTTTTTTCCTTCATGAATACTTTAAGCTGAGACACTAAAGCCCGCAGTACCCCATCCCAATAGCTACACAGTGAATCTTCGCAGTGGTAAATCCACCTGGTGAAGGTGGCACAATTAACTCAGTTTATAATTCTGTCATTCCCCCAAAGCCTTTGGTATGGAACGGCCAGTATCACAGCCATCCTCACTCCGTGAGCCGCTGTGTCATGGCATTTTGGTGCATGGGTAGTAAAGGCTCACAGACTTGTCAGCAGACTCCAGTGAAAGGCTGCAGGCGAAGCAGACTACTGTATAAAACCAAACCAAATCCTATGCAGGCATTAAATGTTAGAACTGAGGCAGCAGGCAGTAATGCTAAAAGACCATCATTCTGAGGCACTCATTGGAGCTGCTAGAAGTTCTCCCTGCCCCTGTAGTGCTAACATTGAGTTACCTGCAGTTTCATCTGCTCCTCTGGGGAAGAATCAAGCCTTACCAACCTATGCAGCCCTGCCATCAACTTGCCAGACGATCCTTAAACTCATCTTCCACTTTATCCACGCTGGCCAACACGTATCATCTATCCATCAAGATAACTTTAGAAATATGAATTCTGTAACTTCAATTTGCATCTAAGTGGGCTGCCGATGTAACCTATATGGTATTTGCTTGCTATTCTTTTCATCTCCTAAGACAGAACACCTCAGACACTGAAAAGCAGCAGCAAGGCTCCCTGGGCATCTGATAGACATTCAGAAAAGCATCAGCTGGCATCCCCTGAAAGGGCTGCTCCTGTCACCCAGCTGCCCTTTCAGCTGGCAAAGCTTCCAAAGCTTCCAAGAATAAACTAGAAGATAACTCACCTTTCTACACCAGCCAGCGTTCCCTCAGGGGGCTGTTTACAATTATGAAAGTTCGGATATAATCTCACTTCAGATTCTCATTTCAAATACACAGCTAATGAATGTAACAGCCATGTTTGTCTCGATGAGAAATAGCACAGTTTCAAAAAAATCTTTAACTCATTTTGGATATTATTGCTTTTTTCGTAAAAGATGAGTGCTTTTTAACTCAGACTATCACACATTTTTTTTAATCCCCATCTCACACACAGTAAAATATTCTGACAAGCAGCATGGATACACAGTTCCAGTCCTTTAAACTGAGGCTTGCAGTTTGTGCTTGTTACGTATGAGGTTTCAGTATCTCCAAGCAGGAAGATTTCCACATGCCTGCTAGCTACCTGGCGTTACTCATTTGTAGGCAGGCCACTGCTCGCCTCAAATCATCCACACGTTTGAAGAGACCGCACTGCAGTGGGAATAAAAAAAACCACACATCAGAACACAAGACATCACTTTTGGCTGAACTTCTACGTAACAAACATTGGAAGCACGTGAATTTGTCATTAATGATACAATCGAGTTGAGTGCTTAAAGTCGCATTACTACTTGCATGAAGCCCAGCCAGACTTCTTAAACGCCATGAATTCAGAGGCTTCAGTTCTTCTGAAAACGTACGACTCCAGAAGCGTGAACTCTAAACCATCAATGTAAGAGAGACACGCTGTGACACCCGTTATTCACTGAGCAGCCTAAGAGCTAGCGGCTACACTTGTGACTAGTGACAAAAACATTAACATTCTAACATTTCTCTGCAAAAGAAGTGTCATAAGATGTAGCATATATTTAACTCCTGGTGTTTTAACTGTAGGCAATAAAATGAAGAAAGCAAAGAACAGGAATGTAATGGGGAGTATAGCCTGGTCTCATCTACAGGCAGAGAAGAGACAAACTCTCAGCTATGGTGTTTGTACTACAGGTATCGTTCTGGATACAGCTATTCCATATTCTCAGATTGAACATAACCCAGGGAAGAGAGGCTGGTGGTGCTGTTACAGCTTTACACTCCCTTTTACAACTTCCAAAAGGGAGTGCTGTTTCTCACTCAAACACAAGCCTGCTCCAGAACTATACATACATCTACAGTTATATATACCATATATATTGTGTATATTGTATGTGTATATCAAGCACACCTGCATGCTAAGCCTCTGACGTGGTATGGAATTACACAAGCGTGTCTTGTGATTCAGTACGAGAGCAGAGGGATGGAAACGCTCAGAGCTCCAACCCTCCAGCCAGTGCCTTCTGTAAGCCCCCTCTGTCTTACAGAAAACTTGCACTAAAAGTCTGCTTAATGCCAAGTCATGACATCTACAAAAGCTTTTAACACTTGCTGAAAATTTTCAAAGCTTCTGTTTTCAAATACGTAATAGAGTAGTAGAGACAACGTAATGTGAAATCAACTGGGGTAGTAGTGTTTGAGCCATGCTGGAGCTAAGAAATCAAAAAAGTTTAGCAAATACAAAGATCACGGGTTTGGGTAGGTACTTTTCTGAACACAGCATGTTGACCCAAGGGGCACTGAAGTATATAAAATTGGGTGGTGAAACAAACTATGCAAATCAGCAAACCTACACGGGTTCAATTCATACGCAGCTTGCTAAAGTGTTTATTTCCCCAGCAGCTACACCCGCACACCTACCTTCAGCTTTACAGCTCTGCTACTTTTGCAGCTTTAGCCTGGTTCTGCCCTTCATAAATTATGTCGAACAAGCCTTCCTCTTGTCCACCACAGCCCCCTTTTCTTTGGCTTCAGCAAGTTACACAATGTAGTATGAATAGTTGTGTGAAGTCCAGGATTAACGACATTGCTGCCTGTAGCACGTGAGTATCGGTTTGCCCCATGCACAGCCACCCAAGAGACAACGGAACAACTACCACGCACTTGAAAGAAGGAGGAGAAGGGGGAGAAGAGAAGGCTAGAATTAGAGCAGAAAATGTTCCTTAAGAAATCCACCCAGTGATGGACAACAGTTGCTCATCTGTACAAGCTAGCTAATAACGGGCCTGAGAGTCTGTCAGAGTCGACTCATGAAAAATAATGCAGGACATGGGAAATTTAGAGCCAGTGGGGGGGGGAACCACCAAAAACCCCCACAGCAGCCCTCTGGCTAGCTTCGGTACTCATAGGGCCACCGGCCAGGCAACCTCAGGGAGCACAGACACACCACCACCACCACGCTCTTCCACCGAGGGGCTGCTGCCAGACGGGAGCTGCCAGGGCTTGCTACAGCACTCACGGCACCGGCAGCAGCAGCTTTGTGCCGCCTGCTCAGCACACAGGGCACATAATCTCGGAGTGCATGGGGTATGACCACAGCCCACCGCTCTCCTCCATCAGCCTTCCGAACACGGCAGCAAGGTTTGAGCCAAGAGCCAAATCAAGTTGCCAGTATCCGCGTGTGCTGCAAGGATCTCCTCAGACCCACCAGACCACACGTACCAGGCACCACTGACACACAGATTTTCCCACAGCTCTTGAAGAGGCCGTGGGACTGATCCTGCACAGCTTTTTTAGGTGTTAAAATATCACAATACAGTGGACAATTTTCAAGTCCTTATTCATCTGAAGGTGCAACAATGTGAGAAAAGCAGTCCGGGGAGCTGAATGGGATTCACTGTTTCCTTCCAGATTTGCAGTACTTAAGTAGGTGATGGCAGGAGGCAGAGATCTGAAACGTAAGTTTACATCAGCTAGAAAATGCTATTCAATGCCAACGCTCCACTACTTTCAGCAGTTTTCTGCATGTTCAGTCCGTCTCCAAATAACAGGCAAAGATACTACTACTTGAACACAAGATGAAAACATGAAGAGTGTTTTCCATCAATGAAAGATGTCTCTTCACTAATTTTTAAAATATATGTCTTTGTCTCAACACAGTAAGACAGTACAGAAATTCTCTTTACAGATATACCATTTCACATACTATTTTTCCCATCACGTTGCTGGTAAGAAGCATTGCAATGGACAATCTGGCTATTCTTTGAAGACCTATCAAATAGTTCTAATGCAGAAGACTCATCTTTTGCCACTTCAGAAGACCTGCCTGAAACAGCAGCACTTATTAACTCGGAGGCCATCAGGAAACACAGCTCTACCTATGCATTTTGATTAGACTCGTTCGGAAAGGCGAAGCTAATTCCTGAAGCCAGTCCTTTCACCACACACAAGACTGTAAAACGTGCCATTTCCTCCCCGTCCTCCGCTTCTGCTCTTGCCCTCCCCCATTATTCAAATGGTTTCCATGCCGTTTCATTAACAGGATAAAAAAATTAACATAATTTTCTAACACGCAAAAATAAGGGGGGGGAGAGGGGTTGGAAAATCCACTTCCTTGCTTTTGCTGTTTTAGCTCTGCAGCTAAGCAAGCCCAGCTGCTCAGGAAATACCATTGTAATGAACACATTATTGAACATGGGAGAATCAATCGAGATTGCTGTCAAAAATTTCACATGCTGCAAAGAGGCCAGCAATCAAATGGCTCTTACGAAATACTGCCCAGCCATGTTCAACAACTTCATCTTTCAGAATTCAGGCACAGGATCAAAATTACTTTAAAAAGAACCACAGAACTGAATTAGAGTTATTTCAGTAGGAAGCCAGGAGCTACTCTTCATTACTAACACCTGACATAACACTACTGTTTTCTAGACACTGCATTCACTCCAGACCAAGTGAGGGGAAAAAAAAAAAAGAAAAAGAATTGTAGCTAAAAACTGCTTCCTTTCAAATAGCAAAGCCTATTCGGTTTATGACTGGTTTCATCTTAGATTCTTTTTACTGACACATTTGTTAACAACACACATCAGGCATTAACTATTTTAAAGAGCAACGTCAGCCCATTTTGTTTTAAATACTTTCATACTATGGAGGTTTCTTGTATTCAACTGACAGTGATGAACAATTTTATGATGCCAAAGTCCCTACAGCTGCTAGGGGCTCTCCACTACAGCTCTGATAAAGGAATTTCCCAGAATAGCCATGCTTTTTACTGTGGAGATGTTAAACTGATCTAAAATCACAGAAACACCCAAGTTTGAAGTCAGTGATTTTTTTTTATTTCATGGAGCATTTGTGCTTAAAAGCATATATCCATTTTCTAATCACAGAAGCTTAATGAACTAACAGGTACTTTAAGCACAGCTTATAAAAGGATGATTTCTACACATATTCTAAGATATTTGAATCCCTTAAAACATAATAAAACCAAGTCTACATCAACCATTGAGAAGCATCAGGAGAAGCCAATTATCCAACACACCTGGACAAGGAACCCATATAATCCTGTCTACACAGGCATTGCTTAACTATTCCACAGCTTGAGAAGCTGAGAAAATATTGTCTTTTTCTGTTATTTTCAACACTTATGTTCAGGACTCAATGGTGAATTTCAAGAGAGATCCAGCACACTAATATAATGGGAGAAACCCCTCTGAAATACCAGCATGCATACAGTAACCCACAGAAAATCTGACACACTGAATGGCTGTCATGCCACAAAGCCACCTTGGGCTCTGACAAGCACACATGCCAATACGACACAGCAAATGCCAATTAAGCAAAAGAATCTTAATTGTTGTTATGACCAGGTAGGGTATGATAACTCATAAGTTATTTCATTTAAGGGCCTTCAGTTTCCTAAGGAAAAGTTACACAGAAGCATTATTCAGAGAAATTCTCTTCTACATTTCCACTCCCATGGAGAGACTCGTGTCCAATACAGTGCAATGGAGAGCATCTTCACCTCCACCCACAACCACTGCTTTTATCAACGGTACCACAAGCAAAGCCCAACAGATGCACAGGCAGCTCTTCATAATCCCCTTTGGATATTTCGGCACAAGCCTCTTCAACCATGCGTTTTCAGACTTTTATTCAGGACAACACATCTCGGGGGGTTTTGTTGCCAAATAATTTATGTAATCCACGTGACTATATCGAGGATATCTCAGGCTATACTTCTGCTACGTTCTGCTCTACAACAGTTTCTTTACGATAGTACAGAGAGAAACTAAGCCATTCCATTGCCTAATTCTCTTGATACAAATGTGAGTTTTCAAATTGTTCCAGCAAGGTCAAGCATTCAGAAGAGTTTAAGTTGTGCAGCACATTCCTCGTCAGGTCAAGGAGAACACACCCCAGCTCCTGGTTTTCAATTTCTGCACAAACACAGGCTTGAAAGTCAGTTGCTCGGCTTGAGTTACATCTCCATTCCAACACCAGTCACCCCAGCTTACTCCAGTGTCACATTAAGCATTGGTAATGAAACTGCTAATTTTGGCTGCTTTGGTTATTCTTCTAAACTGACTTCTCTGTAGAAGAGATAGTTACCTTTAACACCATTTTCCAAGTTTGAAATACTTAACTCATCACTAGTTCTCTGATAGGAATTCTATAAATCAAATTTACTTAAGTTCTGCCACATAAACTGAAATACACCTGGAATGGTTCTCACACTGCTGCCTCTAATTCTTGACATGGACCAGGAGAGGTAAAGCTGATGACACAAAGCCTTTGGTGAAAAAACAGTGCCATATCCACACTCTGTCTTGTTGTCTTTGAACTATGAACTTGATGTCTACTTCCTTCATCACAATTGTCATCTGTAATAACCAGGCAGCATTTGTCCTATATGAATCTTCTGAAGGTACAGGGAGACTAGCTTGAGGAAACGATGCCTACTAAGACAGCTTCTAGTGATCAACGACATGATCAGAAAGAGGATGGAAGCTTACTTTAACCAACAATTTATTTTGCAGACTGCTACAGCATTTCGATCTTCAACGAACTTCTTCAGTGAACTTTGTAGAATCTTCACATACGGATCTAGCCAACAAGGTTAAGGTCAGTTGGGCACAACTCAAAACGGAGGGACAACCTTACACAGATATTTGACCTTCCTGTACCCGTTACTGATCAGATGTGATGCCCTTTTTCCTTTATCCCTGATTGCGCAGCCAAGAAAGGTACAACTGAATTTGAAAAAAAGGAAAAAAATCCAGCAAACATGGGTGTGTTCATTCTGATTTGGTGAGCAAGTCACTATTGAATGATGCCTCAACTCCCAATGAATGACAGTTTATTCTGTCTTACCTGTCGGTTGCCACTGCATTTTTGCCATGCTTGTTCCTGCTTTCTAGGGGACAGAGTTGCACAGAACCAACCTTCAGCCATGAACAGAAAAATCACGTTAATGACTGATGTCTACAGACGCTTGGCGTCTCACTTGCCAAATTGTATCTGACTTCCTACCATGAGTTATAAACTGAACAGATTTACCACAGGTCCAGAAGATGCTAATTCAGTCTCAGTGCTCTTTCAGACCTTATTCGCAATCCTCACCGGTAATCTGGGAAAATTGAGAACATTGACATCCGTCATACCATTTAGTGCAGTGAGTAAATAACAGATCCTGCAATGCAAACAACACAAAGCCACACTATGTACTACAGCATCTACACACCTAGACATTCACCATGGCACATCTCAACACCTCGTATTCCAAGCTCTTAACAGACAGCTCGATCAATTGCAGAGAGATCCCAGGATTCAAATGGATGAGTCCTTCAAGAAACAAGGTTCACATGCAGCTGAAAAGGCAATCTAGCAAGAACTGGAGCTCAATGCTGGACATTCACTCCAAGGAGAACCCTTTAATTTTTGCTCCCATTAAACCAAGCTTACTGCATACACACTAGCCCGACTTCTATGTTTTATTTTGTATTGCTTTTTAGTCACTTTAAAGTCAAGCTATTCCTAGTGTTAGCAACTTCCACGTTTAAGTTTGGCAGTAGCTTTCCAATTCCAAAAGATACACATTTCATCCCATATCAACCTAAGCTAACATTTTTTAGTGATGCTAGCAAGCATTCTGACCTCTAGTAACAGGCTAGCCATCTAGCCAACTATTCTTCTTTACTGCCTCAAAACATTGCCCGCAACATGTATCTGAAGACCAGGTCATACAAATAGTTGCATGAGGATGATGCTACCAGTGCATCCTTGCATTAGCTGGCATTTGTATCTCAGGCAGGAGTTTGAGTAATTGTTTGGTAAAAGCAAAGCATTCCAGGAACCCTAAGCACCCTCCTGCTTCTATCTCAAACTATTCTTTTAACTCCAAGCAAGCCACACCATTTTCTAATGGTCCAGATTACTTGGTAGAAATTAACTTTTGGCTTAGAGTCTCTGAAGTTATGACCTCGGTATGGCACAAGCTTTGTGAACCGGACTCTTGAAGATTCTTAGAAGTGCAAGAAAATAAAGCGAACACAGGTTTTGAAGCTGAAGATTAGAAGGCTGCTTTTAAATTAAGATTACTCATAACAGATGAAAGCTGAAAAGGTAATGAGATAATGTGACATGTCAAAAATTCATTCAAAAATTCAAGTCTTGTCCATCTTGAAAAACAATGAATGGCTGTATTTTTCCTTCCCTTCTTATCGGGGAAGGATTTTCAAGTACGCCTCTTCAGCTTTCAAGTCCAAGTTAAATAGTTTGCTCTTGGTATTTGTGAAACCAAATAGATATTGACAGCTAACCACTGTAAGAAAATTCTTAATTTGATCATTTATACTCTCTTGATTCTAATGACAATTCTGCAGAAATATTAATTCACACACACTTGCTTGCACTATGATTCCCACTTTTTATTGTACTGCAAAAGTTTCCAGAGTCACACCTTACAATAACATAACCAGATAGAAGTTTAGTAGATGTACATTAAACATTATTTCACCAGGGCATGCCACAAGAGTGAGTCCCCGTAAACACTTGGTATCTATTTCTGCATCAAGTATGCAGCTTGCTACTCTCCATATCTTACACATCCACTCACACACTGACCTCCAGCTGCACAGCCCATCTCCATTAATACTTCATAGGCCATGCAGTTTTATTAATATGCTTACTGTATACAGCAATTTTCATAGTAGATACTGTAAAATGTGTCAGAAGGAATTCCATCACAGTTTCAGATACAGCTCAGCCAAGACTGCCCGTGCACTTCTTGCCCAACGCATACAAAGACAGAGTCCCATAAATCTGCCACAGGAGGTGAACACAGCAAACTGGTACTGCTTCGCACTGGAGTCAACCAAGTGCATGCAGTCACTTCACATAACCAAGGTCTGAGCAATAAGTTCTTCTAATGCTTATTCAATACTTTATGATCATCTTGTCACAGGGAACTGTATGAAAATTATACAAATAATAATATGAAGTCCCAGATCTGGGTTGTATGAACAGCCAGGATGGGCAAATACTGATAAGACTCCCCCTTTCCCCCCCACAGATTTAAGCATCTGTAAAAAAGGAGTCTTCAGTAAAGGATTTCTGAAAAGGAAAAAAAAAAAGAAAAACACTCGCTCTTTGAAAAACAGATGAATCAAGAGAGCTGGTCTGAAGATTTGTCAGTTTCTTACATTTGGTCACTTTCAAGATATTTGATATTTCAGTTAACTTGTAACAGCATGAACTATATAATCAGAACACTCTTAAATAATGTTTAATTAAGACCCAAATGCCATAACAAAGGTTATCAGGTAAAGGTATCTTTAAAACCACATTTTACCTGCAAGAAACCCTTCTTTATTCAAACTATGAAGTGTTCTGAAATTCAGTGAATTTGGACAATTATTTAATACAGCAACAGAAGATACAAATCTGCTGAAGAAATACTGACTTCCAGAACATAGATGGTTTGCTGAACAATCAGTATACATAATTTTGACCTCACTGGTACAAAAATAAGAAAAAGCCCCCACAAACCTGATAGCCTTTAGTCAGCCCTTATCCACACAAGTAATTTTCACAACAGCCAAAGCACAACAAATACATCCCAATCAAGCAAAATGAGCTCAGCCCATCTTGTCTGCTTGCTCCTTTGTAAAGCATCAGCTGGATGGTGGCTGTTACCCAAGATGCATACGCTCAAAGCTGAAAGCTGGAGAAGGATGACTTAAAGACATCTTGTTAAAGAAAGCCATACACAAAAGTGATTCTTTGCACCCTTTTATCTCAGCAAATCTAAAGCAATATATTAAACATCTGAAACATTCACTGCAAACCAGTGTTCACAGACCTCTAGTCCGGACTATGGGTCCTTACAGCAACAGACACAGCCCATCTCGCCGTGACTGTAACCACTGAAGAACCTGCAGGGTTTGCGGCTTTGTCATGGGCTTGGAGTTTTGGGTGGATTTGGGGTTGGTTAACTGTGGTTTTTTTGTTGTTGTTGACTGGGTTTTTAGTGGCTGTGTTTTGGCTTTGGAGTTTGGTGGGTTTTTTTAATTTGTCTGTTTTTTTTAATACTACAGGTAGGAAAGAAGAACTAATTCAATTCATAACTACCGGACAACAACGAAAAAGCACGCACTCCTGTCTTGAAAAACCCATCTCTTCTCATTGTTCACTGACATTGGGAAGCTAATAGCATGAGGGATTTACTTAGGAGAGAAAGACTGCAATTGCTGTCCCACTAAACAAGCACATCTAGAAGAAAGTTGCCAGGTGAAGAGTTCCAACTGGTTTTAGGATTTTTTGGAAGTTAGAACAATTCTGGTTTTATGTATTCATCTTTAGCAATATAGTAAAAAGAAAACTAACCAAATTACATCATTCTGTCCAAAAAGAAGTAGCAAGAACACAAAAGGCTACCACCTGCACCTTAATAAGCAGTACTTAAGTGCAAACCTCATTTACCCATGTTACAGTTTGTCTGGTAGTTTCTTCAACACCTGGGGCATGCTTACACAATGTGAAGAACCTGACGTAAACCTATCTTCGCAATTAATATCAAAGAATATCACTATGTGATCACAACAGGGTGAGAACGCCAAGAGGAACTGGCTTATCTAAAATTTGGATTTTACTCCCAGGTTAGTAACCGCAGTTCCTCTGACTGGAGACCATGTAAACTGGCTGAAGGGCACAAAACTCACGACTGATTCATCAGATTTCAAACAGCAACCTGTGAGGTTACCCAAATCAAGCAATGCATCTGCCATCTTAAGACAAATGGGGTTGGAAGCAGAGGGTGGAAGTCACACTGAAAGCAGGTAGTCACCTGCAACAGGGGAGGAGGCAAGGGCATTTAGTGTAGGCTCTAGAGTGACTAGGGCCAGCAGCTACTACACTTTCACAGCATGAGCAGAACCAAAGCAACTCTGTGCTGCAAGGCAGATCTGCTCAGCAATAGATGGAGAGACTCCTCTATCCAGTAGAGGCCAGTGTATCAGGTGGGCAAAGACTGGCACTCAAAGAAAGAGACAGTAACAAATCAGGGAACCTTCAGCCACGGTCAAAAGCCAAGCAGTATTAGGAAGCACTGGGAACACAGACTACAGCTTCTGCAAAATGTTTTACTGAATTTGGAAGGTCTCAGTTTCTAACAACTTAGGTGGATGTGTGGGGTTATAGCCACATGCAGAGCATTAAGATTTTGCCTTCACCATGTACCTGTCACCTTTCACACTCTGTTGACAGCCATGGCTTTTCCTGGAGCAACTGGGAAGAACACACCTGATCGCTGTAGCAGAAAAGCCTTCGCAATCACCAGGCAATCTTTCTTTCCTTGCCTCCAGCTACTCTCACAGAAGATTAAGATCACATTCAAAGAAGTCAGGAAAACAGACAGAGACAGCTACCTCAGCAATCCTGTAGAGTTACAGCCTACAGCTCAGATGGAGCCCTCAATAACTTCTGTAAAAGCATTACTGCTTGCTTACCTGGACCAGCTGGACCTAATGTGAGTTCCACTCCTCTTCAAATATCTGTTTTCATGTCTATTTTTTGTTTATGCATGGGAGTTAAAACAATAGGACAGAAAAACCTAAGTGAAGCAGCCTTCTGCTTTGTAGACTTTCAAAATACCAGGAGTCGGGGGAAGTGGAGGAGGGCTACAGAATGAAGAATACTCCCAGAAAGTTAGGTCAAACATCAGTCATGTTTTTTTCCAGCTGCAGGTCACAAACAAGGTATATTTTACACAAGTGTTAAAACACCTGGTCTGACCTTGCTTTGTGCAGGAGGCTAAAGTAGATGACCTCCTGTGGTCTCTTCTAACCTGGATCTTCCCATAATGCTATGATGTACAGATGAAGGTTTTAAGACTGGTCAACTACAATTTTGCTATTTTCAGTGTCGTATCAAACGAAAACCCCTCAAAAAAAATCTGAATATTTATATAGTGAAACGAAAACTCATATCTGCCCCCTTCTTCACATTCTGCAAGGTACAACAAATGGTGTGATGCTCCACCAGAGAAAAAAGTAAACTGCTCAGCAGATGCTTTCAAAGTACACGCAAACCCAGAACGGTCACCTCACAAAACTCACAGTGCATACTCCCTATACACACTTGCTTATCTTATCTGGGCAAAAGTACTATCTGGCTACTTCAGTGCTCACATTATGTAGCAGCAGCTGTAACTTACTAGCACACTAACATTTTGCTCCCCTTGCTTTCTCCTCTTCATGTTCAAAGACAAAATGCATTTCATGTTTTTCCTACTAGCTGGTCTGCAACAACAGGTTCTCAGACATAAGCTACTCAAAAATGTTTTTGCACCTGCTTCTGGGTCATCATGTTAAATTCCAGTATATTGAACTGAAGTTCATTGCCTCTTCAGGCAAAGAGACTGCCACACTATGAAATATCTTCTCCATCAGCTTTGTGGCTACCATCTTACCATCTGCGAAGTATTAGCAGAAGTAAAAAGCTAGCAAAGTACAAGGGATAGTCTGTTACTAAATCACTAAAATCACTAAAATCACTGAGGCTAAATCCAGTTCCCTTGCATCTACAAGTGATGCCTTCAAAAAAAAAAACCACCACACACAAAAGCCTCGACCACCCTTTTCTTCAGTAAATTCAAGAATGAGCATTACAACAGATGAACAAATCCTAGAGAAGACAGCAATTAGATTTGCACACCCTCCTAAAAAGCATACACATCTGATGAAGGTGCAAGCTTAAGAAAACAAAAAAAGGACTATTCATAATGTATTAATCAGTCATGTGAAAAAAACTCCTTAAAGCCATGGTGATAGTGCAACAATGCTTCCTGATATAAGCAATCAAAAATGAATAAGCCTAAAACATATTTTATTTTAGAATATAATTTACAGAAGAGAAGAACCATGTCCAAAATAACATTCTTCACAAAAGACACTGAACCGTCTTCTTTAAATATTTTGGAAGGAAAAACAAACAACGGCTCAGCACCAGAACTAAAGAGGCTTTGCATCAAACACTAGATATTACTGTGTGGAATTAGAGGTCACTGATTCATATGTTCGCCATGTGAAAGGCTACTAGGTTGAGTTCCCACTACCTCCCAGTGAGACAAGTGCTAAGAAAGGAAGAACTTACATACCCTTACCTTTGGAAAAGCAGTACTGAGTGTTTTAGCTACAAGTAACCTTCTACCCTGAAGCCTTCCCAAGTTGCACAGAGGTACTTCTCTCTTCCGCCCTTCCTGAAACCCAGCTTCCGTTCTGCCCTTCAAGCTGGAGACTGACAGTGTGTTTGTGCTGCTCTCTCTCCATTTCCCTCCTGACAACACAACTGTCAAACCAGCAGCTCTGAAACTGGGGCACCACACCCATTTTTGATTTAACTTCTAACATTAGGTATATCCCTTTTTTGCTTGAAAGCAGTCTAGCTTTAGTGCCTGTAAAAAAATCCTGATTACTTAGCTACACCATTTTCTGCAAAGAAAACTAATTCCTGTACGCTAAATGGCGTGGGCCCTGCCATATGATGTACTAGCTTGTTTACTCACTAAGCTAATGTACCTATGTAAAAGATTAATCTTACCATAAAAAGCAGTCTCAATTGCCCCACACAAGATGCAATTGCAAGACACAACTCTTGCTTCTGTTGGCAAAATTGGTAAACCTAATCTATGGATCACCAACACTCTTACAAGGACTATCAAAGCCTGCTTCGCTGCAACAAGTGATGCGACAGTTTTCCCTCACTAGTTTTTCAAGTACTTCCCAAGTAAAACACAAATTGTCAACCTGTAGCACTGTCTTTTAAACTTGTGAACATGGTCAGCAGCTCTGAATACAAAGCAAGATTTTGGCACTAAGTAAGATTATCAATTTGTGTGATGTATTGTGCTCCTCTACCCAGTTTAACCACAATCATACAACAAAAATCATCTCCGTACTACTAGTGATACTTTCAAGTCATTCCCCTTGTACAGTATTATTTTGTGAGAATGCCACAAGACCTCTCCAATTTAAAAAAGATGTATATGAAGTTAAGATGTGCTAACACACCTTCCAATCACAAACAACGTCCAAAGACAACTTCTGGAACTCACACGGTCCTTCCTACAAATCTAACTAATCAGACCTAAAATTGTTGATCTAATATTGCCATCAAAATCCTGTCACTCAAGTATTTACATAGCTGTAGCGGCAAAAGTTCAACTTCTTAATTTCAGTTACAAATTTATACCCATTATTATACTATTTGAGGCAGGGAAGAAGGCCCATGCACCCTGCCAAATAAGATCTAATTAACAATTGCTGTAGAATAGTGATGGACATTTAAAATACTCAACATAGGTATTTCAACATGTAACTTCAGAAAATGTTTTCTTAAAGCTGAAGCCAGCAATCAGCTTTAAGACACTTTCAGAATATTCTGAAGTTAACAGCAAGATATCCAAGAGCTCAAAGTCCTGCTAAACGTTTGCACTCCTGTGAATCCCCCCTCCGCCCAACCCTGAACATGAGCTGTCAGATTTAACACAGGAGTCAGTAACGCTTTTTTCTGTTGGGGAGGTGTTCCAAGTTTAATGCAACTGGAACTTGCTACCCAGACCAACTAACATGTAACTTCTGCAGCCTTCTGGCTACACTCTTTCTAGTTAGTGCAAAGCACATCTGGCTTTCTCTGCAAGGGCGCACTGCTGACTCCCCTTTGGCTTGCTGTCCACCCCAGACCTCACCAACTTGGCTGTAAGGGTACGGTAGGGAATCATGCCAAACGCCTTCCTAAAACCCAGGTACACAACAGACACTGTTCTTTTTGTCCACAGAGTCAACCACAGGCCACAGAAGGCACCTAGGTGAGGCACGATTTTCTCTTGGTAAACCGACCCTGGCTGTTCCCATTCACCTTCTTGTCCTTTCTCTGCTTAGAAATGGCTTCCAGGAGAATTTATTCCATAACCTTCCCAGCAACTGAAGTTAGGCTGACTAGCCTAACATGCCCGGGATTTCCCCTTTCACATTTTTAAGACTAATGCAGCATTTGCCTTTCTCCTGTCACCAGGAGCTTCCCCAATTGCCAGAGTCTTTCAAAGAGGACAGGAAGTGGCTTGGTAATTCCAGAGGCCAATCCTCAGCATTCTCAGACACATCTTTTTTGACCACAAGTAGGCTGGTGGAACACCTTCATAACAGTATTGAATTCAATTTTGCTGTGGCCAAGTAAACAAGTATTCT
>Ga0181612_121965_pt1 | contig 20212 bp, 9 predicted proteins | sample HoacroProtozoa21_FD_119630 | JGI IMG/M metagenome (GOLD analysis project Ga0181612, IMG submission 119630) | Hoatzin crop microbial communities from Cojedes, Venezuel. Combined Assembly of Gp0051906, Gp0051904, Gp0051908 | reverse complement strand
GTGACGGCTCAGAAGACCATGAGGCTGCTTCCCGCGTCGGGGCGGAAGGCGACGCAGAAGGTAGCGGCGTCGGCAGCGGAGAGCGGGTTCTGCCGGGCCCTGCCCCGGGGGTCGCGTCGTTAGGCGCCTCGCCGGATGGTTGGTCGCTGCGGCCTAGGGGAGAGCTTGGGAACCAAATGTTGGAAAATTGTTGGAAAAATCGGGGGGGAGGGGATCTGAATTCGCTTTTGGAAAACTTCCAGAACCAATAAAGGCATTTCCAAAGCTTCGGGCATTGCTGACACCGAAAGGCAGTTCTGGCGCGTTGCTCTTATTTCTGTTCTGCTGACACTCAATGTAGGTGGAATGCTGCTTCTTTAATTTTCAGTAATGGAAGTTCAAGCTACGGAAACTTACTGAGGAAAACTCGACAGGAATAACAGTGCGTTTCTTGTTTTAATAATAAGTTCTCAATGTGAAAATACAGCGCTTGCCAAATATGCCTTTTGGGAATGTTCCACCTGGTGACTGCTGCATTTACAGCTAGGAGCAGAAAAAGGGTTGGCAATGCTGTCAAACTGTCATTCCTAGGCGTCAGGGTCCTATCTGTAGCTGTTTATCCAGCGTTTCTACACGCAGCTACGTGAATGCAGCACTGTAGAATTTAAAGTACTTAAGTACAGGAAAACGTGATTAATATAGGGAAAAAAGCATTATTTTTAAAAAATATGCATGTAATAAAAAATGATGTATTATACTTTTAAAGGTGGTTGTTGGAGATCAGGATGGGGTCATTACATGTTTTGGCATAAAAAAAGGGGAAGCTGTGGTAAGTGGAAGTGTTCCATTTAAAATGTTATCTTTTAAACATTCTTCCTAATTAACTTTGAAAGTCTGTTTTTATTGACGTGGGGAATAGGATACCTGTGGAAGGTGTCTGGGTAGAGCTGAGGACTGATACCTCGCCGTGATGAGGGCATGCTGATTTCATGCCTGGACAAGCACATGGTCCTCCATAGTTGTAGAGTCAGACACCAGTGTGTATCGTCACAAAAAAAGAGTCAGGTTAAGGCCTTTTGCTCTGTGGTTCCGTTGGGTTTAAGGCTGTACACGTACTCAGTTACTGTGACAGGACACAAACCTGTGGTGATTCACTAAGTGTGTCACCTTAGGGGATTTTGACAGACTGCTTGCTTTCTGTGAGCCTAGACTTATGCCCAGCTTAATAAAAAATTATCTTTTTTTTTTACCCCTTTGAGGAGGTTCGTAGCCAGCTCATAAGGATGCTATAGCAATACAAAGAAATCTATGTAGTCTTTTGGGATAAGAATTTGACATGTTAGAGGAAGGGAGTGTGTGTGTATGTTGTTCTTTTTAAAAAAATCCACAGACAGACAAAAACCAGCTACTAGCAGTGCTGAAATTTTCCTATGGATGAATAACACTGAAATAATAAAGTCATGATTTATTACATTATAAGCTTTTTCTATCTATTTACTTATAAAATGCTTGATTGCTTTGTGATTCTGAAATGTACAGATTATTTTTGTCTGCATATAATCTATAGTATCCTTAGTTTTGCCAGAAATTGTAAAGCAAATTTATTATCCTTTATCTCAAAAGATTACCATCAGTACGATATTGTGATGATAAAAATTGCTTTTCTGTTTACAGCCAGTGTTCAAGACACTGCCAGGCAAAAAAATTGCAAGGTTGGAGTTGGGAGGAGCTCTTAATACACCACAAGAGAAAATTTTTGTGGCTACAGGATCAGAAGTTAGAGGTTTCACAAAAAGAGGGAAGCAGTTTCTTTCATTTGAAACTAACCTCACTGAAAGCATCAAAGCTATGTATGTACGATATTTTGCATTTTTTCCATAGTTGTAGCAGATTGTTAGTCTATGATTTTTTGAAATAATTTTGTACCGAATTGTGTGCTTGTAGGTAGCGCTAAGTGCTGGTGCAGATTTAGCTTGTGCCGTGACATGCAGGAAGGAACTTAGAAAATCTTGGTGAAGTTTAGAAAGTGTGGGGGGGCTTGGGAGGGGTCTGGAGGCGCTCGCATCAGTGCAAATGTCGGTGAGTGGAAGTGGGGTTATTGCCATAGTCTATCGTGTCCATATAACCTTCCTGTAGCAGAACAGGAACAATTTTTTTTTTTTCTTTTTGGATTGTGTTGTAAGATGCTGCCATATAGAAGCTGGCTTGAGAAGAATTAATTTTAGCATTCATAGGAAACTATTTTAATACCTGGAACAGCTTACAGGGCCCACTAATGTCTTGAATCTTTAAGCAGTAGTGCATGCATATAGTAGGGCTAGAAGACTATCACTGCAGCTGTACTGGGAAAATGCTACAGGAGATGTTTTCTTTTTGTCAGGCATATTTCAGGAGCAGATCTCTTTCTTTGTGCGAGCTATATCTATAATCATTACTGCGACTGCAAAGACCAGCACTACTACCTATCAGGAGATAAAATCAATGACGTTCTCTGCCTTCCTGTAGATAAAGTGAATTCCATTACACCGGTACTTGCATGTCAGGATAGAGTCCTCAGAGTTTTACAGGTTAAAATACTTGCTTGTTTATGTTTTATGTATTGATGCCATAGAACTGGACTAATTCTTGAGGGAATCAGCCTATCAGCACGCCTTAAACTTCATAAGGATAAGCATAATGTATCTTACTTGGCAGTGTCACTGTCTATAATGCTGGTACTTTTATTTGAAGGAAAATCATGATTATAAACTTGCAGAGTGAGGATTAATAAAACTGCTATAAATAGGATTTGAAATTCATAGGTGGAGGTAGATAACAAATTGATCCCTTCTAACTGAAAGTGCTCAGAGAAGGGAATTACATGTGTAGGTCTTCACCAGTTTGGAAATTCTTGCTCTCACAAATTACTGTTGCGACAAGCCTGAGTGGTATAAAGTGATGTAACAAAATTACTTGCCAGACAAATTTCCAGATTATTTTTAATAATAACACTTTTTAAGAGTTGTATATTTTTTTTATATAAACTTTACCCTATTTTGGCTTAGAAATAGTTCTCCCATAGGTTTGTGAGTTTGTGTAAGTGGAGCATATCCATTGCTATTGGCCATAATAATTTTTGTCCTTATGTTTGTGGGGTTTTGTTTTGTGTTTTGTGTTTTGGGGTGGGGTGGGTTTTTTTGTTTTTTTTTGTTTTCAACTGATGTGGTTTTGTTTGGTGGGTTGTGTTTGTTTTTTAACAAAACTCCTTCAAGGTACTTCTCTCTGTCTTTAGGGATCTGATTTACTGTATGAAGTAGAAGTTCCTGGACCACCTACTGTTCTTGCTCTAAACAATGGAAATGGAGGTAACGAGATTTTGAATACACATATAATTAAATAATGTTATTTTACTATATTTTTAAGATTTTATTGCTTGTGCTTGTTAATTACATTTTGCCTTGATCTTTAAGCTGATGTTAAAAATGCAGCAGAAATCTGTGAAGTCATTTCTTACATGCAAATAAATATGTGCACACACATGACTGTTTTAGAAAGTTCTAAATGATTTTCACATTTAATTGAATGGCTATTACAAGAGCAGTGAGATATAAGGTGGTCTCATTGTGTAAATACGGGCTGGACCTTTGGGGACCTTGTGAAAATTCCGGGTTTGGGTTTCTCTTACAGACAGATTTCCATAACTAGAATTGCTAGTTGCATCCGTCTGTGAGGGATGAGAATATTGAGTAGAGCTCACATTAGCTAAGACTGTGGAGGGATCAAGCTTAAAATAGTTTGATCATCCTTCTTGCTAATCTGTTCGAACCTAATAGAAATCACTTTAGTGTGTTAATCTGGTGCCTAATTTAGTTTCAGTCAGATTGTGTGACAATGACATTCAGAGCTAGTTTGGCAAAGTAATTCTTACTTGCTTAAGTCTCGGCACAACATTCACTATTGGATGCATGTTCTGAATGAATCTCTTTGTTCATCTTCTGTATATATCTTCGTCCAGCTGTGGCTGCCCCCTCCATGGCAGTGTCCAAGGCCAGGCTGGATGGGGCCGTGAGCAACTTGGTCTGGTGGAAGGTGTCCCTGCCCCTGGCAGGAGGGTTGGAACTAGGTGATCTTTAAGGTCCCTTCCAACCCAAACCACTCTGTGATTCTATGTAAGGCAATTTAATAGCCTGGCTTTGCTGAAATTTAAAGTATTGGATTATGGATGGTTTTTAAGCAGAACTTCAGTGCAGGGGGGGCATTCGTACACAGAAGAGTCATAGCCATGAAGACGTTATCAGAACAGATGCAGTTTTCATTTGTTTATTTTTAAAGCCTGACAGTTCTGTTACACAACACTAATATTAATATTTTCTTGTTCCCTTGGGCTGTAAAGTGTAACTACGCAATATTTTCAGATTTTTTACATTGATGTACTTTATTTTATTGATTCCAAATTCAGTTTATGCGTTTAGGTGATTCTGGAGAAGAAATTGTGTATGGAACTTCAGATGGTAAACTGGGTCTTATCCAGATTACTGGTTCTAAGCCTATACCTAAGTGGGAAATTGGAAATGAAAAAAAGAGAGGAGGTATGTGTCTCAGTTGCTCACTCTTTAGCTTTCCAGCATGTCTGAGGCTTTATTACAAGTATAACAATCAGGAAATCTTACACATAGATACTTTGGAGGCATGTTGTAATTATGTGTTATTAATATGAGTAAGCTCTCTTTCGTTCTTCTGATTTTCTTCTAAATGCTTCTAATCAGTTTGTCTTGCTTTGGGTTTTCTGTTCATATTATTTCCAGTGCTTTAGTATACTTTTGTTTTTACAGTATTTTTAAAGTGGCGTTTGTAAAACAGTGTTGATTCATATATGATTACTTGAAGTTTTTATCAATTTCGTGACCATTTCTAAGTGCAAATATACCTGCCAGATTTTTCAGATGTTCAGTGGTCTTAAAGCCTCTTCAGAGGAAAGGTTAGCAACTTCCCTACAAGACTTTTTTTTTCCTTCTCTTTTTTTTTTTAAAAGCCATTATAAGGGCTTTTATCTGAAGATGGAATAAGGCTTTCATTAAAGCTCCACAGCGAGGCCTAAATGATCAGAGCACAGTACAACACTTTCCCTGTTTTAGCCTTGATACGCGGCTTTGGCAGCACCTATTAGCCCATACTGCTTTGTAACAGAGAAGACCAGGAATAGAATATATGTATTTTTTTAAATGTCATTATCTCGTAAAAGCTATTGCGAAATTATTTTCTTGAAATGCTTCCTCCTAGTGTGTCCTTATCCTTCACATGAAATATGAAGGAGTCATAAAAGTTAAATTCCATCTCGTTTTTCGTATTAATTCTTGTACAGACTCTCTCTCACTGCTTTTTCCTCCTTCCAGACCCTAACTCTCTTTCCTGTCCAACCATGATTAGTTGTCGTAGGCTGGTTCCTCATGTGCTAGCAGTGGGTTTGTCCACTGACCTATCAAGTAGCAGTACCCGGTCCAGGTGTGGCACAAGCCAGAACCCTCTTTCTGTCACCTCAGCCAGACTTCAGAGTAGTCTGTTTACCAATAGCTTTAAGTCAATTATAGGAAACAAAGAATGCTTACTTCTTCAGTTGGCAAAGTTACAGTAGTGTGGACAGGCAAATAGTTCACCTGGGGAAATGTGTGATGAGGGAGGGTTAAACCACTGAAAAGTAAGCTGTTTGAACCTCAGAAGGGGTCTCTGTTCAGTGCTTTTCACCAAGGGAACGGTAGTGGATTTGATTTGGAATTGGTCGCTGTAAAACCCACGGTACAATCTTGGGCTTCAGGCAGAGGGGAGAGGTTGCAGCCCTCTGGTGGAATCATCCAGAAATAGCAGTAGTAAAACCTCTGAAGCCAACTGGGAATCTCTGTACGTAACTGAATGTGGCCTGTGTGTTATGGTGTCATAAACGAATTAAGATGGAAGTAAACGTGTTTTTTTTTTTTTTTTCATTAGGTATCTTATGTATTGACAGTTTTGACATTCTGGGAGATGGAGTTAAAGAATTACTCGTTGGACGAGATGACGGAGTGCTAGAAGTCTATAACTTTGAGAGTGCAGATGATCCTGTCCTTCGATATGATCATGTAAGCCACAGTCATCATACTCTATTTTGCTGGAAAAATGGATTTTAAAAAACTCCTGTGCTTCAAAACTTAAAGTATTTACAAGATCATTACTACTAAAATGTGTGGGGTTTTTTTTTATTTGATGAACTCTATAATGTTGACAATATGAACTTGAAAGCTGTATCCTAATATTTAAGAACCAGAAAGTTAAATAGTCCCGAAGTGAGCAAAAATCAAAATAGTGTAGAGGATACGTTAAAGTTCTGGCTCTGTTGACCACTGAAATCTCTCCTGGGTGAAACCTAACACAGTGCTTCTCTCTCAGTGGAAACAACAACCTGATGTTGTGTATAGTCTGTGTTTTACCTGTAACATAATAAAGGTAAGCTGTCAGGACTTTAATAAGCATCATTACTTTGGTTATGAATTGTTTAAAGTAGTAGATTTGATCCATAGTGATGATTTCAGCCTTCAGTCAGATTGTTTGTTCCTGCTGGAAAAATATTGTCCATCAGTGTTTTGCTTTAAACTGCTCTTTAATGTCTTTGTTATGCAGAGTAGAATCGGAATGCATTTGTTAAAGCACTCCAATTTAGCTGTGATTGTCATCGGCTAGCTGACTCTTTTGTAGGTCTAGATGTTATGTGTCTATGTAGGTATTTTGTGATGCAGGTAAAAAGGAGCAGTGCATCCCTTAAAACCCTCACAAAACCCCCCAGACTTCTACAATGAGTGCAGTGATATTTCCCTCTGCTTGAATGTGTTTACTTGAAGGCTTTATCAGAAAGCATTACGTCAATCCAGGGTGGCTGCGTAGGAAAAGATGGGTACGATGAAATCTTAGCATCCACATATTCAGGTAAGCTTGATTTCATTTACTCAATAAAAGTTGCATATGGTGGTGTGATAAAAATGAAGCAGGCATTGTTGTTAGTGCAGCTCACATCTCTTAACATTTTAGTTCTGACTGGAACCGGGATAAAGTTTTGGTGAAAAGATCTCTTCTAATTTAATACTTACATTTAAAAAACATGTTTCCTACCCTTAAACTATGTTTTTATATTTTAAGATATTTGTAATGTGTTCCACTGTGTAACACAGCAGCTGGTTATTCTCTGGTGTAGACTGCTGCCTAACTGTGATGAAATAATGAATATGTTATGTCCAAAGGAATTATTTATGGGGGTTTTTGTACTAAAAATATGATAGACATGCATATCTCTTTTTTGTAATTTCCTTCTTTTTCAGTTTTGTAGGGCTTTAGATGAGGTTGATTTTGGTTTTAGTAGAAAATAAAGCTTCCCTGTGTTGGTGTCCCAGCAGCCCCTCTGTAGGATTTGACGTATTGGCCTGACTGTCCCAGACACCATGATAAACATGCTGCATATGTTAACTGCTGGGAGCTGAAACATTGCTAATTCTCTGTCTTCGGTTATCTTCAGTACTACAAGATCAGCCTACTGAAACCACGTATTCTGGCAAGATACAATTCTCAGTCAGTTATGGAGAAGTAATGGTGTTCAAGTACCTCGTGTACATAGTCTTTGGATGATGAAAGACTCTTATATCTCACCTCATATGAGTTGTTTCGATATGGTAGGCTGCAACAATACTGTGGGCAAAGTCCTTTGTGGCTTCTTTTAGTGGGAATGTTACAAAAGATCCGTGAATTGTAGAAAGAAAAAAGTGAAAGCCCTTGTTCACCTGTGGGTTTTCAAAGGTAACCTCTGGTAGGATGTGCAGTAGACTGAGTTTGGCAGATTTTGGCAGATCAGGAGAAGTAGTGCTTAGAGCAGTTAGAAGTTACGTTTGAAGCCTGGCAGTGTAGGACTTCTGTGCATTTTTTAAAGGTCATGCTCTATTATTGGTCTGTCTTAGTAACTGAAGTAGATAGCTAAGGAATGTGAAAGACTGTGGACGTGTCAGCTTTTATGGTGCATTTTATAATAATGGTGTCTTCTGATTGTGTGCGTTGGGTGAGGTAACTAGAGCTATAAACACCCGTTCAAGTCTGCATATCATACCTGAGGTGTCAGGATATAATCAACTGGCATCTGCTTTTCTAAGTAAATGTAATTGAGTAAACAAAATGATGATTTTTTTTTCCCACTTTAACTGGCAGCATTCAATCTCAAAGCACACTGTGTAACACCATTTGCTACAAACACACAGCTTTTTTTTGTTGTTTTGTTTTTGACTATAGTACTGCCAATCGTTCCAGGTTTTGTCAGAGAAGCAGAGGTGGGAAAAAATGTAAGCGCTTGGTTAAAAACTGCCGCAGAGGGATTTACTGATTGAAGTACTTAATGAAAAAGAATTAGTAGTGTTTTCCAATCTGTAAGTTAAGAATGAAACCCATAAAAAATCATGCTCAGTATCTAGATTAATCCTCCAAAGAAAGGATTAAATTAAAGTCTCAATTCTCTCTACTCAGTATCTGGAACAAGCATCACTCCACAGAAGCTGAGTGTAGACTTTTTTTTTATAGCTTGTAAGGAATATAAACTTCATATATTGGTTTAGGCTGGCTGACAGGACTGACTACAGAACCTGTCCATAGAGAAGGTGGATCAGGTGAAGAACTAAAATTAAGTCAAGAAATGCAGAGCAAGATTTCGTCCTTAAGGTAATTGCACTAGAAAGAAATTTAAATGGGAGAATTGAAATGTTAAAAGCTGAAATGTCATCTTTCCTTCCTGTCTCACTGGATTTTCTGTATCTTTAGTGTTTCTAGAAGTAGAATTAAGCCTTTTCAAAGTAGAAATGAATAGCAGCCTCATTTCACCATGTCTTTCTATCTTGCCTTCACATGATGATGTCTTAATGCCTTCTTCCTCAGTATCAGCAAGATAAGATTCCCGTCTTCATGCTGCTTATAGCTTCTATATAATGGGAGGAAAGTAGTCGCTAGCATATAATTCAAAATGCATTGTCCATTGAAGGAAAAAAGCTGTCCTTTCCTGTGACTCATCGAAATCTCTTTTGTCAAAGTACAGTAGAACCTACATTTTCACGTGCTACAATTTATGTTTTATCTTTGTTATATATGTGGAAGGGGAGTCACCAGTCACTTCTGGTTGGAAAATTGTGGACAGAAGAGAAACGTGATTGCCTTGCAAGCTTAATCTACTTAATTTCTAGGGTAGCTGTGATAGTTGTTTTTTTAAGACATTATATGTGGTTTCCCTTTTCTAGGAATGAATTGGAGCACTTACAGATGAAAGTACTTCAGGAACGTGAAAAATACCAGCAGTCTTCTCAATCCAGTACTGCTGTTGCGTCGGTACCTGCATTTAGTGTGAATGATAAGTTTACATTAAATAAAGATGATGCGAGCTACAGCCTCATCTTGGAGGTTCAGACAGCTATAGATAATGTCCTGGTACAGGTAAGCGTGTTTTTTTTCTTGTTGGCTTTCTTGATACGTACATAAAGCATTCAGACACTTTCCGGTTTAAAAAGGCGAGTTATACTGTCTTAAGTATATGGGGTTTTAAATGTCTGGATTGTTGTGAGAGGGAGCTGTAGTGTGTAGCCTTGCAGTGTTGAAGTAACTGTTGTAAATGCTTGTTAGGGAGCAAATACAACTTAAACCCTTATTGAACAGAGCAACATTACACTAATAAAATAGACCAAAATGCCTGCTGTACTAGCAGGTTTCTACGTAACTTTTGTGTTTGCTTTTGCATGTCCCTCCTTACTTGAACAGCAATTAACTCAGTAAATCTTAAATGAGGTTCAGATTCTCACTCGCCAGTTAAGTACTCTCTGTAGCGGAAAACTGATTTTACAATGTTATGGGCCACCTGTGCACTTTCACGGTGGAACAGCATCTGATTCGTGTGCAATTGGTGATAAATACTCCTGCCAAGTAGAGCAGCCTTAATTAGTTATTCCTCCTCCTGCATCAACTGAAATGAATGTTATCTTTGGTAGTCAGAAAGAGCAGTGGTACTGAATCACCTTCTTTTGGGATGTGCGTGGGGAGAAAAATTTGACAAGGAGGAATCTGTGAGGTGAATTTGCCATAACAAATGGGAGAGAACTACTGCAGGATTTTATTGTTCACTTTGTAATAAAAACCTCATTTTTATTGTGGACGTTATTAGAGCAGTGCAAAGCTACAGGTAATGTGCAGCTCTATAGCTGTTTCTGTAGCTAAGTGAGGACTAGTGAAATAAGTTTAATCTAGCCGTAAACTTAATGTAGTGTTTAGAATTTATGGCTTTTTCTTTAAAGAAATATAAAGCAGTATCTGGTATTCTGCTGTGAGAAGACAATCAGACTGTTTTCAAAATACTTTTTTGGGAAGCTTGTTGCATATTTATCAATGTGTCCTGACACTTCTGTGAAGATATAAAGCAGTACCAAATCAAGTAATTAATCATCCTAATACCCTTTAACATTTTCAAAATGGTATTAGATTTAATTTTAATTCCAGTGAAAACACATCCAGATAAGAAGTGGTCTGTGTCAGAAGCGCTACTGTAAGTAAAAGGATCATTAATAATTACGTAATGTAATCCTTGGTTACCTGAATGAGTGTTGTAATCCCCCTATTAAAATAAGGAGACACTTGAATAATGAATATACTTCATGCATATGAATGAAGTATACTTTCATGTCTGGAAGATAGTTACACATCTTACACTGAAGTTAGTGTAAGCCAGCCACACAAGAGTTCAGGACTCCGTAAGGGAGTAGGAGAAAGATCATCATGTTACTCCAGGATTAAGTAGTAAGCCGCATGTCTGTCAGGCTTTTACCTCTTGGATGCAGCAATCATTGCCTCTCCCTTGTGACAATAACTGATGACAGTTAGAGGATAAATGCATTAGAAGCTACTCAGGAACTTAAGCTCTTTATTTTTCCTTCCTCATATGTTCTGCAGAGTGATGTCCCAATAGACTTGCTGGATGTGGATAAAAATTCTGCTGTTGTTAGTTTTAGCAGCTGTGATTCTGAGGTAAGTGAAACAAAAGAGATAATATTTATAGAGTTTGCTTGATGAAAGCTCTTAATACTGTATATTAAAAACAGTATTTGGATTTATGTATTTGTAATTTTAAGGATATTGGGTTAAACTACTCATTTGGTTAATTTTTGGAGAGCTCAGCTTCATTACAGATACTGCAGAATTAGGAGTTAGTCGCAGGTCCTGACAGAAGGCCAAGGTAAATATGCGCAAAAGGATTCCTGCTTGTAAGGAATGTGAAAGACACATTCAGGAATTGCTCTCTTCTCTGGGTTTGCCAGTATCGTGTATTTACTTCAAAGTAATTTAGGTGAAGAACATTGTTTTTCTTACTTAGTTCGTCTCTTAAAATCACTTTAGAACATGAAAATTCTGCTGTATGGGGAGTCTTCTAAGTGCATTTTTTAGATAATAATTAAAAACTTAAATGCTTGCAGAATTACTAATGGTGCTTAGGGCTGGGGGGGAAATCCGGAAACTACCTTAGCGTTATGAAAATCTTCTTTGAAGACTTTTTCCTTGTAACAGTCCTCCAAGTATTTTAGTTTTAGAAACTGAATTTGCACATCATTGGTCTACCCTGGAGCTTTCAGAAACCAACTTTTTATTTTAAGTTTCTTGTCATTTATGATGATTAATGTAGCTCTTTTAGTAGCGTGTTTTCCTACTGATCTTACTTTAGTTTTTGCATGTTGGACTAATACTGCAGATGAGTGGGGCAGGCTGACATACATTCCTCAGATGAACAGTAGATAGCTGTGTAATTTTTATGGTGGTATTAAAGAGTAGAAGAGGCTTCAGTTGATTTCTCCTTATATAGAGATATTTTTAAAATGCTGCCATAATTAAAATTAACTGGATTATCCCAAAGAACCAAAGATTACTTTTTTGTATTTAACTTTTGTAAAACAGTTGTACATATATAGTGAAAACTTTACTGTATGTGTCTACAGTTAAAACAGACCAGTAGAATGTTTGTGAATCCACAGACCTGTTTGGTATTATTTTTCTGTTTTTTTTGCTGTCTACAGCCAAATAGCAACTTTCTTCTTGCAACTTACCGATGCCAAGCAAATACTACGAGACTTGAACTTAAGGTAAAATGCTCCATATTTTCCATAATAAATTAACGGATATGTAGATGTCTGCTTAGGAATGGAGAGATCTCTGCCTGAACCAACCGCTTTGCCTGAGCACATCATCAGTCCAATTTCTGCTGCTGGTTGTTTCCTGAGAACCTTCTGATCTGTGTTGCTTTAGAGGAGAGACTGGGGTCCTTCTCCAGTGTCCCTAAGATGAAAGCAGTGGGGGAAATCACAGATTGTGGAAATGCTTGATTCTAGAGACAGTGTGTGGAACTCAGTGGAGAGAGGCGTGGAAAAGAAAGCTCTGGCACTGTTTGTCCAGGAAGGAAGTTACACAGGGAAATAACCAGGGAATATAGACCGGATTTGTATTTTGGAGAGGAAGCAAATCCGGTCATTCCATGTTTATTATACTAAAGGCGTGTGTGTGTTTTGGAGTTTATTTTTAATGATCCCCCAAATTCACACATTTTGTGGCTACCAACAGGGGAAGTGATGAAGGAAGTCATGATTAGGAAAATCCTCAACATGTACGTAGGCTCTAGGTTTTCTCTTTATGTAGTCACCTAATACTGCAGCCTCCTAATCTGGTATGTGTTTATTTATGTAGAACTCTCAGTCCAAATATTATCATTAGAAATTTAAGCCTGCATAAGATGCATCAGATGTGGGGAGGTTGGGGGTCGTTATCTGTTTTTTTTATGAGGTCACAATAACGGACCTCTTGTGCAGAAATAAGACTCTTACGTTCCAGGTCCCCTTCTTAAATGCTATCAGTGTGCTTATTGATTCTGAGCAGGTCACTTTATCTCCCTGTCTCTCAGTTCTGTTATTTCAGTTCAGGGATATGACCCTGGCCACCTCTGCTATTGAAAATACTAGGTAAAGAGTAAATAACACAAGAAAAATGAATCAAATGCATTCATGGCACACAAAAAGCGGGTTTTGCTCTCCCACTAAAAACATATGTAAACTTGCTGTTGTGTGTCAGCATAGTGCAGTGTGGCATGAAAACACTGTACTGTCACTCTTGTATTTGGATCCTGATGTGATGGATTCGATCTGCAGGGGTTCTACTGCCACCTCGCTGCAATGTGTTGAGGATCTCCAGTGACTTCATTCTCTTTTTGTATTTCACCTATGCACATGCAGACAATACATCTTTTAAGTCCTGGCTACTTCATTTCCAAAAAGAACTTTTACTAACTTCTTTTTGTTAAAAACATTGAAGTCTTCCTGCAAAACACACTTTTTTGAGTTCTGAGACAATAGGGGACATACACAAGGCTATAAAGCAAACCTGTATTTGAACTCCAGTCTGCTCTTCTGTTTGGATAAAGCTACTTCAGTAGCTCTCCTGCCCACTTTCATGCCTGTATTGATGTTATTGGTGGGACGCGGCTGTTTCATGTTGATTCTGTGCAAGTGGCAGACTTCTTAGTGCAGTCTGCGTAACTGGTCTCAGCAGAGAAGTGGTTGATGCACTGCTGTGTCCTCAGAGGTGTGGAGATTATGCACTGTGTCTTGAATGGGTTTGTACATCCTGCTTGTTGCGTATTCTGAGACTTTAACTTAAATCTGGCCTCTTACTTTTCCAAAAATAGCTCAGGGAGAACTGATTGTTATGAAGAGATGAACACATAATTTGAAATTCTATTTACTCTTTTCAATTATTTGATCTATTCTTTGCTGCCAACTGCTACAGAATGTATTTTTCCTTAATTAAAAAAAAAAAAAAATGAGGCCACTGAAGAATTACAAGCAAGTTACAGACTTATTTTAACTGATCAGAAAGTAAGTTAGCGGATTTTATTTTCTTAATATTTCATTCATCAACTATAGCAGCACTTTGGTGGACACTACTTTGTCTAGTTTTAAAACATTCTTGATCTATTTATAGTGGCACTATGAAGTAAATATAGTACTCTAAATATTCTTGAAGTACTGCAGTCTTTTTTTAACATATTTTGAATACCGACCAATTTCCCAAATCATGGTAAATTAGTCCTTCCCCTTTTGTTCTTTTTTGTGGGTTCTGCTTTTATTTCTGCAGGTTCGATCGATTGAAGGACAGTACGGGACGCTTCAAGCATATGTAACTCCAAGAATTCAACCAAAAACCTGCCAAGTTCATCAGTATCAAATTAAACCGCTTTCGCTTCATCAGAGAAGTCACTCTATTGACCATGACAGGTACCTGCAAAGAAAAATTAATGGTTTGTTACCTTGAAAAACTGACACAGTCCAGTTGAACCAGCGTTTACTCTATAAGCTTCAGTATGCCATTTCTAACCCCTAACGTACAGTTTTGAGCCTGTAGTTCCATTTAGTGGGTTTTCGGACAGAAAATGTGGATTTAATGGGTTCCTGCTTTCCTTGCCATTCTTTATCCTTCTTTTCAGGTTATTTTTCATTTTACAGACCTGGGTTATGGTGCAGCCCCATGTGTTACTAGAGCTGAGGGTGTGGTAGAAAGGAAACTCTCCTGTGCTAGTAACCGCAGTCGTTTCAGTTTCAGCCTCATTCTCCCCCCAACCCTTTTAATATAACTCTTTCCTGCTCCAAAACTGAGCCAAGACCTTTTTTCCCTTTATCTCTCTCTTAGGAACCTTGTATTTTATGCAATTCCTACTTGATTTTTTTTCCCCACCCTCAGTTAATGTATTGCCACTAAGGTATTGCTTGCCTCAAAGCAAAACTGAAAAATAGAAGGAATGATACCAAATGCCTTTGTGTCCGAATGATTCAGTGTGCAGATAAGCTCCGTTATGCCTCGTCCTTGATACAGATGTTCTGTCTGTGGTTCACAGCATGGGAGACTGTTGAGGCTCTTAGTCATATTTGCTGTGTTGTCAGTTACTCACCTTTTGTCATAAGTTTCAGGTTTAACAACTTGAAACGGGATACCTCAAAAACTTCTAATTAGTTTCTTATCCAGTTCTGACATGCCTGCTAGGAGATAAGACTTGAATGTACGTATAGCTTTTTGCCTTGAAATACAGAAAAGTAGCTGTAATCTGCAATACATAACTACTTAGCAAGAGACCTAACTTTTTACAGGGTGTTGATTAAAAAGAAACCATGACATTGGAACTAAACGTTTTTCATATGGATAACCAGTGCACTGACAGTGCCCTTCCTTCATAAGTATTAACTTTTTTTTTTTTTATTTCATAATATCGCAGACCTGTGAATACACTGACACTCAAAGGCCAGTTCAGTTTTGCTGAAATTCACTCGTGGGTTGTGTTCTGCTTGCCTGAGGTGCCTGAAAAGACTCCGGCTGGAGAGAGTATCACCTTTTATTTTCAGAACACCTTCCTGGGTACACAGCTTGAAAGTACTTACAGGTAAAATACAATTACTAAAGCGCAATGTGACTACACTGGGGCTTTTGTCTTTTTCATTCTTGACCAGTCTGCGAGTACCATTTCATGCACATACTACTGTTCACCTGTCCACCCTCAGCCCCATCAAAATTCCCATTAAGGAGAACAAGAACCTTTCTTGAAAAGGATTGTCAAACATTACCAGGGGTGAGCAGTATCCAGTAATGATGCAATCTGTAACTTGAATAGGGTTTTTGTTGAAGTTGGTCCAAAAACCGAAATTGCCAGGGAGGGAAAGGCTTGATATGTTTTTAAGGAGATGGCTTGCTTTTAGAATTTAAAGAACATAGTAACTAATATAGTAGTGAAATTACTGTGTAATGCCTGTTGTTTTCTAACTTCCTTTTTTTATATCGAGGAGCAGAAATAGCTTAAAAGGCATTTAATACTCATGCAACAAAAACGTGATAAGCATTAAGCTGAAAACCTTCTTTTTCTGCAACTCATATTAGGCAAATATTATTTCTGTGTTTAAGATTAATACTCTATTCTCAAATTGATTAGTTATATCTTCCTTCAGCTAATTATATACATCCACCTGAAAATGAAACTGTGAAGTGGGGAAAAATTAATTGTTGTAATCATAGAGATTCCAGACTGCTCCCAGCCTACCATATGTGTTGTCTGCTCATAACATAGAAAGTTGGTGGGTGGTGGTTTTTCTCCCTTCTGTTACTGAAGCTTGCTGTTTGGCTTCAAGGTATTGCAATGATAAAACTTAGGAGGAATGAATACAGTCAGGAATCTTACTTGTATAACCTTAGTGCCTTACAATAAGGAAAACCACTTTGTGTATACCTGAGACTTGTGTATACTGCTTTGTCTTATTTACTGGAACAAACTGTTCTCCGTCAAGATTACACTAGGAAGGAGGGAATAGCATCGGTGTGTATCCAGCCACCTGATATATGAAGACTCATTATGACCGTTATAGGGGTTGCTTTCTTTGATTTGGGCATTAATTACAGGCCTTCTGATTTAACATAGGGACAAGTCTAATGCATGCATGTGTGTCTAAATTGGTTCATTTAAAGTTTTTCTTCTGTTATAGAAAAGGTGAGGGATGTTTTAAGTCTGACAACATTTCTACAATATCCATCCTAAAAGATGTGCTTTCCAAAGAGGCCACTAAAAGGAAGATTAATCTCAAAATATCATATGGTAAAACTTTCTTCTCTATTTTGTTGTCCTTGACTTAATTTTATATTCTTATAAATGGAATATGTATTATTAATTTGCTTTTTGGTTTTTTTTTTCATTCCCTACTAGACATAAATGAAGAATCTGTGAGGCACACATTAAAGCTTATCCACCCTAAATTAGAGTATCAGCAGCTCTTGGCCAAGAAGGTTCACTTAATAGATGCTTTGAGGGTAAGTATCTGCACTCCTGTGGAAGGATTTTTGTGAGGGATTACGTTGTCAGGTACTAAGCTGTAGGGTTCATGTTAGCTGTGTGTCATACTGCTATCTGTTCTGTTTCTATTTCCATGACATGTATTTTAATTATCTAGGAGACAGGCTTCTGCAAGTAAAATTCCCTTTTCTGAATAACAGGTAGGATTACTGCCTGATGTTGAGGATGCTTAAATCGGACAGTAGAAGGCAGCCAGCTTTATAATCTAATGTTCTCTTCCTGCCAGCTGTTATTTTCCAGTTCCTTCTTTGTCTCTTTCCACTAACATTTCAAAGCTTTTTAGATCTGGGGATGATCATCCAGGCCAGATGGTGACTTCCTTGCTTTGGAACTTCATCCCAGTGTGTCATAATTTCTGAATTATCTGCTTATTAATCTTATGCTTAATACCCTCCTCAACGGATAGTCTTTGGGAGGTACCTGTTAGGCAGCTTCTCCCAGTTCCTGGACTTTTCCCAACAACCAGGATTTTACCATCAAAAACTTGTCATTATCTCTTTTTTTTTTTTCTTTCTTCTTTTTTGAGGGAGCGGGAGATGTAAGTAAACAACAATTCTCTCTTGTCCTTTGAGGGAATCAAATACTAGTTGTCAGAATTCTTTAGTTAGTAGAACAACTGACTGCCAGTGAGAATAGTGTGTATCTTTATTATCACTAGAAGTATTTTACTTGGGCTTCATTTGGCAAACTGGGGAGGTAGAGAATAGTAGAGAATTTATTCTTAATGCATGTTATATTTGTGCAATAATAATGATTTTGCGCATCTTGCTAGTTTTAGGGTTTTCTTAGGCAGCAAATCTTTGACAAATCTTTTTTGACAATTTTTTTGTCACTCATTTTTTGGATAGTAATTTATAGGCAGTAAAATAATCTGGTGATTGATGAAAGCTGTTATCCCAGCAGACGCACGATGCATAGCATAATTACCTTTTGTCTAGAAAAGAACAGTCTTTCTGTGGGGGGTAAAAAGATCTATGCTATTGACCATCTTAAATTGGTCAGATGGTAGGCTGGGGCATTTTAGAAGAGGTCCTTAAAACTTTTTGCTGCGACGAATTGAGTGATACTTTCAGAGTTTACTTCTACCTTTAGACTTTCAGCATGTGCTGTACTTTCTAGGAATTTATTATTTCTAAAAACGAAGCTATGGCAAAGACTTTGAGCCTTCACTAGGCTTGATTCTGTAGAGGCCAGGCTGTGGTGTGGTCCTGTTCTGGCAGTACTCAGAGCTGGAAGCTGTAATACGCAGGATTTTGAGAATCTAGTCTAAGAAGTGACAAGTAGCATCTGGCATTTCATTAGAAGAGGAGAAAATGAGGCACTTCGAAAGTGACTCTTGCTAGTTTTGAAGGGGATTGTCTTGTCTCTGAAGTACTTCCTTCTGTCAGACCCAAGCTTAATTTATTCTTACTTTTATGCTCTTACGATACTTAACTGCTGTTAATTCTTATGATTTAAAATGTCTTTGAGGAATTACAAGTTCATGAAGGAAATGTGGACTTCCTGCTACCAAAATACCGCAGCATTTTGGAAGAGGCAGATCAGCTGCTTGAGGAATACAAGAGACAACCTGCACACCTCGAGAGACTTTATGGTTTGTTGATCAATTCAGCTTTTTATTTAGATGCAACTTAGTGTCCAGAGCGCATGCTGGACATGACTGAAATAGTTATGAAGTCAGTATTAGCAGAACTGAAGTAATTTGATAAATGAGTACACTTGGGTAGCTTCAGGACAACAATAGGTATGTAAGTATATATGTCTGTTTGGTCATAGAGCCAAGGCTGGATATTTACACAAATGTTTTTGATCGTAAATATGTGAAGTCAAAGGTGAGGCAGTAAAACCTAGCACATTCTGAAAATTGCTTGCATGCTGCTACGAACTCTGAGTAACTCTCTGAAGGTTCTCAAGAATTGTTCACCTGAGAACTTGTAAAATTGATTTGGCATCACAACCACATCACTGAGAATGAAAATACCAGGATTGTTTGTAAGTGACTTTTCTACTTTTTGTTTAACAGACAGCGTCTCGTATTTGGATGATCCTTGTCTGTGTGGACATGGTTAGGGATCACATTCAAATTCAGGATGGCGTTTAAGAATGTATACAAGTTAAATGAGTGATTCAGTTCTGAGTGGTTAAGTTTTGCAACACATCAGAAAAATGTACATGGGGTGGGAAAGGAGACTCGTAGAAGATTATCTCATTTAGTGAGGGAAATTCTGTAATCTCCTCTGGTGCTCCCCGGACAGCTTTCAGCTCAGAGAACCTCCGCCAGATGCCAGCTTCAGTGAGCCTCTGTATCTACAGCGCAGGCAGAGTCCTCGGTGCCCACCCTGTGTAGCTCCTCTCTCCTCAGTGTTTCACATGTGGGTGACTCTAAGGCAGAAATGCATGCTGTGGAATGAACCTGGGATCACCGGGGCTCTTCTAACAGTGTTTTGGGTTTGTTTAAAAGCAAATCATTGTTTAAAACATGAAGTTTAAGAAGAGTCTTGTCGCTAAACCCAGAATCAGCTAGAGTAGTTGGTACATAACAATGCGGTAAAAGTAGAGATACCTCATAATGAGAACAAGGCAAATAATAAGTCCTGGGATTTTACCTTTGCAGGTATGATCACGGATCTCTTCATAGATAAATTTAAATTCAGAGGCACCAATGTGAAAACAAAAGTTCCTCTTCTTCTGGAAATTCTGGATGGCTGTGATCAAGACGGACTAATTGCTTTTTTTGAGACTGCAGCCTGACAAGGAAAAAGCAGAGTAATTTTTTATTATTATTATTCTTTAATCAAGGCAGCTCCATATCAACTCCAAAACACTTTTTAAGAAGAACACTTCTACTCTGTTGTTGTATTGTCAGCTCGTAGGTTTTGTCCATGTTTATTACCGTACTGAATACAGCAGCCAGCTTTGGTTCATCATAAACTGTTATGTTGAAGGCGCGGGGAGTTTCTATGTACGCGGTGTGCTTTGTTTTCTGTAGCTAAAAAGTCAGGTGTAAATACCAAATACCCTTTTTACAAAAACACTGTTTTTAGCCCTGTTGGAGACCAGACGCTGCAGTCTGTTCCCCCCTGGGGTTTTAGGCCGAGGACGGATGCTTTTAAACGCTTTTTTAACTCTTGTTTGAAGAGCGGTTGCCATTAAACTTCCTCCCTGCTCCTCCCGTCTCTGCCTTCTTCCTTTCGCAGCTCCACCCCCCTGCGCACTCCTTTTTATTTAAAATTACAAGAGCTGGGCCCGCTCCTGGGCACGCAGAGCTGCTCGCAAGCGAAGACAACAAGGCCC
>Ga0181612_175323_pt1 | contig 20215 bp, 14 predicted proteins | sample HoacroProtozoa21_FD_119630 | JGI IMG/M metagenome (GOLD analysis project Ga0181612, IMG submission 119630) | Hoatzin crop microbial communities from Cojedes, Venezuel. Combined Assembly of Gp0051906, Gp0051904, Gp0051908 | reverse complement strand
GAGGGAGAAAACAGCCTTTCTGTATCCTTTTCAAGGTAGCAGAGGATTCCTGTCACTGTTATTTCACATCCCCAGCCCATGTTACGAGCAAGGTTGGCCATATACCATGTGGAACCAGAGAGGACTGTCTGTCAGTCAGGTATGGGGGTGGGGGGGGAGGCTTTGTGATGGTAAGGGGACACCTAATTAAAAAAACAGGCCATTAGACTGAAGGAACGGTGATTTCCCTGCTTCATTGTGGAGTCAGCCCCTCTTTGCATCCTGTTAAATCTCCTCTGCCAGAGATGACTCATCCTGAGGTTCATAAAAATACTTCTGAAGATCTGATTTTTTTTCCCCCTTTTCCTTTCTTTTTTTTTTTTCTTTTTTTACCTTTGAAGTGGACTCATAGCACTGAATACATATTTACAAAATAATTCCCTAAGGATATTCCAGAATCCTGCTCTCTAATTCCATCATAATTTTAGCACGAATAAAAGTATCCCTGTGACACAGGGGACACCATGTCAGGAATGTGCAAAAAGAACACACTTGCAGAACCTGGAATCACGTTCCTTATTTTTGGAAAAAGGAGAGGAATGTCGTTTTCTGCTGTGATATCTTGGCAGACATTGGTTTATCTAGGATACTTGCTTATTGCTGAAGAGACATCTGAGAGATAGGTCTGAGGACGGATCAGTTAACCACTATCTCATGTGCATATTTTTGTGTTATACGACGTGAAGAGAGGTCTGCGGTGTCACTCAATGTTTTAGTTCTGGAATCCTTTCTTGCTTAAGCAAGGCGAAGGTGGTTTATATAAAAGCAATACCAGAAATCAAAGTTTTGTTAAATACCAGTGTTTTTCCTTACATATAGAAATAAACTTGAGGGCTATTTAAAAAACTGTTATTAATACTGAGAGGTTTACGAGACATAAAAGAGACAGAAGGCGCAACATACAGCATCCTGGCAAAAAGTTCTGCTTATTTTATAGTGCCTGACTTTAACAGTCATGTTGCAGTGTGTTAGCAGAATGCTGAAGACTTTTAGAACTTTTTTGGGGGGATATGAAAGAAATCAGACTACAGACATTGACAGATACCAATGCCATTTCCCAGACCCTGTGACACAGCCAGCCTGCTGGGCTGCCCTCATGTTCTGCAAGCACGAGGATAAGGTTGCCACATGGCTGACATCCTACGCAAGCCTGTGCTGTTTGAGAGATGTACTGGGGCATCAGCTTCCTGCCAGGCCATGGCAATAGAGAGGGCAGGCTTCAAACTGGTCATGTTTCCCCTATGCTCCTAATCTTCAACTGGGACTGAGCAAAATTTTTTTGTCTCTGTGTCCCAGGGAAAGGAAGGGGAGGGAAGGGAAAACTGAAGGAGAAGGGAAGGGAGGAGGAGGGAAAATTTGTCTAGGTTGAATTTCCGCCCCCCGCCCCCCAAAGACACCAACCAGAATTTCATATAATGCTGTCTCTTCAGTGGAAAAAAGGAAAAGTGAACAGACCAAGGTAGCTAGACACCTCCTAGGTGCTGCCTTCCTGGGCATCTGTAGCAGTCCAAAGCGCTGTAGCCTGCCACATGGGCAGACAGGGCAGAAGACAGGAGAGGGGCCACTGCTCAGGTGTAGGGTCCTAAGATACAACTGCTAGGTGGGGAGCATCTTCCCTCTGAGTATGGGGTATTACTAGGAGGATTATCTGCTAATCCAGCAGCACAGGGAGCACTTTGCCTGGGTTAGCCTGTCGGTGCTGGGAGGTGATGTATGTTGTGTGTACACCAGGGAGTGGAGAGATTTGCTCCCCAAGCATTTTCTGTATTGCATGATCCGGCAAGGCTGTGGTATGGGAGCTGACTGTGAGTTTTGTGTGCAGGATGAGTCACAGCAGACTCAGCCCGCTGAGGCAGGGTACTTGAGCAGCCCCAGACCCTAACGGGCTCTGCCTGACAGCACAGGTGATGACCTTAACCGTTTTCTTCCCTGTGGAAGTGAACAGCAACCAGTCAAGTGGCTTCTTAGAAATGAGTCATCTCTGCGCTGAGCAGCATCGTTATTTTGGGAGTTAACCAACGGAGCATGTGTCTGTGTATTTTAAAAGGCATAACAATAAAATCTACACCAAAGAGTTTGTTACACACCATTATAACCAGACCGCACAGAGGTCAGGCAGACTGGAAGTTTCTATTTGCAGATGCCTTATTGATGTTATTCCAGTGTTATTACCATTATTTCTTGCACACTCTCTATAATTCCTAGCCACGCATTTAGAAAGTAAATAAGCTCATCAGGCACATGTTCCATTTTATGAGAGCAGAGATGCGTACAAGAGCGTGAATGAATATGAATAGCCCATTTTTGGCATTACCCAAGCTTTGGAGTTGATTTGTATGAGTCAGAAATAAGTACTGTGCTAAAAGGGCTCCCATAAAAATATGGACGGTGAAGAAAATGGGGAAGGGAGGAAACATTCCTCTCAGAAAATGGCTGCTCCCTGAGACAGCTCCTCAAGACATGTGGCAAGTTTTCATCTGGGGCCTGGTTTGTGTGGCAGCTCTTTGGGTTTGCTGACAGCTCTCCACCCAGGGAGCCATGCTGCGACTTCACATTGAACAAATGTCTTCAAAATGCAGCAAAAAATAGACTCATCTTTGAAAAGGAAAGTAGATTGAGAGTCTAAAAAACCCTCAACAACTGAAAAAAGACCCCAACATACAGAGCTTTAATTTTGTTTCTGTTTTGGATTTTTTTTGTTTTGCTTTGTTTTTCTCAACACTTTCCCCATTTCAAACTCTCAGTCAAGAAGGTGGCTTTGAATACTGTATTTTTACACTTGAAAATGAAAATTATTAGACTAGTTAGCATCATAAATGAGCTGGGAATGACCATAAGCCTAACGAGACTAGGAATGGCCCTAATATTTAGGATTTTACCTGTGTCCGGTTTTTTAGGAATGACTGTATTAGGGACCACTTCTCCTACTATATAGGCCATAAGCTTGCTTCATTGCTGCCTAACCATGGAAAATCATCCATGCAGCATGGCACCCTGAAAGCTGTCAGTCATGGCCTCTCGTTCCAAACACGTATGGCAAAAGGGCATTTTTCACTGCAGGATTTTGGTGCCCCGTGCTCTTTGGTAGAAGAGCTGTTAACATTGTGCAGAAGCCCATAGGTGTATCTCTAGCCTGGGTCCTCACCACCTATCCCAAAATCTAGTCAACTGTGGAGAACAGCCTGTTATTGCTAATGCTTGGAGCTCACAGAAGGCTAAATAAATAAAACAGTCCATTTGTAACAGATGGGAGATACTTCTCTGCTGGACAGTGACTGCCATTTTGAGAGCAATGCTCGGTTTGCAAGGCTGCCTCTGTCTAGGCATTAAGACAGTCTAGATGTTGTCAGTTTATTCTGTCCATTGTACACTCAAAGAAAGCTGTAGGATGCCCCAAAGAGCTCTCTGAGCAAACATGCTGTCACAGGTCATTGCCTTTGAATGTGCGCAAGTGGCCTTTCCAACACTGAAGGAGAGTAGATGCAAGCGCGCCAAGATAAGAGAACCTGGAGCTCCTTGCTTTGCAAGACGGATGTAGAACAAGATGTAGAACAAGTTTCCTTTAAAACTGTCTTCAGTGATTTACAGTGAGGTGTTTATGAACTGGCCTGGAGAGAAGAGAAGGCTTGAGCACTGCCTGGACTGACCCTGTTCAAGCAGGGAGAGGAGGAAGGATTCAAATCGGCTCTTTTCCCACCACTGGCTGATAATGCTTTCTACTATTGAAGGTTAATGTGACAAGATTAAGAGTTCTGTTTAGTAAGCCTTTAGTCCTTACTTTATTTTGGTATGTTTTTCCTGGAAGATTAAGCTTGAAAGCAATATTCCTACAGGGAACAAAGATATCATAGGAACCAGAGACTAGAAAGGCTTCAGAGCTGTGTTGTGGGCAGCCTTTGGGGTCCTGCTGCACAAAAGAAATGAGCTTTTGAGAGCAATAATGTGGATTTAGTGTCCGGCCACCAGACAGAGGGGAGCTGAGAAGTGGGCCTGGGCCTGACTGTGAACCTGTCACACCAAAGTCCTGGGTGGGTAGGTAGACACCTCACCAATGCTCAGTGCTGTTGAGGTCCTGCTAGTGGGGGATGCCTGATTTCGGGGAGCATGCTGGCCTCCGAAAAGCACGATCAGGGAGAAAGGGAGAATCTGTTCTCAGGTCCTAGACTGTCAAAAATGGATTTTCAGGAGCTGGCTGCTATGCTACTGCTTGATATTGAGTATATTCAACCAGAGGCTCACAAGGTTTTAGAGACCCCTTGCTCCATGGAGGAAAATACTCAAAGTACTGGACTACAATTTCCCATTGTGACACTATGGCCAGAAGAGTGAGTAAAAGACATGGAGTGAGTTTCCTGTAGCAGAGAGTAGGGATTTGGTATACCGATTACAAGCCTCTGGTCCCCCTTTCAACATGGGGTTTATATAGGAAGTAATTTATTTTTTGCACAGGGGTATCTATAGTTGCTCAGGGGGAAGGCTTTATGTATCTGCAGATATCTGTGTGCACATGGTAGAACACCAAAACATTTCCTTCCTCCTGAAGGCAAAAGAGCCTTTGTTTGAGAAAAGTCCCATTGTCAGACTGTCCCAGCCTGTGTCATGGCCCCAGGGGCGCTGCCAGCCCTGGGGCTCCCCTCACCACCCATGGCCCAGAACCCCATTTTAGCCCCCGGGCCATCAGCCTCTGCCCCAGTAACGGCGGGGCCAGCTCCCCACAGCCCTGCCCTGCCCGGGCGTGGGGCCCCTGAGCCAGGCCCACCCGCGGGCCCACGTCCCAGCCTCCGAGCACAGGCTTTCAGGAAATGGTGAATGCCTTGCAGCCGGTGGTGTAGCGGGCAGCCCAGGCACAGCATCCCCCTGCTACTTTCTGCCGGCACAGTTCTCCTGGTGGGGTGAAGTCTGCCTAATCAGAGGAAGAAATATCCAGTTAGGCAGCAGAGGGAACTCCATCGTGTGTTAAACTTTCAGCAGAAGACTATTCTCCAAGAGTTGGTTGCTAATTTGAGACAAGTTGTTAATGAGATGCAGACGTATACCCTCATCCAACTATCTCGCACCCTTTTGTTCCCTTCAACCAGTTGTGCATTCACTGCCACTGCCCTGGAGGGCTGTGTGCTGGGGTTTTGTGGTTTAAGCATACAGGGTTTGAACTACCAGGGCAGCAGCATTGCAACATCTGTTTCTTCTGTAGTTGTGTGATACTGAATCACTTTTGTTTTCCCCTTACAGCTTCATCCGCTGGAAATAAGGGGGTGTGAAGAACGTCATTCCTTGTCATTGTGGTTACGGAAAACCCTCGAAGTGCGACTGTGAGTACATCTTCTAGCTTCAGAAATCAGGAACCAAAACAAACAAAAACCTTCAACATTTATTAATAACTTTCAATTAAGCCTCCCTCGTTTCAAGCCCAGTTACACATTTTTTCACGGAATTTAAACATGAGCTCTGTTCTTCCCTTTAACTCACCCTCTGGTCACTGGCAAAATAATTTAGATTCAAGCTTCAGGTTTAGAAGAGTTGTTGGCAGGAGGGGAAGGGTTAATTTGTTTACTTGGGGTGTTTTTCTGTTTGTTTTGTTTTACCTCTTTAAGCCCTGATGTGAATTATCCATTTTGGCAAGTGAATGGGAACAGTTGCACGTACTTGGTATTTTCTGTCACATACGCTATTATTAGTAAGAAACACGTTTCCTTTTGGGGTGAACACTAAGGACAAAAATAAGGCTGTTCAGATTACCACCCCCCTTATTAACTCTGCTAAAGCAATTGCGCTGGCATTTAAGAGAACTGGCAAATGCATTTGTTCAGCGGCAAATGTGATGCATTCAACATTCTTTTCACATGAAGAAGAAAACAGGGGCTTTTAAGCACAGGGAATGTAATAGCCAAGCTTTGGTAATGATTTCTAATATTTTCAAGAGCGGAAAGGGGAAAAAGATCCCATTCACTTGTTTCAGTGTGAAGGAAGGGGAATAGCTCTATTATCCAAAATCTCCTCCAGAGTTTTCAGTGCTACTTGGTGCACATTTCCTCTCCACATGTAGACAGGTTTGCCTTCAGTGACAAATCATTTGGCTATGGCTTGGATTTTGCATCCAATACGCACGGTATGCCTGAATTCCGGGAATGAATTACCTCATAATCTAAGCACAAAGACAGGACATGTCTCAGTAGCACAATGTTTTTCCACTTGTAGGGCAGGATGCCTTTTCTAAGAAGGAGTGGTACCATGGTGCCCAGATGCTCATGGATTCTCTTCTTTTGTTAACAGTGCTGTTGTCTGTCATAACAACATGATGGGTCATCATGTTGAGCACCCAAGCAATTCAGATCATGGTGTACAGAAAGGCACTTGTTTCCTTTCAAGGTGTTGTGCTCACTGATATCAGCTTTGCATTTGGCCCCAGTTAGGCTGGTTTGAAACTGTTGATGTCTTTTCCCACTGTAGCTCACGTCCCTTTCCACTGATACTGATTAAACAGAGCTCTTTGACTCTCCAGAAAATATTTTTGTGCTCATCACTCACTGCTTTTCACTTGTCTACTTGTGTCCACTTGTTGTGGAGCAAATGGGTGGTTCCAAATGCGAGTAGGGACTTAATGTCACCTCTCAACATTAAGAGGAATAAAAGATGGTGGTGGAAAGTGCTGTGGTAACTGATGTACAGGACACATGTATGCATTTTTTTTTAAACCAAAATGCCCAAGCATTTGGTAACAATAGAAAGTAAAATGCCTTTTCGTGGCTGATGGGAAAAAAAATCATACAGATAAGGCAAATTAATAGGGAAGTTTACTTTACTCCTACCTATGAGGTATTTTTCCTACGTCTGCTTCAAGGACATTCGTCTTCATCCATCAGTGTTCATATATACACTAAATAGCGTTTAACAAGTGGATTTTAAAATAGGGTGAACTTTTGAAAAGGGAGTATTTATAGAAGTAGCTATTTAGTTTGCTAGTAATTTTCAGTATTCATTTTGCTATTGCTGAATATACAGAACAGGATTATTCACCCACATTACCCAGCTGCTTCTGTTTGATAACGCAACAAAGATTATGAGGTAAATGTCTTTCCATGGAAATGGCTGTGATGTCATCATTCATGGCTATGAAAAAGCAGAATCTGTGAGAAGGATTTGTTTTGGAGACAGAAAATCCCCATATAAAAATGTCTTGCATTATTGGTTAAATGGTCGATTAAAATGCAATTCAATTAAGGAATATTGCAAAAAATTCTTTTTCCGTGACACACTTGAAAAATGCTTCATTATGCTGGAGTTCACTAAAAACACAATAGTAACTTATTAGAAGAAGCTGTGGTCCTTTTCCAACTATACTTGTCCTATAGATGACACCTGGTAACACCAGATATTTACAGGAGGCAGTGATATGTTACAGTGCTTAGTAAAGAATATGTGGGAGTTTGGGATGTTTTCATTTACCTTGCTGGCAGTTGCCAGCTGAACTGGATATGTAATTGCAATTGGAAATTCTCTGACCTCTTCAACAGCTGGACTTGGAGAAGAATTGCAAAACTGACACACGTTTGCACAAGATCTTTCTGCTGTTGCGTCTCCCCCGGAACAGTGATGAAGTTATGCAAGTGAATATTCAGAAATCTAGGTTATAAACCAGGTATACGACATTTCTCACTGTATGCTTCAGTGGGTGTTTTGTTTAGAAGTCCTGTTACAATTGATTGAGTTACCCAAAATGCTTTTGGTTCTCCTCTTCAGAAGTCTACTGAGCTAATGTACAACTTCTCTGTCTCAGTAATGCGGCAAATCTCTTGAGCTGGACATGAGCATCACACAGCTGGCTCTCAACTCTGTGCTGGGTGGTAGGCAAACCTACTCCCCATTCATTTGCAGCTGAAGACAGAGGCCTTTCACTACTCTGTGACAATGTGCATCAGGTCAGCCTCCTTGTTCATTCATTGACCAACCTCACCTGGCATTTGGGATCCAGAACAGGGCAGAGCCTATAGCAGGACCTTGCTGGTGGGGATCTTAACAGCCAGCAGAGCACTCTGTTCAGAGGCACACTTCTAGGAAGTGTGGCATATAGCAAATAGCCTGACATATGGCAAATAGCCTTTGCCATATGACCCAGTGTAGCTGCTGCCTATTTCAAGATGCAACATTTTGATGTTTTGAGCAAGGGGAAAGCTGATACTTGAAAGTCTGATTCTTGCTTAGGAAGGCTGCTACAATGCTCCAAATCTTCTGTTTGGTTCTCCCCAGCCTACTAATGTTATCCCAGTCCTGTATCTGCTGGTGACAGAGTATGCAGCACTGTGAAATGTGTATGTAGTACTAACTGGTAATGACCTAAATAATTTCAAATTGTCTCCACTGACAGTAACCTCTACTTACGGCTTTCTCCATTTGGTTCAGCAGCACTTCAGCTGCTATATGAGTGTCACTTCATACCAAGGGAAATAGGCTGTGGAAAATCCATTTGGACTTTACATTTGGTATAGCCACAGATGTCTGCTCAGGTTTTCCATTTCATAATCTCTTGTAACCAGGCTGAAAATGTGACTGAAGCTGGTGTCAATGGACAAACACATAGATATTCTGTCCTTTGGGTCAAAGAGTATGGGCAGGGCAAAAAACCACCAGGAAATCTTTAACAGCAAAACTGAAATGCAGGAAGACAGGCAGCAGCTTTGGAATGACATAGACATCACTCCCACATGGACTGAGGATCTCGTCCAGGAAGATCTCCATTATCATGGTCTCCTCCAGTGCCATGGATCAACCAACTTGCTCCCCCAGAGAGAGCTGACTTCCCTTACTCTGACATACTTGTGAATGGTAATACCTGAGAGGTGGCCTGGAGGCCGATATCGGAAAAGCATGTCTGGAAGTGGTAGCACATGATCAATCTGAACAGCAAATGATCACAATAGGCAAGAAGAGATGATAGCTTTAAGGGAGTCTGCCAAGAACCAGCTGGAACAAGCTGTGGTATGTTTCAGAGGCTCAGGCTAACCTCATGCTGACCAGTTAGATCTTGAGGTGCCAGAGGGAGCCTGCCTCCGGGATACTCAGTGGCTCTGAGCACCGGCCAGGCAGCACACAACTCCATGAGTAAGCTGCGTGAGGCCAACACTTCTGAAATTACAAGGCAGAGGGAAAGCACCACTAGTGCTGAGTTTTCCAGGAAAGTTGTAGATAACTGAGAAAGTACAAAGACAACTTTAGGTCATCTCTGCAAAGCAAAAAGAAGACAGTAGGTATCTTTATTTTTGACAGTAGGTGGTCCTGAGGAACTTGATGTTTTTAATCATTTTCTATCCACTCAGACAGAGGTAGTTATCTATGAAACTGTTACAGATCTTTGAAAAGTGTTGCACTGCCCTTGAAATGAGCAGTATGTTTTTAAACTGCTAGTGTATAGAGAAGGTGAAGACCTACAGAGTTTGTGATTGATCTAGGGTTGCTGAGTCAATCTTGATATTTCAGAGCTGGTAAAACAGTAGGCTGTGATCTGTAACAAAAAATAAACCTTAAATTTCCAAGACAGTGAGAGTGGGAGGCAAAAAAGGACTACTGTAAAGTTAATTGACCCTTGACAACAAAACAAAAATTTCTTGTGCAAAGAGCAGCTGCCTAGCTCATATTGAAGCTTAGGGCAAATGTTAATACTCCCATAATGTTGACTTGTAGAGAATCTGATATATCTTACAGGTGAAGTCTGCATGCAGAAAAGAAAAAGCAAGTCACAAGCCCAGAGATCATAAAAACAGATCACGGAGCTGCCTGAAGTATGGAAAAAGCACAAGGCATGATAATAGCCAGTGACTGAAAAGAAATATCCAGGGGCTGCAAAGATTTTCCTGTCTTGCCAAAACATGCAGGCATCAGCAGTCATGACAACAGAAGGAGCATTTTGATGCCTTCAGCGGGGTCCCTTTTTGCTCTACCCTTTCCTTTGCTCTTCACATATGTGAGGAAGGATGAGAAGCTTCTGGTGAACCTGCTTTCTCTTGCCCTGGTGCCAGAAGCAAAACCCAGCATCCTGCACAGTGAAATGCAACAGGATGGAGACATCTACATTGCTAGAGGGACATTTCTCATTTCTTGCCCTGGTTTCATCCCTTCTAAGTTCCAAAAACCATAGGAGTTGCCTGGGTTGCTGCTGCTCTGCAGTGGTGCCAGACATTGTTCTGGATGTGACAGTGATTGCCTAACACTGCCACTGCCTGAGAGCGAATGTAAATGATGTCACCAGAGAATGGCATCAGATCCATTTGCTCAGAGGTGTTCTTCTTCAGAGTGATGGAGGAGACGCTGAATGGGCTGACCTGAAACCAAATGCTGTACGAGAAATGTCCCAGCTGGCCTGCTGGGAAAAGGAACACAGGGTGGTTGTGCTGTTGGCACAGAGAGGAATTTTCAAAAGCACTGTCAGGAAGAGGCTGAGTTTTATCCCCACTAAGGATTTGAGATGGGTGTTAGAGTGAGTTATAAACTATAAGAGATGCACTGATGATAGCTGGTCGTTGGAGGTAAAACGTGTCAGATGTTGAGTCCCTTTCAAGAGACAGCATTACTGGAGTAGCTGGGGATCAAAACTAGAAGAAGAATTTGAGGACATCTTCCAGGACATACAGCAACGTTTATCCAGCTGCACACTATTAGATGAAGTGGTGAGAATCCCCTAAAATTCAAAGTTACCTTGAATTTTAGATTCAAAAAGGAGGTGGAAGGAAGGTGCAATGATCTAGGAATCACTGATGGGATAAGAACAGGAGAAATAAGCCTTTCAGAAGAAAAAGAAAAAAAAAAAACAACAAAAACAACAAAAAATCAAGGAAATGTTTGATAGCAAGATCAAGAGATGCGGAGATCTAGCTGTGTTACCAACTTCCGGATACAAAGAAGGGTGATCAGGTTCATAGGAGCTGTTCACTGAATAGGGGTGTTTACCTCAAATACGCTGCCTGAAACTGTAACCTGAGAGTGCTTCAAGTATCTGTTTTCTCCAGTCCAGTGGTTGGGGGGGAACGAATTAATTAACTGCTGACTGAAGAATACTGGAGAACAGCACTGTTAAAATCAGACTTTATAATCTGTGAAGGTATGATTGGCATGCAAATCCAAACATACATCATGATTTATAGCTCCCGTCTTATCCAGGACTGTCTTGAGCAGGTGACATCCACACAAATGACCAGAACTAGAGTGCTAGTTGCTGTGTTCCTGTGCATATATTGGGCTATTATCAGAAAGAAATTAAACAGAGACAACCCAGGACATTTGTATCTTTCCCCTCCCAGGCTGGTATCTCAACAGCTAGGCTGACCAATGTACCTTCTGCCTGCCGTTCTTTCTCACTCTGTTGTGGCTATATTCCTGGTTGTGCAATAGCTCAGTGCCGCAAGAAGGTGTGGGGACCTTTCCTGGCCAGGGTGTGCAAGGGCTTGGTGGTGGGATGCTGAAGAAGGTGGCTTCAGAACCCTCAAATCCTAGAGCACTTCTGCACCTTAATAATCAATATATGTCATCGAGGGAAGCCTAGGGCCAGAGGTACCTACCAGTTTAAGCAAAGCAGTTAAGATGGGCCCCGACAACTAAGTGAACTGGAAATTATTAGAAGTCTGAGCACAGATTCTGTGAAAGAAACGTCTGTCTGAGGCTTAGGGTAGGGTTTTCTCTTGGTGTTTTTATTCATTGAGGCATCTCTCTGAAGGAAGAAGAGAACAACTCTGTCATACGTGCAGCATGACTGGTGGCCAAAAGGAGAATGTGGAAAGTAAAGTGTGAGTATTTTCATGTGCAGTGTGAGTGCAACCATTAGATGGTTCTGAGATTTACCGAAATACCTGGATAAGAAACAATTTTTAGTACAAGGCAGGAAGGGAGCTGAAACTGTTTAGAAAAAGAACAAAACCCTGTTTGTTGCTGTTCTTTCTAAGAAAAGTCTGTTGTTTAAGGACAGTGACTCTAAACATATGACAGAGAAGATAGCATTCAGAAAGCCGTTGTGTGCTCAAAATATCATTGCTTAAAAATGTCATGATTTCGTATACTGTTTAGTTTTGGATCATTTGACAGAGACATAAAGTTAGATTTTCTGGGTCCTTACATTACTCTTATGAACATTTTATTCGCATGTACAATTAAGCACCCAAACACATTTTAAGAATACACTCTTTTGAATCTGGGCCAAGTTCTTAAATGTGAGACAGATTTGGAACAGCATGCATTAACTTCATAGGACATGTAGGACACTGGATTAATCAAGTGAGATGTGGCCGTGTTGAGGGACTTTGAGCTTTTTAATCTTATCCATGTTTGTTGTAACATTTTGACATGCATGAGTCCAAGAAAGCAAAAGGAAAGCAGAACATGAAACAAACCTCATCCAGCATCTTTATCGATGCAGCACATTTCTCCCAGCAGTCCAGAGTGTGCCTAGTAAGACAATGAAAGGCCAAGAGACCCACCAGGAGACTACAAACCCATTAATTTGGTATCACTTGTGGGAAAATACTGGAAGCTATTGCAGGATTTGTTGAGCAAAAGACTTGGCGAAGTCAATTGATTAGGGAGATTTCAGAGAAAGCTGTTCTTGCTGAACTGCCAAGGTAGAAGGGGTTATTTTGTCCAGGAAATTTTTCAGCATCTTGACAGCACCATGTAAAACAGAATGAGTGCTGCCATGTAAGAAATGCTGAAGAACTAAATGAGGTTTTCTGGTTTTTGGAGACTACAAGTATTTAATATTTCACCAGGAATTCAGTTAATTGTCTCCTTTCTCTATGTTAAATCTCCATGGTCCCCAGTACATAGAAGGGACTGACAAATGCAAATAGTGTAATAAATGCTCATTGAAGATATTATAGGAAAGCATCTCAGTTAAGAGAAAAGCTTTACAAAAATGGACCTGTCTCTAAATAGGAGAGAGACTCGGTCAGCAAAAAAATAACTCAGTGTTTATCTATTTCGTTTGTCCCTGATCCCTGCATCATCCGAAAACTCAAAACCAGGAGAGAGACAATGCTCTATGCAGCCCTCCAAATTAAAAGCTGTCCTCAGACACTCCAGGATTTCAGAAGGAAAGATGATGCATTTCTGAATAAGATGGAATAGTGTCCAAATCTGTTAAAAATTGGATGGGGAGAAGATATTACAGAAAGAGTTTCCACAGTGTCAGCATTCAGATGTAAGTGGCTTCTATGCCACTGATAATGAGGTCAAGAAATCCAGGTTATGTGTCTACAGAGAAGGAGCTGCTCCACAGCATATTCCCAGTTTAGAAGCTTTTCAGTGAAAGTGTGGAGACACAGGGACTGACTAAAGCCTAATTGCTGTGCTCCACCAGGCTCTCAGGCAGCCAAGGAGACAAAGTCTGTGTGATAGGACTGAGACACACAGTGAGGTGTTTTTGAATGTTTTTTGACCGATGTGAGCTATATTCATGCTCAAGTTCATGGCAGAGCTGTGCTTCAGTGATGGTCATCCTTCCCCCATGTGAGGGAAGCAGAGGGTGAACCTCACAGGGTGGAGTCAGGTAAGGGTTGGCAGCCTTGCAAAATACTGCCTGGGGAGAAACAGCCAGACCCAGCAATGACCAGAACCTGAGCCAGCAGTGACACCCCACGCATATGGCTGCAAGGGAGACTGCTGGCTGAGGGGAACAACTGGCTGCGTTCAGAGATGAAAGCGACAGTGTACAGGGGATCCACATCTGAGTACAGAGCCATTGCTGCGTCAGCCTGCGCGCTGGCGAGGCAGTCGATGTATGGCGTCAGAGCAGGCGTGCACACAGGAGAGCAGAGCATTGCACAGCGCTCATGCAAGACTGCCAGGCTGCCCGGCTGGGCACGCAGGGCTGAGGAGCAGATGAGCAGCTCACGGGATATCAGTGCTCTCCAGTGAAGCGTGGGGCAGCACCCACAAAACAGCTGGAGCAACCACTTAGAAAAGCTGTTGCAAGAAATCCAAACATGTTGGACATTTTTCTCTCTACAGTGAACTAGCCAAGACCCAAAGACCTGAAGGGACAGTGTCAGCTGTAAGTTGCATGCTGTTGGTTGTAAAACACCATTTAGAAAAATGAACTTTTCTTTTCTGTTATGTGATTCTCTACCAGTTCCAATTTAAAAGGGAAATGAATTGTGGGCTTCTTATTTTTTTATGCTGTTTTAAGGAGTGCCTACATAAAAAGGCAGGTTCCAGGGGAAAAAGCAAAAGGTTTCTGACATGATTGTTCTTTGTCACAAGAATATGAAAATAGTTTAATGGGGTTGTTTGCTTCTTCAGGATTCTTTTTGTTTTGCTTTGTACAAGCAGAACAAAGTGGCAATGACTGCGCTACTGAAGAAACAAGTTTTGCGTCTCCCCATGGCAGAGAAGAAGAAACTGAACTATGTTTGAGCTCCCTTTGACGAAAAAGGACAATGTATGTAATATTCTGATCTGCGGGATCTGTGGTTTTGACAAGGGCTAGGCCAGCATTACAGAAACTCCTAAAATAAGCCAGGTAACCAACATCCTCCCTTAGGGGCATGTATGAAACCCTCACATACATTTCAGTGGAAATAAAACTTGGACGTCTCTATTCAGGCTAAGGTGGCAACTTAGCAGCCAACTACAGATGCTGTTGGTGGACTTCTGGCAAGCCGTAAGGACCGGTGATGCCACATGCGGGAGATGAACGAGAGGAGAGGAGGTTCCTTCATACTGAAGGTGGTCTGTCTAATGTGTGAGACACAGGTGAAGTTCCCTCGTGACTTCTAGCTGCCAGCCTGGATGCAGGTAGGGGGAAAGGGCACATAACCTCAAGAAAGATAGCCCGTGCAGGGGTCCTGATTGCTTGTCCCTCTTTGGCCTGCCTGAAGGGGAGGATTGGTGAAGGCTGGCCACTCTCACAGCCTGAATAAGTGTCTCTGGGGCGCCCCCTCCCTGTCCCTGAGGAGTGTGTCCTGCCCTTTTCCCCTCACAGGTGTGGTTATTTTTCTTTCATCCAGTTTAATGAGCTGAATCAGTTCACCAAGGGCAGACTGAGAGTCAGAGCTGGCTTGAGGAAAGCAGCCAGACACACATCCAGATGCAAGCAGGTGAGGGAGGAGGACGGGAGTGGGGAGAAGGACTGCCCTTTAGCCATGCCAGCAAGCAGATAGGGTCAGCTCAGCCCACCTTGGTAGACCTCACCCAAAGCAGTGGATAACCAACGCTTTAGCCCAGCTTGCTGCTGTGGCTGCCACAGGCTGGGCTGGGAGACTCCCACCTTCTTCCACTTCTCTCGCTGAAAGTATGCCTTCCCTGGAGCACATTCTGATGCCTCTGTGCCAGGCCTAGTCAGCAGAGAAACAAACCCTGAAATCCCATGTCCCAGGAAACTAGACCAGTTTAGTCCATGTGTCTACAGGCACAGACTGCCCCATGCCCACCTAGACCAAGAAGACCCAAAATGCTGCCTGTGCATTGGCGTCTGTCTTTGCACGCAGCTTACTTCTCTGAGGAAACTCACTTAGATTTCCTCAAGAAACAGAAACCTCACAACAGCATTCTAATTTCTTGGAACAGAGGTTTTGCATATACTAAAAACGTCAAAGCCATCATGGCTTACTTACAGGGTTGGGAGGAAGGTTTGGCAGGGATAAAATCTCTGCAAAATTTCTTTTGGAAGCAGCCCCTCCTCTCTGTGCTGCCTGTCGTCTTGGCACTGTCCAGATCACGACTCTTGGCTGTATCTCAAGTTTCTCTAGAGGCACTTGGTGAATCTCCTCCCCTTATTTTCCCCAGTGTGTTTGGAAAACAAAGCCACACAATGGGGTTTAGTGAAAGAGTTTAATTTTCCACCCTGAGCGCTAGTTCTCAGGGGAAGACAAAAACCCCCACCCTCTAATTACGATTAGTTGTTGCCTTTCAGTTTTGACAACCTAGCCTTGATACCACACTTTCTAGAGCACAGTGGTTGGCTGTAACCAACTCTGGCCAGGCCTCTTGACAAACGCATCAGTGCAGCGTTTCTTTGCCATTTGTCAGGAGCTGTGGACATCCTTCCAAGCCTTCTGTTGTCTGAGTGGTGCTTATATTTAGTGAGAAGTATGTTTATGTTATTATACTAAATCAATATATACCTAAAAATCAAAGGTGGAATAAGATTAATGAAGTTTAACGTGGAGTATCCAGTCTCTGTTGTAAGGAGAACATATTCCCTGGGAATCTGTAAGGGTCTAGCATGCTCAGCAGAGTACCTTCAAAGAAGGTAAATGGAATGGTGTCTGTACCTTGGACAAGAGAATCTATTTTGAGATAGGATGGTATTACGTTCCCTCTGCACATCAGTGCTTCGTGGTTCCTGAAGAGAAACTCATCAATCTGTGGTGACAATTATATGGGAAACCTCACTGGAATCAGATTTTCAGAAAAGAGTAGATGGCTTAGTGATTTGAGAGGCAGCAAAGCATAGGGGAGGCAGCTAAGCTGGATCCTTAAAGAGTGTGAATTAGTTACCATCAGTTAACTGGATCACAGAGACCAAATCTGGGATGATATTGCTTAGCAAAGGCTACCTGAGTGTATCCCACCAGCACATGTGTGACACTGGCCAAGGGAAAGCTGTGAAGGAAAAGACTTGCAGCTGGCTCAGTGCAAAGCCTTGGTGGAGAAGACAGACATATAGCCAAGCAATGCTTGCTAAACAAAACAGCTTGTCAAAGCACATTGCATTTTCACCTTCTTAAGACCATTAAATCCAGTTGTTCCTGTCAAAAAAAAAAAAAAAAAAAAATCAATAAATCCCAGGTCCATTTAATTTATTTTTAAAATGTAATGGCACCTTGTGAGTAATGTCTTACCCTACACTGGTAATTTCCTATCAGCTTGGTCAAGGACAGCCAAATTACTTAATAACACATAACAGTTATTCTCTAAAGACTTAGGAAAACACAGATAAACCTAACTAATCCCTCTTTATTTATTCCCTGCAAACAAAAGCCTAAGGGTTTCTGGAGAAAAAAAAAAAGCTGTCCAATTAGCATAATTAGAGATGGATGCCACTCAAATCTTTACCCCAGTCCACAGACAATCCTGAGTATTTTGATTACGTAGTTAAGTCATGACGAGATACAACTTTTTCAAGATGATGGTGTCCAAGGCTGATTTTATAGCCTGCTCTTGTAATGTTACCTTCCTGCCACTGGATGGCATCTTCTGCAGGCGCCTGAAGTGCCATCATGTTGGTAGGGGTCTTACGGAGCCAGTTGCGTTTCTAAGTGGGTCAGATACCAAAAGCTATGCACCTCTGCGAGCAACACCTTCCCACGTTTTCATGTGCGGAGGTGTCTTATTTGGAACACAAAAATAATAATGGGAATTTAGAAGGAAGGAGTAAAATGACAGCTTTGACAACCTCATGCTGTTAGTTGTGGAAGACGAAAGGAAGGCCCCGGTGTCCTCCCATTGCTCCTGGCCTCTTCAGCTGGCTGGCTGAATAGATGGAGTGAGGGAGTCAACCAGTTCCCATAGCTCCATCCAGCTCTAGGTGTGTCTCCTGAAACTATCTCTGGTGGGGGAGCATATGTGTACTGGTGCTACCTTGAAAATGGTCTTGGAGTTCCATATCCACAATAGACAGACACTGAACAGCCACTGCTTCCTAGCTCCACTGCCACAGGAGCTTCTTTTAAGAATAAAATATGATTGCAATCAGGGGAGACAAGGCTTCAGATGACTTGGCACTTTTCTTCCTTTGGTGATTACATTGCTCCAGGTGATGCCTTTCCTTTTAAAGAAAGTCATCACAACAGCAATTTGTGGGAGATAGGATCTGTGCTCTTCACATCAAAACAAGAAGAGTTTTCATCTGAACTACTATCTGATTAGCATTAAAAGACTATACCACTGTAATACAACACAAAGCTGCCTGCACTTCATCCTGCAGCCTTCTCTGGTCTACATTTGGATCTTGGCAACCTCACCTTTCCATCTGGGACAGAATGTGTGATCTCTGAAGTTACAACAGGTGACCCATGCTTCGCATCATGCTTTCTCCATGGGAGAATGTCTTATGAGTAGTGGGTGGTGATCTTTGATGCCATTTACCATCCAAATGCTGAAAGGATCTGCAGGTTGACAGGAGGTTTGTGGAATGCCAAAGAAAGCCTTGTCTGTGCAGTGGGTGATGGAAGTCTCCCAGCTCTCAGTCCTCTTCCTATTGAGGTGTGGAGGGGTGATGGTGAACACAGGTAACTTTTTCTTCAAGGACACACTCTTAAGCACCCTTTAAAGATTGCAGAAATCGGAAAAGGCACAGAACAATGAGTGTTCTGGCTACTAAATGTTAGAAAAGCATTAAGATAATCATGGCAAAAAAGCAAGGAAACTCAAAGCAGCCCCTCTGGAGAAGGAAGAATCAAAAGAGAGACTATAATAAATTCTGACCAAAAGATAAAAAAAAAATCCCTCCCTAACACACATGCACACAAAAGATGAAGGAAAAGGCAGGCTGATTCTATTAACCAAGTATTAACACCCCTGGCTAAAGAAACCCCGCAAAAAGGAAGGATTAACATTTTCAATAGAGGACCAGATATTGCAGTGCTAATCACCAGCACTCTCCACTGACAGGAGAATGGAAAATAATGTTCTTAATAGTGTGAAACAGGGCAGGAGGTTCACAGGCAAAGAATCAGGGGTTGCTGCTGGCAAATGACAAATAACCTGGTTAGAAAAAGGCATCACAGATTAGGGGAAGTCTCTGCAAGAAATAGTAACTATGCAAATTGTCCCAACATCCATGTGTCTGGCTGAGCTGCAGCTCTACCAGAGGGTGTTGTGACAAGGGCTTTAGTGTTAAATACTGAGGCCATGTTTTGCGTCACGATTTTCTAGTCATCATTTTTGGAAAAATAGGCCCCTAAATGTCCTATGCGTTGCATAATCTTAAGGAGCCTGAGAAAAAACATGTTCATTTACTGAATAGCTCTGTAGTGTAACACCTTGCCTTCTTGTGCTGCCAGTCAGTACAGTAGGAGCCTGCCTGTTACCTTAAGGTGCATGTGGAAAGGTGGAAAATTATGTTCTGTGTTTTAGTGTAACAAGTCACAGACTCCTTACAACTGAGTCTGCTTGAATTAGCTATTCAGCGTTGACTTCTAGAAGCCAAGCAGGACTGGGCCATGCCCATCACTAAAGAGCAGCTTGCCAGATATTACAGGTAGTGAAATGCAGGGATCTCTACTAGAGACTAGGGCTGAGGGAAATGGGAATAGAGGCTGAAGGTTTTAGGCTTCTTTCTCCTGCCATCCTTGTTAGTGTTGCACTTGTCTGTGATATCCAGCGGCACAGGGCAGTCGCTTTGGATATCCAGAGCTATGCGTGTGTGCACACGCTGTGTTGCTTGGATGCTATAGATGTCATGTGTCTGTACATATCCATGAAGTTCATTGTCATACCTAGTGTGATCAAACCTGTTTCCCCTTCCAAAAGCCTCTTCAGAGAACTGTTGCTCTTATACTTCCAGTGATGAGCAAGCTCAAGTTCAGATGAAAATGTAGCATTTCTAGCTGTCACAGAACTAGAGCTATAGGTTATTTTTTAACCTGTTTCATTAGATTATAAAATACTGGGAACAGGGATTTGCTCTTTCCCTGTTCTCATGCAGCACTTCAGTACAATGAAAGCCATTTCTTATTGGGACCTTTGGGTGCTGCCGTTGTGTGACATGATTGAATATAACCAAGCATCCTCTCGCTCACTGCCCTAAAGTACCTCCGGAGTCAATTAACATTCATGTTGTATGCAGGTACCATTTTGCCCATTCCTGAAAGACACTTTTTTGTAGAACGATGTGAATACACACAGTATTAACTTCCCCCAGATTATAGGCTTGAGGAGAAAAACTATCCCCCCTTGAGACTTCCAGGGCATTTAAGCAGGCAGAATTTAATTACTGACAGTGTATTAGGATGTTCTCTGAGCTTCTTGGAACAAGAATGAAGCAGTAGCGGGACCAGGAGCACAGACAACCCACATGTTTACTCAGAGGGCTCGTTCCCAAGTTTGCTGAATCATGAACAACTCTGACGCAGGGAATTCTCTCTCTGGTGCTTGTTTCTCTCTGTGCTGTGTTAGGGTACAGCACTCCAGCTTACAACGTGTTTTGATTTGGCCAAAGGTAAAAGGTACTCAGGTTATTTTTATTTTTTTTTTT
>Ga0181612_163961_pt1 | contig 20215 bp, 10 predicted proteins | sample HoacroProtozoa21_FD_119630 | JGI IMG/M metagenome (GOLD analysis project Ga0181612, IMG submission 119630) | Hoatzin crop microbial communities from Cojedes, Venezuel. Combined Assembly of Gp0051906, Gp0051904, Gp0051908 | reverse complement strand
CTGGCAGTGAAGAATGAATGCCTGTTTGTATCCAAACGCAGCTGTCAGACAGGGAAGTAGACAGCAGGTTGTAAGCTTGTTTTGTTTCATTTTCACAGATACATAATGGAAACAAAGAAGAAATTATGTGATCTTTAAAAATATGAAAAAAAAAGTAAGAGGGGCATCCAAATGTTTCTTGGTAGTGCAACTTGGACACAATTTGCACACACGTTTTGCAATTATGTATTTAAATCAGTAGGGAGTGGCCAGAGTTGTCTATCAGTATTGTTTGGTATCTAGTATGGGAGGATCCTACAACCTCAGTATTAAGAAACCCAGCTGCATTTATTTTTAATTTTCTTATAGCCAAAACCTCACATACATGCCATGAAGTAGTGTTTTACACAGAGTCCACTAATCTGAGACAATACTCATGCCACTATAAAAAAAATTAGAGAAAACCACCCTCCAGAAACATCAACCAATTTCTATGTAGGTGAATCAGTACATGGTGAAACTTGCAGGTCTCTGGTCTGAAATGATCTAAAGAATCCCGTGATAGTGGGTCACACAGAAAAGAACAGAGGCCCCGGATTTTGGTTTAGTGAATGGTATGCTAATATGAAAAGTTTCTGTTTATTGAAGTATTCTGGTCCCCGAACTGTCTGGAGATGGGTCTCCAGCAAATTCTTTTCTATGGATTTCTAGTGAAATCCTAGTTTCAGGAAAATCAGTGGGATTTTCACTGTTGTCCATGATTAGGACATTGCTTTATCCCTGGTACAGTGGACACAGCTCAAAAGATCTGCTTTGCATCCTCACCACCTCATCAAGAGCACATCCAGACACACTCTGAACTTCCCAAAACCCTTAATGCACAAGAAACTCGCTGCCCACAGAGGCACCTGGTGCTCAGGCCACCGACCTCACCAGCCCCTGCATCCCTCTGGGAGGGAGCCAGGGTCGTTGCTGCTGGCTGCTGTCATCCTTGGCAAGGGTGAGCGGCATAGCTGGAGGAGGCAGAGGCAAACCCTTCAGGTGAGGACATCTCAGACTGTGTGCTTAAGGACTCATTTCCTTTACTCTTGGATCGCAGCCTGAGGACTGCCAGAGAGCCAGTCCTGGGGTGCTCTAGCCGGCAAGGAATTTAAACAAGCAACTGTTTTGGCTTTCAGCCTAGCATGAGGCTATTTCACACAACACAGAGGATGAAATCCACGAGTAACAAACTCTTATTTCAGTCAAACCTTAACTTCACGTCAGGTTTCCTCACTTTGCTGATCCCTTAAGAGGATAGCTCAGCAATGGGCCTAAGTTTGGACCTTACTGAGCTGCTTTAAAAAACAATGTATCATTTTATTTTCAGACAGTGGAGTCCTTTAGGCCTATTATTTTGATACTTCCAGATTACCAGTTCATTACTGGGTTAAAACAGCCTTGTGCAAGCAATCCTGCTGATGTTATGAAGCTTTGTGAGTGTGTCATCATTGAGCAGATGGATGCACTGCAGCTGGAGTCCGAGTGATTAGCACTGGTGCACAACACTCTTCCAGCATAGTGAAGGTGCGTATTTCAAAGATGAGCGGCAGCACCTTTACTCATTTCTCAAGATCAAATCTCTCATCCTTTAGGTAGTGACAAAGTAGCAATATATACTTCCTGCAGATATCTGTGTACTAAGGTGGTTCAAGCTGGAGTATTTTGGAGTAGTCATTTGATAATGATGTATTTCTCAAATACACAGATATTTTCCTTTAGTTGTATCAGTAAGTTATAGTTTTTATCTTTACACTCATCCTAGGTGACGTGATAAATCATATCAAGTAGCGGCCAGCCCTGTGAGAAGATACAACCGTTGTATTACATTTAGACTTAAGTAGCCTTCAAGAAAATGTAGAATGATATTCTTTCTATAGAAATAAGTGACACACTTCCACAGGGTCACAACATCAGTTCTTGCTTTCTTTTCTTTGAAACGTTGTGTCATAACTTATTGAATATTTTCTTAATTTAAAAATGCCTGATTTTCTTTCTTGAATATATGTCTATGTGCCTGCGTGTGTACATATGCATAATTTTATCTCTCCAGTATAGCAATTTTCACGTCTCCAAAGGAGGTCAAGGTTGACTGATCTTCAGTAAAAAAGTCCTTGTTCTAATGTTACTGGTTGAAGCCAAGTGGGTTAAGCAAAATACTTAAAGCTTAAAAATCCCATTCTGTTACTTTAAATTTTGCTGTTATCCCTTGGGATTGTTTCATTTCACAAGTACACAGAATCAATCTACCAACTTAGCGAAGAACTAAGTACTCATTGAAGGAATTCAGAGACAATTAACATAGTGGTAATACAGAAAACAGACCTCTCTGAGACATATACCAGGAAGTTTTAAGGTCTTTTGTTTTTCCTTCTCAGTTCTGATTTGTTAGAAAAGTACTTAATTTCAAAGAAGTAATTATTTAGGGAAATCTCATTTCTAAGATGCTTCTAAAATCAATTTTCTATTCAGGCTCTCCCACAGTAGGAAGCACATTTACTGACACTTCGAAAATTAACCAGACTTATTGAGTTTCATTCTCTTTGTGTACTGCTGTTCATTTTTCTATGAGTATTCCAGTGACAGTTTTCTCTTAAGACATAACTCTAGACAGCACCGTTATTCCCACAAATAGCCTCATCAACATGTGAACAAACACACTTAATTCACCATTTGCCTAGTTCCACAATGAAAGCATGGGAACCAATTCATGTGATTTACTGTAGAGGAGTGACTACAATCCATTTTTTTCAAATTTTCGACCTTAAACATTTTTAATAAAGGGGCAGATCCCAGCTCAGAAAATTTAAGCCTCTCAAACACCAGCTTAGTTATGCTTTTTCAGACCTCCTAAAAACAGTGCAGGCATTCCCAAGGCTTTCAGGCCACAGACTGTAAACTAGTGCTTAGGGTGACTATCTAAAAAAGGAAATAAAAAATCAGATGCATGGTATGATATGTCAAGAATTTATTTTCGTAAATAAAGCAAGATCAGATCCTAAACAATTCAGCATAATTCAGGAGGGTCACAGTAAAGAGAAGAATGCATGCATCTCCTTGTACTGACCAAAATAACCCTCACAAAATTACATGTAGGGAAAAGCAAACAAATTCATTGTGAATCAAACTGTCAGGATTGAATATAAAGCTCAATATATTCAGCTTTTATTTGTAGAGTCTGTAAGTCATTTTTTAATAACCTGTGTGAAATGAGTGTTCTCAGTAAACTGTCTGGACGATTTGTAATTGTATTTCACTTTTAAAAGGGCAAACTATCCGGAAAGTTCCCAAAAGAAAAGGAGCAGGAGTTTGGAGCCTTTTCTCTGATGCTTAAAGCAGAATACCTCACATGATGATTTGGGGAACAAGTCACATGCTTTCTTTGGGTGCATCTCAAGGGGACTTCACGCATTTTTTTAAGAGCAACATACAGTGCATCATAAAATGGAAAGCAATAAGAAAAAATGATAAAAATCCCCTCATGTATTACTGAATGCAAAAGGTACGGAGTGCTGCCGCTAAGTATCGGAATAAATAAATGTATACAGCTGAATGGTGGCCAGGGTTCCTGAGCAAGCAGTCATCAGAAAGCATTGCTTAAGCTGGAAAGGCATGAATCCTCACTGTACTACTGGCTTGTAAATACTTCCATATGTGCATTCAAGCACAGAGCGCAATGCCGGTCACAGCACTTTTGCTTTGTTTGCTCCTTCCGAACAGACACAAGAGGGTAATCAATGGAGCTGCCCTAATGCTAACAAAAAGAAATTCATTAGACGCCTGCGTTTGGTGAGTATTCCTGGAACAAACGTGTTCTATGACGCAAGCATCTTTTCAGTCTCTGGTTAACAGAGGTTTTATATAACAGCCTGTTTTCAGGCTGGGGCCAGGAGATCACAGCTGGACAACACCAGTTCCTAGCTCTATGAAAGGACTAATATTTGTGAAATTCCCTCTTCTGGAAAGGCAACTCCTCAAAATAGCTATATCTGACGTGGAAAATAGAATTTCATGGCTCCTTAAAAGGCATTTAAGAAGATTAAACTCCAAATTACTTAGAGGAAAGAGCAAGGTTCATTTTTAGAATAGGAATGCAGAACCAGCAATAGGATGCAATTCTCTTTAAGATTAGAAACAGAGATTGGTAGCCAGATACTGGTTTTCAGATTGCCAGAGGAAGCTTGAAACTGAATCTGTTCTGACTCCTGAGAGAGCCGCGGTGAGCTGGAGTTACTGAATGAATCATGTTTTTCATGATGACTCAGAGACTTTGAAAGAGGCCCAGTTTTTAAATGGATGTTGGGATTTGGGGGTCTTAATAAATAAGGGCTTGTTTTTAATATACAGATAGTTTTGTTACACCAAGGTTATACAAGAGCTTTCCTTCTGGTTTAATGCAGTGTTGTACTATACGTACAGGAGTACATTTTGTACTGTAGTAGGCAACGAGTCATATGGGATTTATTCCTGCTGATTTTTAATATATTTTTTCTGTTCATTTTTTTCATTTTTAATAAATGGTATGGTGAAAAGAAATGGCAAAGTTCCCTCTGAATATCAGCACAGAAAGAAGGATGGAGGCTGAGAAAGCAGAGAGGAAGGATAGTATGGGGTTGGAAGAGCTTCTGGAAACTTGCATGCTGGTGGCACAGTATGTGAAATTCTTTCTGTGTTTGCATTCTGGACCTAATTCCTGACTTAGTTGACTTTCCTGTTAGCTGCCGAGTGCCAACTTACTGCTGCTGCTACTGCTACTACAGTGATCTCTTGCTGCTACGACGTGCGTGTGTACCTCCATATATTCTCTACACACACCCCTGAATGACATGATTTAAATGTGTAGTTTTGTAAAACACTTTGTCAGTTATCTTTAAAAGCCCATTTAAGAATAACCCACAAAGATGAACTACAGATTCCAGTGGCATCACAAGTATGCTTGAAGTCACCCTGCTGGGTTTTAATACATTGGTATCTCTATAGCAGTGCACAGAAGACAGCGCACATCACTTTAAGGCCATACTACAAAAAGACATTCCTAGGAGTTAAAAGATATAGTTTCCAGATGGAAATTCTGATATTCAAGGACAGAAGTTGGATTTGACTATTCATCACTGTAAATCTAACTTTTTTTTATTATTATTAGACCATATTCCAAACCATAGTTTCTGCTCCATTTTCTAGAAGTGGCCAAAACTTGAAATCAATTGAAATCAGTTGATCCCATTAACTTTTTGTTGTTGAAACTTGGAACAAACAATAACGGTTGGTAAGATTTTGGCTTTACTAATTAATATTTGAGCACCCATCCCAAATCAGCCCAGGTCCCAGCAATCTTATACGGGCTACAGAAGAAATAGTCATGAAACATTACTGCAGTCTAGATAATATCCCTGGACTCCCCCCACAGAAGATAAAGAGTATAGATGAAGTCTATCTGCAGGAGCACCTCCTCTGATGATTAGGAGGGACATATGTGCATATATTTTTACATGTTTACATTAAATGTAATCATACTTTTCCATTTTTGAAAAAAAGCCAAGCCACTCCTTCTTGGTTATGCTGGGATGCAATAGCATATAGAGCTGTTCAAACCCCAGAGGTCTGATGAGATCATGGAACAGAAATAATCATGAAGAGTTGGCCAGCCCAGACTACTCTTTCAGCATAGTGAGTTGTACCTAATGAATGTCAGGAACACGGAGCAAGTCTGTGTCATTGCACATGAGGAACAGTGAACAATCACGTATCATTGCACAAGTGCCGAGTCCAGTTATAAACACTAAAGGAGACGGGTAGTCTGGATAAAGATCTCATATGCTCACAGGTGGTTCTTACCTTGGGGAACAGTAGGGTCCTTCTCCACTGGAGTTTTATAAGACTTGGAAAAATCTGAGTCTTATTTCTCTTCTGAATAGTTCCCCCCATGGACAGTGCCCACACCAGCACAAAGCCCAGCTCCACAACACATCACAAAGGGAAATGCACTGCGCTTGCACAGTAGCCTTCACCAGCTAAAAGCTGTTGGATCTGCCACTGCATACACTGTTCTGCTGCACAGTCCTGCATAATCAGTGAGGTGGAATGGACCCTCAGCAGAACCAAGATTGCTACAGTAGGCTTGCTTTTTTTGCCTGGAATATTTTTTTTTTCCCCCTGAGCAGAGCCTGAACATCTATCTGAGATTTCAGATGTCCAGAAACCCTGAATACCCCTAAGATTCTTCTGTAGAGTAAACCTTGTTCTGTGGGCAACGAACCCCACATGACAGGACTACAGCACAGTCTGTGCACCATTGAACAAACCAGGAACTTGGTGAACCCACTGGGCAACACCACCCAACACACACTCGTGTAGCTTTCTTCAGGATGAATAGTGCTCTCCTTCTTCCTCTGGTTGACTAAAATATGGCATTTCACTCAGGGAACTCAAAAACACCCTTGTAAAATCCCGTGCTGATCAAGGAATGAGAGATTTAGCTGGATGGAAGCTGGGGTAATATTGTTTGCTTCCACACCAACTGAGCTGGAAAATAACCCTGCTTTCACACACGGAAGTGAAGTCTGAAGTGTTTCTTTTCCCTGTTTGAAATCATAATTCCAACTTAGTAAAGACGAAAATCAGGTCAAATCACTGTAGTTACTATGTTACATGTGATTTAACTCTCTGTAAGCCAACAGCCTATGTTTTTGTAAAAGTGTTGCCACCCTGGGTAATCAAATTTAGTCCCAAAAGAGAAATCCTGAGTGCTTTTAAAATCTAAGTCACATGTTTACTAGAAAGAAATCTGTGAAGCAGTAACTAAAAGTCATGTTTGGATGGCTTTGTATCCAGTTTTGCTCTGCAGTCTTTGATTAATTTTAATTTTTTTAAAGTTCATTTTGATTCTGGCTGAGAGAAACTGAACAGATAATTTATAATATACAGGTGTTCATTTTATTTTGTCACATTTTTGGTTCATGAGCTGCTCTTGAATTGGTCTTTGCAATATCTTTGCATCTTGCTTAGATAATTCACAAGAAGAAGCCAATGCTTATACTATGTCACATGCTTTTGTTTTTGCTCCCAGTTCTGTTGTATGTATTGTTCATTCAAGAAAGCATGAATTAAACTGTGTTCTGCACAATTTAAAATTTATTTTTATTTAATATTTGAGTTTTCCATGCCTGGTTCCTTTAGTTTACAGGTGTTTAGTCCTGTAAACTTCCATTGTCTAGAACACTAATGGGAAATATATCAGGCACAAGAGATCTGAAGATTCAAAGACAAGTATTTAAAAAACAGCCAAATTATAACTTGATCAAGCCCTAACACATGATTAGCATGATGTCAAGAGAGCTAGGGTTCACAGGGTGTGTGTAATTCATCCAGTACACAGGCACAATATTTTACTCGTATTTGTATACAAATGGCATGTACACTGGAATCAATACATTTATTCAAGTTTTAATTTGTGGATTCCAAATGTTGAAGAGTGCTTCAGAATGTATTTTCATAAGTTGTGCTCTCACTCTAGCTCCATGAAGTGGCCAATGGCACAGAGAAAGAGCTGGCTGTCACAACCTACTGAGGGCCTCATTATCCACTGGGCCAATAAGCTGGCTTCAGATCTCTGCACCGCACTGCTGGGCACACTAAAATCACCAGCCAGGAAGAGGTCAGGTGCTCTGGGCATTCCTCTGCAGCCACACTGCTTCCTCACCCTCTCAAATCATCTCAGCTGCCCACATCAGGTCTTGCACGTAGCTGAGCTTGAACAGGACCCAGCGTCTGATGGCCTGAGAAATCAAGGACTACTGAAGAGAGCAGGCAAGCGAAAAATAGCTCCAGCTGAATCCTCCCAGAGTCTGCACAACCCGGAGCAAATTAAAGAAATGAGCCATAATCCATCTATTAGACACCAACATCCATGTGCCCAGAAAAGACAATAAATCCAAACAGTTCCAGACTTGGCTGCTCATAATAGTTCTTCCAGCCACTCTGCTGGGACTGCAGTGGATGTAGGCTAGAAATGAAGTGAACAGACGCATTCATGCTTAGACAGAACGCACCAGGGAGGTACACCACAGATAAACGAGAGGAATCTCCTGCTTTGTGAATAGCTTAAAGTGCTTTCAATTTAGTCAAGAGACTCAAAGGCGTACTTGTGATGGGATTTCTTCGCGGAGAGGTTAGTTTCTCTTCTTCAGCACAGAACAAACAACAGTGGTTGTGGTTTTCACCTTTCTCGTTCATTTGGTTTAACGATGGAAAGATTTCTTACAAAGGAAAAGCCTGATTAGCAGTTTAGTGAGCTTTGGGTGTAATTTGATTTCCTTAAAGAAAATCCGTCATTTTAAGACTCATGTAGCAAATGTGTGATGCTCTGCTCCCTGCTGTGTTTCCCTGGATAAAATCTGCATGAGAAGCATAAGGGTTGCTTTGTGCCATTGACATATCACCTAGGTTCTTGTGGGTGAGTAAAAAGGGGGCATGAAAAGAGGTCATTTGAACTAAGTTATATTCTTTCAAAAGGACTGGCCACGGCTGCTGAGGAGCTGAAGACACTCCAGCCTTATATGCCTCCCTGTGGGAGCCCAGCCCCAGCGTACTCTTCCACAGCCAGCTGCATGTGAAAAAAACTACACAGTGCCCAAGAATACATTCACGCACCACTGAGAAACACTTCTAGTAATATGCAGACATATGTACTCTGTCCTGGCAGAGCTGACCTAAGTGCCTACAGCAAGCTTGGAAACTGGAGGAGGTTTTCCACTTTTTCGAAAAGAATACACAATTTCCATAGCACTGAAAGATACAGAACTAGCATTAGCAGGAAAGGTTATTTAAAAAATGGAGAATTCCAGCCAGTGAAGTGCAATAAATAAACTACTGGCAAAATGTGACCTATACTGAAGTGTTTGATGTCCCTTCTTCCCTTTCCCAAGCACACTGTGACGGGAGGCTCAGACTGTCAAGAGCAAGGGTGAGTCCATAAGTGTCTCCACACATTCTTCTGGGCAGGATGTTTAGCAAGGCTGAACCCTCACTGCTGCAGTAATTTGTTCAAATCAACCAAGTCACCTTGCCAAGAAAACACAGTTGCTTCAGAACATTTTCAGAATACTAAAACCAAAACCAGATGAATAATACAATGCTCCAAACAGGTACAGTTTTTTTACCTGAGGTAAAGTGTTATTAAACTGATACTCTGCCAATTACAACAAAATCCGGATTTTAGCCCCAAACCGAACATTTCTCTTAGTGCAGTCCACTACTTCTCATTGAGCGGAAAATGATCAGGTAAATGAAGTGATATTCAGCCCCCATATGGACATTTTCCTGGGGACTGAGGAGCATTTGTCAGTATTTGGTTAGACAGAAAGGACCATCTAGTTCAGGCCAGTGTCTGATGTTGACAATACCAGATTCACAGGGAAAAGTAAAATCAAGGTGTATTGTGGTGCTTCCTTTTCCCTCTTCCAGATTTTGGTAGTATGCTCTTTAGAGATATCTTGAATCAGAGGCAGCAGCTTTGTTCTTAATGGCACTTTGTGGATTTCATCTTCGTAGATGCAATCTTTGTAGATGCAATGGGTCTAACTGCATTATGAATCTACCTTTGCACCTACCTTCACCATGCAAGTGAATGTGATGGAGGTCATACCATCTTTCTAAGGCCAATGGACTGATGGGGTTCTACTCTACATACCGTGTTTTTTAAGAGAATGACAACATTGCCTTTTCAAGAGCCCTGACCGAGGGGGTTTTTCTTTAATGTGTCCTACGTGCCCCTGTTTGAATGGGAAGATGCAATGTTTTTAGTGGTTGCAATAACATTGATTTAACGTGTGGCTTGCACTGTCGTCTGTAGTTGCTGTACGTTTGTATCTGACATGACCTTAGTCTCACACAGTGAAACAACCTTTCAGGCTAAATTCCAACAGGTCAGCCATGTGCAGTTTGCTTCCTTCTTTCCACTGCTTCTGAGGTCTAAGTGATTGTCTCTGAAGTGTGGAATAGAGTGTGAGTATCTGTTCAAAGCTCCTGTGATGCTTATTACTAACCACTCTTCCAGCTCAGTCTTTCTAGATTTATATCGAAATTGAAAAACTGCATTGTTGGGTGAAAATCCTGAAATAGTGATGACCAGAACATCACTACTAGCATACAAAACTGGAGATCTCAGGCTATCTGCTCCCTGATGACACATTTTTCACAGTTTTCTACCATTCTTAGGGACCGGAGCTCATATAGGAAACAGCAGCAACATTTGAAAATTACATTAGTTGCCTCTGTATTTGGGATATACTCTTGTATCTTGGAGATATCACCAGCGGAGGAAAAATGGGTTTCTCAATCCAAAATATTCTGGAAGGAATTTAGACCTGTGATATCTCCACAGTCTTGCACTGTTTTTACTAATCACTATTGCTTTGAACTCCTAGCCTGGAGGCACTCTTAGGAGTTCATTTTATTTAACAGGTACATTGAAAATTGAGCTAGTCTGGATATAAACAAGGGTATCGTGTGAGCTCCATCTTTAAACTCAAATTACAGACCCATATTTTCTAGTTCAGAACTGTTTGATCACTGTGCGAAGGAGCCGACAGTACACTCGCTCTCCAAAAGCAGGTACCAGTGATAGAGTGTGCCATTTCTTGCTCCCTCTCCCCTAACTAATCCTTGCTTTCTTCCCTGCTATCTGTAGTCAGCATATTGCTAGAAAGTGGATTGAAATGTTTCAGACACCTTTCAAATTCTGGATTCTGTCAGAGAGTGTTTTTTGGCTCCTCCACATTTATTCATGAAAAAGAGAGAGACTAATCTTCTGCTGAAAAGCCTAGAACATTTAGATGAAATTTTGATAAATAAGGAGGATAGGTTTCAGAAGAATTCTGCAGAAATTTGAAACACATCAGAGGTCATCACTGCATGGCCTGCTAGGTGAAAAATGGAGGCCACAAAAGTGACCATTGTGACAATATGCCCTTACCTGTTACTGAACTAGCAGGCTCACCGTTTCTCCTGGTGTCTGCTCTGGAAACACTAAAATCGTCAGTACGGCATGACATGAAGCACTTGAACAAGCTGGTGTTTAAGAAGCTCAAAACTTGTTCACAAGCCAAAGATTCATCTCACACATTTAGGTGAAAACCATTTGGTAAAACAGCCAGATCTGTGGTGGTCTTTAGCCAAAGTCAATTTATTTTTTTTTATTTTATTGTGGGAGCAGTAGCTTCTGAGATTTAAATGAAATAGACTAAACTGTAATATGTTTCAAAACAAATGTTTGGGCAATGTCTTCACCTCGCTGTGTTTTTTCCTTCTACTTCTGTCTTCTAGTATGTAAGTTACCCTTTCACAAGGGAGACAGTAGAGGCAATGTGAGGTGATTCCTGGTGTCCAGAGATTCCTGTTCAAGTAAACCTAACACTCAAAGAATAAATTGCCAAATTATTTTTCCAAATTTACAATTGACAATAAAATTCCCAATTTCACCTTCAGCCTTGTTCAAAGGATTCTGCCTCTCTGTAAAAATTTTGGAATTCATATAAAGGTCAATTAACATATGTCTATACTTAATTTTTATTTTTCCCCAAATGCATATAAGGAATGCCATCCACAGCTTTAAAATCCAGCTTCATTGAATTCACCATAAGGTTTATTACTCCTTTTTACTGAAACATACAAAATATTTCCTGCCATTTCCCCCTTAGAGTTATAACACTCCAACAAAGGTTTTCAGTGTTCACCTGAAGTACCCTGCTCTGCTAGCTTGTGTTGATTCCTCTAGGAAAGATCTTAAGGAAATTTCGTTGGCTCAGAGGAAAGAAGACAATATGTTAATTCCCCTCCACTCCCCAGACATAAAGGATTTGGGAGAGATTTTCTGGAAAAGATCTTTCACTAAAAAAGAAGGAAGCAGAGGGAGGTAAGTATTCGTTTTTTGTCAAGGAGACAAGGCACTGCAAAGGGTAAAGAACTGTGAAGTCAGTCCCCATTCTAGAGCTCCACGGAGGCAAGCCGTCCCCTGCCCCTGTCAAGTGCACTGGGGGAGCTATTGATAGCACAAGAACTCCTTCCCTTTGAACACTCAAACGAAAAATGTCTGGGCATTGCACAGCCTGCTGTCTTCACAGAGTGGAAGAGGGACATGGACCTCTGCCTAATGATCAAGCACGCTGCAAAGAATATTTGCCCTTCAAAGTAAACTTAACCTTAGGCGTCTATTGAATCATATATGCCCTGCTGGCTTTGGCACCTTCCTGGCACACTCTCCTGGGTGTCTTCCTCACACTCTTAGCCTATACTAGCAGATAGTGCAACACAGCACAAGCAGATCTGTAAAGCAAAACATTTAATGCAAGAGGGACTGATGTCCACACTACATTTTTTTTAGGGAGGGTATTTCAGTTTGCTCCAGTCCCATGGATCAAGCAGCTATCAGCAACTGGTGCACATTCTGTGCATTTCTGGAGAACTTCTTCCAGCTTGATATAATCAGAACGAAATCCAGATCATATGCTCTGACACAGCTCATGAACTGAAGCACAGCAACTAGGCATGGTAGAGACACTTGCCTTAAAAACACACTGCTGATTAGAACCAGGACATAAATGCAGGCCTACCCTTAGACAACAGAGATGTCTAGGATTGCAGGTGCTGCTTCTCTAGTTAGAGTGGAGATATTTCAGAGGGTAGTTGAGATCTTTGGAAGATTGAGTTGCTATCCTAAGTGGCCTCTTTCTCTCACACTTCTTGAGCTGAAGTTGACTGCTTCAGAAAATCAGCCGAAACTCAGCTTGATGTCAGAAACATTCCTATGAATTCGAAGTGAGATTTTACAAAAGATTAAAAATAAGACAGAAGATGTGACCTGCAGAATGATGTTAACAGTCTGCTTTATCAAACTTCCCTGTAGGACTATACTGTCGAAGAATTATCCTCTGCTTGGATCAGGGAACAGCATCTGCTAACAGCTGCAGTTCTCTTTGAAGTGTTTTAGAGGCCTACAGAGAAATGAAAAGATGCCTATGGCACCAAATATAAATCATGAGCTGTGTGAATAAAATATTTGTCTTTCTTCTTTAAGTGAAATTCCAAAAAGTGAATGCTTGCTGGTAGCAAAAACTGAGAAGCGTCAGCAACAGCAATCTCTATTAGCAAGTCCCTTTGTTTGGTGCTTTCTTTTTTTAAATTGAGACATTTCCAGTACCCTAAGTTGCTTAAGAAACAGTAGGAAAAATTTTTTGGGTTTTGAACAATGCAGTCTATTTAGTCAGACATAGCTAATGTAGTATAGAGACCACAATTGGAAACAACTGTTAGTCAGACATCAGTTAGCCTTGTTTTCAGTCTGAACGTCAATAGACAATGAAAACACCTAAATCAATCTAAGCGACAAGCCTATGTTTACATAGGCCTTCAAATTTCATCTTTAAACAGGACTCAGACACTAGGACCCATCTGTCAGAGGTTAGACACCTGAAGCACAGTCAGAGACCGGAGCCCAGCTAAACACCTGTATTTCATGTGATAAAAATCAGCTGTGGACAGTGGGGCTATTTTCAGCCATGATGTAGTCTGTGTTCTCCAGCTGGTCTTGGAAAGAATAGCATGCCTAAACCATGGAAGTAGGCTTTTCTTAATATAAGATGAAGTAGAATATGAAGCAGCACGATGAAATGGCTTTCTGGGACCCTGTGATAACTGGCTATATCTTCCCAAATGACCCCTAAATTCCTGGCATAGCTCAGGAGAAAGGCCCAGGATACACGTATCAGCAGTTGTGATGAGATATGTTGGTATCCTCAGAAGCATACTAAAATCAGATTTCAGCAGAAGAATAATTTTTTTCACCTTCTTTGTGAAGTACCCCACTTCTCATGTTCATCGTATTCCCTCTACATATCCTTATATTCCTTTGCCAATCACTGCCAAAGTCCAAGTGTTCACTAACTCCACAGGCTGCTGAAGAGAGCTCTTCACAAGCTGCACATGAGGTACTTGAACAAGTTCAGCTTGAAGCTCTAGCATCACCTTTTCCAACATGTTTTCTAGGACCAAGCACCATGTCTTGTGCACTGTCTCCAGACCAGAAAAAATGAGAATATTGCCTCCAAGTGGCAACCTGCTCCTGTGGCAAAGGCCCCTTCCAGTTTGGCATCTTGATCTCAAAGAACCAGCCCAGATTAGCCTGGGCAGAATCCACACCAAAATCATAGAATAGAATCATAGAATTGTTTGGGTGAGAAGGGGTCTTTAAAGGTCATTTAGTCCAACATCTGTGCAACGTACAGTGATGTCTTGAACTAGATCATGTTGCTCAAAGCCCTGTCCAACCTGACCTTGAATGTTTCCAGGGATGGGGCATCTACCACGTCTCTAGGCAACCTGTGCCTGTGTTTCGGCTTCCTTAGTAAAGAATTTCTTCCTTATATCTGGTCTGAATCTACTATTAGTGTAACACCATTACACCTTGTCCCAGCACAACAGGCCCTTCAAAAATATTGTACCCATTTTTCTTATAAGCCCCTTTTAACTATTGAAAGGCCACAATAAGATCTCCCCTGAATCACTGTTCAGCTCCACATGCAACTACTTATACTTCCCTCTCTGTTTTGGGAACAGGCATGTAGCAATGATCACATCTCTTGAACACTGTATCATCCCTTTTCCTGGTTCTTGACCCTGCTTCTTCCTACCCTTGAATTTCTTTCTCCATCCTGTCTGCTACAAAGTAAACAATCCTGATCTAATTACTTTTTCACTTTTGGTTGCACTTTTACTACATCCATATGCAAATTTAGTATTTTCGTTACTGTTACCTGGGCAATTTTGGCCCTAAATGATATTACTGATATACCTAGGTGCTGTTGGTTGTGCACAACAAGGTCCCTCCCCTTTTTCCCCAGAGCTCAACACTCCTTTTCAACTATCTAGGAAGTTGGGCCATTCTCATGTAACCTTTCCTCAAACACTTATGAAATACTGCTACTTCTCATGGCACCATCTGTAAATTTTTCAGCTTCTTACACTGCTATCTCTCATGCCCAACAAATTCTCATGTCATGCTGGACAGTTTCCTGCATCCTGTTCAGATACTTTAACCTCAGACCATGGACTAGCCAGTAACATAGTCATGTGCCTGCAGTCTTGACACCCTGAAGTCATGCACTATCAGGAGACCAGTTATCTAGAAAAAGAGAAGTTGTACGAAAGAAGGAGAAGGGCAGGCAGAAGAGGAGTGAGAGGAACAGACACACTTCATTATCCTGGCTAGCAACTCAAAAGAGCTCTCTGCTTTCAGAGTCAGGATCTAGGTCCACATCTGGGCTTTCAGCATTGGGGTGGAGAGAGAAAACAGAGCTGGAAGCAAAGAATAAAATCATCTTTATTAATGCTTTAAAGACCTTCACTGTTGACCAGCCTGTACAGGGCAGTAAAGATGAATAGGAAAGCTAATCAGATATTCAAGAATGGCTGTCACTAACAGAGAGCTTTCTGATACTGGGGTCTTCCAGCTGGGGGATGCTTTACATCAGGAAATCAGAAAGCAGGGTTATCCAGTCCCTGGGTTTTTTTCATCTTACTGATAAAACATTATCCTGCTGGCGCTGCATGGGCATCCACACCCCTGGTCTCAACTGTGTGCATTTCACTTGTTGGAAAAGAAGTCAGGAACAAAGCTTAAATAGTGTCACAGAGCCTTTCTGCCTACAGTTTGGAAGAGCAGAATTTCCCAGCAGGCACCCCCTGAGACTAGTACAGGGAACGACAACTTGGTTGTGTCCTCCAGATCTAAAGGAAATAGCTGGGGGGATGGGAAGGCATCTAAAAAAGAGAAGACAGGAGCTATCATTTCTAGTCTTGTTTCTCTTACTGTCATGAAGACGGGTCCCACGGATCTGATGTGTTTCTGTATACCTTGGCTCCTAAAAGACTAACTGTCCTCCGACTCCTTTTTTCTGCTGCTGAAGAGTCTTTGCTGTTTGGAACATCTCTCACTCGTGGACATCCTTCCTACCAAATGCCTGTTTCAAATGTCTTACCCCTCAGGGTCACCTCTTTCAAGGTCTTCCCTCTATGACTTTTTTCAGTTTGTTGGAGGCTAGGCACAGCATCCTGCAGAAATAAAAGAAGGGTTAAAGATGAGAGCTATGAGCTAGGCTTGGGTGTATGGGAGCCAGATGTCATATCTGTGAGGGCTGTGTCTGTTGTCTACCTGGGGAGAGCAGGAAAGGCAAGGAAAGCAGTTGTGTGGTGTCTAGGAGAGAAAGAGGAGTTATCCAGCACATGGTTACTAAGGAAGAATCCATCTTAGCAGTTTTGGCAGGCTGCACCAAATAGTTGCATCTTGGACAGGTTGCACAAACTTGGCACAGACGCCAGTGAAACAAACAGTAGCACATAACCATTCAGTTCATCAGGACACAAATTTTGTATATTGAGGTACAGAGTATATGCTGTCTCAGCACCTTGGGGAAACCAGCTGATTGAAAAAATTGAGTGTGCAAACTAATTTGAAAGTGTATGGAAGCTAGTTAAATGCTTACTGCACCCTCCCCCTTATCAAGCTCATACAGGTTATGAACTGTTTGCCAGTGAATATCCTCGTTATACACTACACAGTCACTAAACAAGACAACGAACACCAGTTGTTGCATGTCATGATAGAGAAGGGAAATCTTCTTTACATGTTCAGAGCTATTGACAGTGTCCATGTTCAGTCTAAACAACCTTATCTGTGAAGACTAAGAAGCTAAAGTGGAGCAGGGTCTGGGAGTATAGTCTCCTCCTAAACCGTGTCTTCTATATGCCACTGCTTGTGATCACATGCCTTGGTACAAACATTCCATTTTTCTTTCAGGTGTAATCTCAGGCCTCCCCAGAACTCACCCATTCATTTTGCCTCCCTAGTCCAGGCTCTGCCCAAACCAGGCCTAAATAATGACCTCCTCAGAGCCTCTCAAACTGTCACTAGCCTCTCGCCTGCTCTAGTTGTGGATATCAGCTAAGCCCCTCTGCTGTCTCTCACCAATCCCTATCTGCCTGACCAGCCACCTTCTACTAAATAATGTGTACTGTGACAAGCTATGCTTGTTCTCTACACTCCACTGGTGTCAGGAAAAACACAGATAGGATCACTAATTATCTTCTCACTAATGAAGAAGACTGCTTCAGGAGAGCTGGATGTTGGGGTTTTAAAGACACTACATGTAGAATTTAAGTGTCTAAGAAGCAGGGTATGCAAAGGTCATAAAAATATAGGTACCTACACTATGGGTGTGCAATAGAGGCAATCTGTGTACCTAGAGACCTTTAGCATCTAATTTTAGGTATCTTAATAGACAGTAAGGAAATGTCAGTGAAGCCAATGGTGGATAAGTAGATGCTCACACAAGCTAAGAGGGGAACCTAACTTAGGCCAGATGAATCCAAGCCAGTGATTCAGAAGCAGAGCAGCAGAAGACGAAGAAGCTAATTCACATTTTACATCTTCACAAACTCCATAAAAGTGTCCCAAGTAGTTTGTCTACAGTTCAGATATTCTCTACCAAAAAATGTGTGGTTGTGCACAGATGTTCAAGGGATGAGGGGAACAAAGAGCATTTTCTGGGATTATCTGTGGCTGATGTTGGGGCCAAAATTCAGAGATGGAGAAGAACTATATGGAGTCAAAAGTATTCAAAATGAGGCAGCTTGAGTTTCAGGTCCCTGACTGGGCCTTTTAGTTGTCAGAGTTTAAAAATACAGTAGTTGGGCAGTGTATGAAAGTGGAAAAAAAAATGAAAATTAGCTGTATCATTTTATAGTCACTTTCAAGATTCTTAGTAGTGTATTTTTAACTTGATAATTTAACTTGCCTGCCTCCCCATGATACTTACAAAAATAAAAGAATGCATTCTTTATTTCAGCCAAAAAATACTATATAAACAAAATCCAAGGAATGAATTCAGTTAGAATGACAGACTACAGTAATGGGTGCAGTTGATTGCATTTCCGTTTCACAAAGCAATTCACATTTGCTACTAATATGCTAAAATTAGTGCCAGTCAAAATACGCTTGTCTGTCACAGCAAGAGAAAATTGTCAAAACACGCAACTCAATTCCTCTCTCACTCATACTAATTTTAAGATGGAATCACTCCGTTTTTTTTTTTTTTCAGAGCTGGTCTTGACACGACAGTTAATTCCATCACTGCTGTTGATGTGTATACACACTAATTAATATACATGAGTTTCCGCGTCCTTCTGAGAATGCTTATGCGTGTATGACTTACGCTTCCATAAGCCATGGTTACGCGGCTCAGGCAGTTACACACAGCGGAAGAGACTATTTGGATAGTTCTTCTTAAGGCCTTTTTGGGTGTCAATTATAGACAACCCATAGACGTCTTGAAGGAAGCACCATGCTGAATAACCTAGGAAAAAAATGCAAAGCAGCAGAGTCTTAGGCCAGTTCCAAATACATACCAGATCTACTCCATTTCTAACGCTTCACTTTTCTCCAGGAGTCCAGGAGCTATAATTTCTCCCACTGGTTAGCAAATCACAGTTGGACCTCGCCAAAAACAAAGAAAAAAAAATCTGTAGCACAAGCTTATTTGCTGGTTCTATTTTGGCATGGAGAGACAAAAAGAGACCTGGATAGTCTTCTCACTCACTCCCTTAAAGAGAAAAAGGAGAGCACAGAGTGTTCTCCCTTTCAGAAAAGTGTGTGTGACCTTTAGTGTTATCCTACACTAACATTTACTGCAAATTCCTGTCCGTTCAGACAGCAGGCATTTGTGTCCCGTGCTGGCTAGTCACCTGTACAACCTCTTTTCTTCCTTTCATTACTGCTGTGCTCCTTCAGTGTAGACATTCCTTCCACTGGAAGACTTTTGGCAGGGTTTGTGGAGTACAGCTTGACTGCACACCAATTACACCATTAACTCTTTCCTGCACTGGCTCCATCTCAAGTTTGCATCTGCCCCTTGCAGCAGCCCTCAATGTATTATCTCTATTAACATTTTCTTATTGAGCAGAGGTACGCTATTCTGGGTGACCAGAATGTAACTGGACCACCATCTTTACCCCTGAAACCACTTTACTCCATCTTCAGTTATGTCTATTTCCATCAGCTATTAACATACCTATGTGCATATATGTATATATAAACAGTATACACATATATATAAACAGTAAACACTAGTAAGTCTTCAGAAAAAAACCTATAAAGTTTGAACTAACTGATCAGATAATATAAAAAAAATGCAGTTCTGACAATGAGACATCAGACGACAAAGCATTTCAAAACCTGAGAGCAGCCTGAGGGGCTAGCTAAAGATGACAAAAAAGTGTGGTCATCTTGGGCCACATTCCTAAAAATGCTGTGTTCAATGAATGCCAACTCAGCCAAGGGATTAGCTAACAACTGACAGAGTCAACATTCTCTGCCCAGAGCTACACCAACACACTGATGGCATTTCCTACCATGGACCTCGGAGAGCAGGACAGTTCTCAGCAGAATTAGCGTGTGGGAAACCTGGCCCTGAGCAGCAGACATGTATCAAGATGGGTTTGATTCTTACAGTTTGTTAAAGTTTAGCAGCCTTTAAACAATATTTTTATTTTGTGGGAATGTTTTTTCAATGACGCTTTCTTCTCTCTGTAACCAATTCTGAAAAAAAGAGACACAGATTTCTGACAATATTTATTGTCTATCTCCATTCTTTAATTAGAGCTTTTTTTGTTGCACTTTGCTTGAATTAGCTATTTACTTTTTTATTTCCACTTAGCATTGATATAAAGCTCTTCAATGGCAAGTGATGCACCTCAGAAATGGCACTATGTGTTGAAGAGGGAGCTCAGTTAATGCAAAGTGTTTGAACTTCTGTTTTTGTCTTGCAGATTACATGTCTGAACAGGAAGGAACTGGTAACTGCAAACTGATTTAAGTCATAAATGAAGTCTGAAGGAGAAGTAAAAGACATATCATATATATTATGCAATTTTCATCTTTTGTAAACCTAACTGTCATTAGTGATGGAAGGAGTTATTTATACACAGCAAATGAAGACTAAGTGTCTGACTTTGTTTGAAATGCACTGTCAGAAGAAATGAACAGATTTTTTACTAGCTAGTAGTTTCTCCAGTAGATCACCATTGGGATTTTCAAAACACATAGACACTTTCCATGCCTGCTAGTAAACCAGTGACAAAAGTAAAAACT
>Ga0181612_113849_pt1 | contig 20218 bp, 11 predicted proteins | sample HoacroProtozoa21_FD_119630 | JGI IMG/M metagenome (GOLD analysis project Ga0181612, IMG submission 119630) | Hoatzin crop microbial communities from Cojedes, Venezuel. Combined Assembly of Gp0051906, Gp0051904, Gp0051908 | reverse complement strand
ATGATGGAGTGATTTGTTTGACTCGCAGGTCAGTGAGATTCAGATCTCCTGACATTCTGGACTTTTTAGTTACTAAAAATGTTGTCTTTGCCTGTGATCTGTGATGTAGTGACTACACATTGAACTTATTTATATGAATGACTCTGTCCCGCTGCCTCTCCCCCTCCCCCGCAAATGATGATTCATTTTACTTGACCAAAAAAAAAAAAAAAAATCAATTTCAGAGAGATAAGATGGTTGGAAACAAAGAATAACTATATGGTAACTCTTAATTTAACAGAAGTCCAGAGAGGATGGCCCATTTTAATCCACTGCATTTTCCAGAGCCATAGTGGTTAGCATTTGCAGTTAAGTCTGGGAGCATACATTCAACAGTAAATTTGTCTGTGCTTTAAAATTGAAATGTTACAGTGGTTATGCTTGGAATTTTAGCATATTATTACATCTAAACCAGAAGTAACATTTCATTGTGTTATTTGCTGCTTTCAGCTCAATACTTAACCATGTCTTGTCAAGTCTTTGTGGCAGTGTCTCTTGCTGCTAGGATTTGCTTTTTAATGAATGCATCTTAGTCGTTCACATACACACTTTGTTTCATGATCATGTTGCAAACTTTCATAGGAAAGCTATAGTACATTGCTTCCACTTCCCAAAACTAGGGTGGTTCTGCTAGAAGTTTAAAATCCATTCTAATGTTTGATGAAATGAGACAATTAAAAATTGCCTCCTGTTTCCAAACAGCATGGGAAATTGTTTTGCGATAACTTGTTTTCCCTAGACAGCCATTTTCTGATGCAGATCCAGAGGTGTTTGGAGTTTTTTTCTTACATGTCACTATCCTACCTGGAAACACGTTCTAAAAGCAAGCTTTCTGTACAAACTAACATATATTGTTCTTCGTCTTGAGTATCAGAAAACCTGACCTTCGTTGAGCTGTTTTCTAATGGTATGAATTACAGAATCACAGAATAGTAGGGGTTGGAAGGGACCTCTGTGGGTCATCTAGTCCAACCCTCCTGCTGAAGCAGGGTCACCTACAGCAGGCTGCACAGGACCATTAATAGCAGATAATCAGATTGCTGTTCCTCTGTACTGTACCATCTAAACAGAGTAGGGTTATGTCAGTGAAAAAAGTTGCAAGTCTAACAAAATCAGTATGAAATAATGCTGTCACTAAGCCAGTGCAACCTGTGTGTACAGCAGGCTTTGAGTGCAATGTTTTTCTCAAATTAGATCAAGCAGTATCATTTTGCTGACCTCAACTCTTCTGCAACTTTAAAATACAAAATCTATCACCTGTCTAAAATTCTTCTGTAAAGATGTCATTAAAATGCTGCAACGATTTCCACACAGACCTGAAAAATGTCATTGGCTCATTCTGCGGGAAGAGCTCTATAAATGCTAAGTATTGTAGCTGTCTGATGCTTTGATTTGGGGCTTCGGTTTCATTTCTTGTTAATTGTGAGGCAAGTCACTTTTCATTTTCATGTTTCTTTCATAAACCTTGACAGCTGAAAGATGAAATCCAGCTTAAACTTCCCGTTCTCTTCAGATGAGAAAACCTCTCAAGCTTTTCATAGAAGAGAAGGTCAAATGTGTGTTGGACAGGTATTAAAGAAGTTGCCCTTGGGTTCAAACTAATTTCAGTCTCTTGTTAGAGAGGAAAAATTTCCAAAGCCTGAGTTCAGCTTTCCAGAAGATCAACTCTTATGGAAAAGGGCCAGAGGATTAGAGTTACTAAAATGAATTTCTTTATTTTTTTTCTCTGACATTCACTGGAATAAAGATTTTACTTTTTGAAGGCTCTGTATCAAGACTTCCTGAACAGTTTTCAAATGTTTAATCTTCTAAGAACTTTTTTAATACCATTTTTTACCTCAGTAGTATGTGCTTTAGCAGTGATAAACAGCTGCTATTTTAACAGTGCATGCCACTGAGAAAAGTTTGTTCCATTGGTAAGGATGAGTGAATTCACATGTGATATGTGCATCAGAATGTGGTAAGTATACCTTTGAAATGTACTGAATTACGAAATTATAATTCTGATTTTTCAACCCCATGACAACTTAGGGCTGTGCAGAAGCATGCGGCACTCCTAGAAGTATTGTACGTTGTTCTGGTTCGTTCGTTTTAAATGTCAGAACAGGCACCTGCCAAAGGTGTTCCCAGAAGGCAGGGAGAACAGCCTGCAGAAGGCAGGTGTGCAAAAGGCAAGACTTTTTGGAAAAGGAAACAAAGGGAAAACCAGGTGTGGTTCAGAGATACTCGTGAGGCAGAGCTCCTCAGCAGTTTCCAGCTGTGCTGTCGTGCAGAACACTGGACACTGTTTTGTCATCTTAGACAAGTAGATTTTTGTAGTTCTGTTTGAAAGAGTTTGGTTGTGGTGCTTGATGATGATGACAGAAGCTGTGCCTTTAAGTATTGGAAAGCTTGTGTGGTTAAGTACTTTCCAGATACATCAGGCTTTGCTGTTGGTAGGCTTGAGTAGAGTTTGAGATTTTATACATGGAATTTTCCTAAGCATTTTTGGGTATGTTGGGTTGTGCCTAAACCACAGATTCATCGATACCTTCGTCATCATGCTGCAATAAAGACAGAAAGAGAAGACTTCTAGTTTGGGGCAGGACAGTTACATGTTCTTCTGACCCTCTGCCCAGCAAGTGGGAAGGCATTTATTTTCATGGTGGCCTCTTACGATGCTTAATTCTGAATTCAAACAACTCCTTGTTTATGTAAAAACCTCTCTTGTGAGTCCATTTAATATCTATGTTTTAAATGTTGTTGGTTAAGAAAAGTATGCATCTTCCCCAGCTGGGCTATTTACTGTCTGTGTAGTACTGTGAATATCAAACCAAAGTGTGAACTGGAGGACCTCTTGCATAGGAGCTTATTTTGAAGTGGCTCCTTACTGTGCTAGGGACAAAATTACTCAGGGCTCTGTTTAATTTAACCAAGTCAGCTTTGAGTTTCTACAGGTGTACTGTAGAAATAATATAACTAAATTGACATCTTGGGTTTTGGGACATCGCACACAGTTGCTACATGCTGCACTTAATAAACCTCAAGACCCAGTAGAAGCTGCCGACAGAGAAGTGGTAAATATCTGTATGCTCCTCGAGTGGCATCGCAAATGGCACGGTAAAATCAGTGCAGACTGAGCATCCCTTGGGACTGCCAAAGCTTTGTGTCTTTTTGAGATTGCTTAATTCTATTAAAATGAGGACTGTCTTCCCTGGATTATGGTAATGAACAGATCAGAAGTTCTGCTGTTAAACATAAATAAAGCCTGATTTGAATCATTCGTGCTGTTGGAAGAATGAATCCGTCAGTCTCATGCTGTATAGGATATATGCTTGGGTGCAGTAAACTAGCAGTTCTGTTGTGAGCTGTGCTCTGTCTGGAGATGGTGTATAGAACACCCTGATGCCTCTCTTAAATTGACGGGCACCTTTAACAGCTGGGATTTTGAATATTTTTTTTTGTTTTCAATGCAGAGGGAGATCTTGTTGAAAGAGAGAAATGGAATGAGCTTGCAAGGTAACAGGGAAACAACTATGCGGAACAACCAAACAGAACAGTAGGGTTTTTTCAGCTGGGAAGTGATTAGCTTTGTTTTAGAGCGTGGTAGGCTTGAGATTTCAGTTGGGATGGTTTGTCTGAAATACGGTCAAACAGTACTTCAGTTGTACTGATAATGTTCGAGGGAATTTTGAAGCTACATCAGAAAGTGAGGGATCTTGGACTCAACACCCTCCTTTGTAAGATGACTAATGTCTTTACAGTGTGGTGATAGTGATGGCAGTAATGTATACCAATTTCAACATGTTTTATCTTTTCTCACGAAAGTGATCTTATGGCTATGGTTTCTCTCTTAAATGCAATCTGTAGTGCAGGGCTAGATAAGCAGTTGTCTGGTGTTGAACGTCAGTTCATCTGGTTGCTGCTGGCTTTGTGATTGCTTTGCACATACTCTGCTCTTCCTGTCCTTATAGTGTACTAGAAATTGAAGTTCCTCACCTCAGCACAGAGTGGAAGTACTGTGGGAAAGAGGATGCCTTTGTTTTTGTGAAAGTAAGTAGAATGATGGTTTCGGTGCAGCACAGCAGCGAACAGCAGGTTGGAAGGGTCTGCTGGCAGGGTAGAACTGGGACAGCTATAATTACTTGCATGTCAAATCTGGTTTTCTCCGTTCTTGAAATTTCTGCACATCTTTGTTTTCTTCTGATTGCTAAATACAGCAGGGTAGAAAGCAGCTTTCCTTTTTTGAAAAGAATATTGGAATGGATGTGTACGTTTATACAAGAAAGAGCATCGGTTTATTTGGGGATTGGGCAAATACAACACATGGTGTCAAGATGGCAGTACACAGAAATACAATTCATAGATTTAATTTTGGGTGTAATTTGTGGAATCAGTTCTTTGTGCCTATACATTTATTTGGGCAAGAGGCTGTCTCCAGCATTGACTGATTTATGACTGTGTAAGTCCTTGATGGATATACAAAGTCTGCAGGATATCAAATGGGAAAAATACCAACAATTTTAAGAAGGGATTTTTGACTTGATTTAAAAAAAATTTTAAAAAAGGGAGCTTGACTAAAGATTTTTCATTGCAGAAGAATGGTCGAATGCCTTTTTGTACCTGCCCTTACGCAGACTTTTATCTGCCTGTACACGTGTGAGATGTGAAAGGCAGCTCGAGGCAGGCAGCGCAGTGACAGGACGGCCAGATGGTAGAAGTGTTCAGTCAAGGACTGATCTCCTAGAGCGAACTTGCGAACTTGCCCATAGGGGGCAGTTTTTTTAAATCAAAAGTTTGGCATGCCAACAGTAGTGTGTAGAGACACTTGACTTCAGTTACTTTGCATCAGGTTTTGATTTTTTTGTCCGTCTTACAAAGCACTGAAATGGCTGGCACAACTGGGAGTATGTGGGCAAGGCACTCAGCCTTTCAGCCTTATGGGCTGTCACTGCTATTTTTAAGTGATTTCAAGAATGTGAAATCAGTCATCTCATACTCGTGAATCAATGTATATACTCTGTTCTGAAAGAAACAGGATTTCGGTGGATTTTGCTTTCTGTCATGAACTTAATGCTCTGGACCAACACTTTTGTGCATTATTTAAATTTCAGCTCTTGGGTGAGGAAAAGCTGAAGAAAATCCGGTGTGCTGTAAAAATTTAGCAATTCTCATGTGCAATATAGGTGGATTTTTGTGGGGTTTTTTTCTTTCTCTTTTTTTTTTTTTTTACCTTAGATGCTGCTGAGCAGGTTGTCAGACAGTATTCCTGACACTGGAACTGGAAGCTTCTATTTTCAGCGTGTCTGCTTGAGACGCTAATTGCATTGATTACAAAGTATCATCCTGCTTTGCAACAATAAGGAGGTTGTGTGTTCTACAGCAGCTAAAAGGTCACCGTGATGTGTTCTTTGCTAAGTTCTTCCTTGACTAGGGATTTTTTGGTGGTAGTCTGAGACCATAGCTATACTTTACTCTTCCAAAATGCTCCAAAGGATTTTTCTTTTCTTTTTAACAGACAGGTTTGGAGTTAGGGTGAGGTATCTTATAGTCACTGCATGAGTGATACTGATTGATGTACTGTACTGGCCTGGCCAGTACTGCTAATTCTGCAGGTTTATACTAACACTAACTAGTTTCTGCCTTTAAAATATGAAGTTTCTCAGCTTCTAAATTTCTTTGTCTCTTTCAGTTGATGTGTAACTCTGGACTGTAAGTCACCATCACTGATTCCATAGAGCTGGCTCAGATTGTCTACCCTCAATTGAATAAAAAGCTTGTTCTAGAGCACATAAAATGCCACTTTCAAAGCAAGATTCAATTTTGTATGCAGAGTTTATAAACATCTCTCTTCAGAGATTGTGTTGTATAACAAGCATTAGTATCCCATTCTTAATTATTTAAAACGAGATTTAATTTGTCTTTAGGATAACACAGTTACTGGTAATTGCTTTGTGCGTCATAAAGTCACTGTATTACAGGGTTTTTCAGGAACTCTTGCCGCTCTGGTCATATGGTGCTACACAAGCTGCCGATCTCTACAACTTGCTCAGATTCATTATTGAGTCTGTTTTCTATTCTCTTATCGCATAGCTCTTTTCCTGCAAACCCGCATCTCTTCCATCCCACCTCAAAGAGTGGATTCCTTCTCAGAAATGCTTTCTGTAAGGACACCTGGGCTCTGGGTTTCTTTTTAACTTAGCATTAATTTCTGCAATTTTTGATTTGGTAAAACCTTTGATCATTTTAACGTTCGAATTCACAAAGAAAACTGCACAAACAGAGCTGTGTATCAACACAGGCACTGCTTCGTTTCATTCAAGATTCAGTGATGTTTCATCTTGTATTTTTTTTAAAGCTGGGCTTTTGTAAACTCTTTGGATTAGTGACTTGCATGTGCAATGCTGTATATTGCTATGCAAGTACTTAACAAAACATTGCAAGACATTAGACAATTAATCAACAGTTCCTGCTCGCTTTTGAGGCCATAGGACCATTTCAGTGTGAAATACCAAAAGGAAATCTAGTCTCATTTTCTGCATGGGTGGGACATTGCTGATGACATGGGTCTGAGAAGAATGTTCTGGTTGCCAGATGTATTGATCCTCTTTGAGACAGGTTTTAAGTTTATTCCCTATCTCTCTACAGCAGACACTGAAGGGAGTTGTGCAAGAGGAAGGGCTGGAAAAGCTGAATTCATCCAGCTTTTGCCATTTTCTCTGATGTCCCACAGCTGTAACTCTGGCAGGGTCCCACAGGTTGTGTCAGGCGGGAATGGAATGAGGCAAGTGGAAGGCAAGAATGCAAGAGGCTTTTTTCTTCCTTTTTGTTCCTTTAGGATGAAGCCGGAGGTTTTTCTGTATTGTCTCTCGACATAATGCCCAATAATTCCCTTGACACTTTCTCAGCTGAATGTTGTTCCTCATTGATACTTCCTCTGTTCATGAATATATTACTGCCGCTGCGACTGTACTCTCAAAACTAAACTGCCATGCTAGCTTCAACATTTTTATATTCTCATTTGTTTTAAACAGCCACTGTGGAATGTTACAATCCCAGAATGAATGAATGGAGCTATGTCGCAAAAATGAATGAACCCCACTACGGTCATGCTGGAACGGTGTATGGGGGATTAATGTATATTTCAGGTAAATAATTCATATGATCATATCACCTCTATGAAACAATTAACCAACTTTTCCTATTTCAGTGGGAGACAATAAAAATTAGTCTCTGGTTGCAATAGGTTTGCCATGGTATAAGCAGTGATGGAAATTCACATGAAGCCAGTCGAATAGCATATATACTGCGGAGTCTGAGAAAATTATTTTAGATAATATAATGCATTTACATAGTAAACGACAGCTCTGAACTCCAAAGCAGTTATTCACTTAAACTGTCAGAATAAAATGTTTTGTGGCAACAGCACATACATACATTTATATAGCAATAATGGTTAAACACATCCCCTTTGATACATTTTGGAAAGCACTGGAAATTTTAATACTTTAAAGAACATCTGCCTTCATTGAGCTAATGGAAAGGGATAAATTTTCACGTTAAAGACAGTGTACGAGTGATGTTTGTACTTTCACTGATCTCTTGTTTGTAATATACTCAGTCTTGTATGTCACTGAGACCATAGTTCCATTCCATTTTTTTCCAAACTGGAGCAATAGGTTTTATGAAAATCTGGTATCTGCTCATTTTTTAAAGGAGATTGATCTCTGTAGAAGTCACCGACAGACATATTCACAGACCTATATGTGTTCTACTGAAATTTGAAGGAAAGTCCTCTAAGAACTAAGCTGAAATTCGAGGCAGGAGGTAGGACAAGGTTGCTTAGCTGTGAAGAACTGGTGGGGAGATGCACTGGAGCAGATTGATCCTCGCGGTATTTTGAATTGGGGGCCTTGTGCCAGTAGACTAGGAGGGATTTGTTTTAAAATTTACGATGAGGTACAGCTTCTTATTTTTATATAAGCAAGTCCATTAAGGTAGCTTCTATTTACAGTGCTACTGTTTGTACTTTTTTTTGCCAAATTTGCTTGGCTTACTGCAGGTGGCACATGTATGTGCTCCCTGCTGTGTTTTTTCATATAGATGCTGGGTATTTCTCAGAGATTTTGCTTTTCCTCCTCCTGTCCTCTCAGATATCCCTGTGAGTCAGGATACTTTTGGGGTTGAAAATGTGAAGACTGGTAAAGCCTCTGCTCTCTGACAGGCTCCCAAGCCCTACCACTGCCATGGTTGCCATCAAGTGTCAGGGCTGGACAGTCCCCCTATTTTTTCTGTATTAAATTCTTATTGTCCAACTGAAGAACTAAGTACTTTCTTGCATGACTGCTGTAGACACCATGCTGCCTCTGTCTGTGAATAATCCAAGCGTGATAATTCAATGTTGAATGGTTAGCCCAGCAGGAGGTTGTTCAGAAGCGGTGTGTTCTCTGTATATTTTTTAGCACCTCAAATATAGTTGCTTTATGGGCTTAAGCCGTAGCTAATAAGCCAACAGTGTCTGAAATTGGTGTGACTGCTTTCTGACCTGTAGTGACCTTGCAGAAAGGTGGGACATTTTATCCACTGATGAGGAATCATCCTGTGATTTCCCCTGAAGCCTCTCCAGACTGCTTTTGCAGGGAGCTGTGGAAATGGTAAATATAGAGAGAACCATAGGCATCTATTAACAGAAGAATATTTGAAATCTGTGTCCTCTCTCTCTTCAGTTCAAGGTGATGAAAAAAGTTTTCTGAAGAAAATTCTGCTTTGTGATAGGACCACTTAAAACACAATAGTGTAGTATGAAAATTTGAAATCCTGTTTTCTTGATGGTGAGAAACAAAACTAGCAAACTGAACAAACATAGCCAAAGAAATAATTTTGCCAAAATGAAACGTAGGTAACAATTATTTGTTCTTTTACTCTACCAGTGTCATCTTATGTAATGAAGTACTGTATGAGACATGGCTTCTTTTCATATTCAGATTTAAAGGAACAAGGTACATCAAAAATGTCATTTGAAGTTGAGTACATATGTGATAGTAATCTAAGCTAATGTGAAAAAGTTTTAGAGAAAGCTGACTTCACTCATGAAAATGTATGTTTCTGCTGTTTATTGCTTCTAAGGGTAAGCACTGCTCTAACATGTGTTTCATTTCTCTAGGGGGAATTACCCATGATACTTTCCAAAAGGAACTTATGTGTTTTGACCCTGACACAGACAAATGGACTCAGAAAGCTCCGATGACAACAGTCAGAGGTCTGCACTGCATGTGTACTGTAGGAGACAAGCTGTATGTTATTGGTGGAAATCACTTTAGAGGAACAAGTGATTATGATGATGTTCTAAGCTGTGAATATTACTCACCAACTCTAGACCAGTGGACTCCAATTGCTGCCATGTTACGTGGGCAAAGTGATGTTGGGGTTGCTGTCTTTGAAAATAAAATCTATGTTGTTGGAGGATATTCTTGGAATAATCGGTGTATGGTGGAAATAGTTCAGAAATATGATCCAGAGAAAGATGAGTGGCATAAAGTGTTTGACCTTCCAGAATCACTTGGCGGCATTCGAGCCTGCACTCTTACTGTTTTCCCACCGGAGGACAATACAGGGTCACCATCTAGAGAATCTCCTCTTTCAGCACCTTAGAAACATCCCTTGACTTATGATGTTGTAGTAACACCTTTGCACTGCATCATGGAGTCTATTTTTCTTCAGTAGTTTCGGTTAGGCTTAGCCTACAGCATTTCATACAATTACTGGAAAAAAAAAAAGAGACTTTGACATTATTTGTGCTGTTTGTTTGGCCTAGAATGTTTGTCAAGTGGTTAACAAAAAAAGATGTACTTGCCCGAGCCAAATGTTTAACAAATGAGAAGATATTGTCTATAAAATGTATGAACTAGGTACGTTATTAATGTTGTGTATTGGGTGTGAGGTACCTTACAGCTTACGTTTGGAAGCCCAGTGAGTGAAATTTGAAGACTTTGTATTGAACATGTTCTTTCACTAAATTTCATAGTTGAAATCCCTTTTTCTTGTATTTTTGACTGCAGATTACAAGGGGAGGTAGACCACATCAATGTGAGCTGTGACAGAAGGTTGCCAAGGGGCCTGAGCTACCTCCCTCTTTTCACAGAGTATTTTTGACGTATCTGTTTACCCACCTGACTTTGTGGGTGCTTTCAGAGCATGTGAAGTTTCTTAGGCAGAGGGGAGAAATAATGAAATTTTAAACTATTAGCACTACACAGGAAGCGGACCTTGTAGAGGCCGGGAGTTTTTTATAACATACCTTGAGTGTTTTTCCTGAGTCGGTTGAGTGATGCTTCAAATAAAAGATTTAAAGTGTTTGGGTTTTTTAATTTGAATTTTTTCAGGAATTGGCTTCCGCTTGCATGGGAGCACACACTATTAACAAATGGGAATTCAGTGCAGTTGTATGTTCTGTTGTATGCCTGTACTGAATATGGGTAGATAAGGGCTAGAAACATTAACTTAAGCCACTGAATTTGACCAAATCGTTTCATCAGATCAAATTTAATCTACCTTTTCTCCTTTGCTGTTGAGATAACTTGCATAATGTGTCCTCTGTATAGTCTCAGTTAATAAGGTTATTTAGCACAAAGTGCAGCTTCAGCGAGAGAGCTGCGTTTGCTCAGTGAACTTGGACTACCACGTTTTACCTTCTTTTGTTCAATAAAACTTTTAACTGCAGTTTTTCAGTCTAAGCTACCTCATTAATGCATTTGCTTTTCTTCCTCTGCCTCCTTGTCTCCAGGATACGTGTTACATGTATTGGTGTGGGTAGATTACTTAGCTAGGAAACCAATGCAGAAGTGATCATGAATGGGTATTTTTGACCTACTTTTAAGAAACTGTTTTGGTCAGATGTGTTCATTCTATTGTTAAGAACTGACAAAAGAACAAACTCACTTTTTTCTTTTTCCTTGGAGAACTACTGCTGGTGTGTGCAGCCGTGCAAATTGACAGAAATCTTTGTCTGTTCCAAAACACAGTGCAGTGCTGACAAATTGCGGCTCGGAGTGCTTATAGAAGGCTAATACCATGCTTGTTCTGAACTTCCCATCGTATGTTACAAGTGGTTTTGCAAATGAACACAGTCAGAGGGGCATCATTGAGGGAAAACTGTTGACATCAGCTTATTTTATTGTGCTACCTATTACTGGTAACCACGTAAAGTTTAATAGACTGCTGTTGGGAGTATGCTATTCCTATTTTGTCCCTGTTTGGTGTGTCAAGCAGCAGTATTACTGTGGTGTCATTTTTGGAAGTACTGATATTTATTCTTTTGGCAGTTTACTAGTAATGATCACTACCAAATGTATGTGTAAGCTTGAGGTTTCTTAATTGTTTTGGTTGAAATCAAAAGCAATTCTTACTCTTTAAAAAATAATCATCTGAATTCTGCGTAGCTGTGCAAGGTTGTTACAGGTGAAATAGTGACAACAGTGGATACTCTTGGAAAGTAGCCAGTCAAGATGACTTAATTCAGCACCTTAAGAACACTCTCCTAATGCTAAGCCCCAGATAGGAAAATGTTGCTCTGTCGTTTAAGTATCTGTCAGTCACTTAAGTATTGCACACTACTGATTTTTTTTTTCCCAGCTCAGAGACCAGATTTTAGAGCCTGCTTGAGTTTAAATTCCCTGAAATCCATATTCCATTTCTATTTTATTAATTAAACTAAAAAGTAGTTGAAGTAGTTGCAACTCCTTTTGGATAATCTGAAGTTATCCTGTAGTCTCTATGCTGGGGGTGGGGAGATGCACTGTTAAAAAGAGGGTACCTTCACTGGTATTCTCCATTTGGAAGAGGCTGAGGTTGGGTTCTAACCATTATGGGATGGTTAGAAGTCAGGATGTCAGAGGTCCGTGTCTGAGGCTGGAGAATAGCCCAGGGACTGTTATATGGGCTACAGTGTAGAGATTTATTGTTTTTAGTGATTCATCTAGTCTACTTAAAGTGGAAGAATTCTTTTTGGACGTCATTTTGTCATCGGTGTTGGACACAGCAGAATGGATTAAACGTAGTGCTTCACTCAAATTCATCTTTGAGATTTTTTTTATATCTCCCTCTGGATTTAAGTGTTCGTAATGACATTGGTTAACATCTACTCACCAGGATTGAAAAGCAAACATCTAAGATTTGCCAAAAACTGCAAACTGTTTTCTTTTGTAATGCAGTGTAGAATGACTTGATGCTCATTACATCTTTCTTAACCATAGCAGAGCAAACCTGTTCTGTCTCCTAATCCACAACTGTAGCTGTACATATAGATATAGCCGATATTCAATCTCCGTTTTCAGCAAGGCTGCTTTTATGAAGACTAAGCCTGTCCAGAGCCAGCAGTGTCCAGATGATAAGCAGCCACCTCTTTTTTTCATAAGTCTTGAATGTTTTAGTTTTTGCAGTTATAGTACCTAAATTAGCAAAGCATCTGGATAAAAAGCAATTAGTAGATATTTGATCTGAATGCAAATAAAACTACATTAATGTGCTAGCAGGGAGAGCCGCTGGAGCTGTCTGCCCTCTCCCGATGATGGCAGACCCACACTGCAATCTCAGAATTCATTTGGACTTTGGATTTTTTGGTTCCCCAATTAGCAGCAAATGTCCAAAGTGCTTACTTCCATATACAACTTGTCAAAAGGCCCGACTGATATCCCTGCAAAGAAACACAGCGCTCTGAATGAAAATGATTGTGTTTTGAAATAGGACAAGAAGGATGGGGAAGAAAACCTGGGAAAACCCAGGTTATTTGAAGTTTCTTTGCCATGTTCACATCGAAGAGCTGATCATCTGCAGATGTCCAGTTTTCCATGCTTCCATGTTGCTTAGAAAGCTGTATAAAGTCTGAGTGTGGCTCAGGGAAAGCGATTCATGGCAGGACCCAACCTATCCTGGGGCATTTGCAGCCTTGGCATTCGTGGGACAATGGAGTTGTCGTGAAGGGGTGAGGGCTGGAGCAGCAGCAGGCAGCTGTCTGATGGCCTGACCCGTGCCTTTAGAGTTCCCTTGTGCTGAGGAATCACTGTGAGTCTTCACCTGTTCTCGGGACAAAAATGAGTTGTTTTCTTGTGCTAATGCTATTTTTAAATTGCCTGTTCTGTTTCAGGGAGCAGAATCTTCAAGGAGCAGCATTTTAGTAACAGTCAGAAGCTCAAACCAATGGTCTGATTCTTTAGCAGAACAATGAAAATTTGGGATTAGGGCAGTTTGCATACAGATAAATAAAATTCTCCCCAAAGGCTCACAGTCTTAATCTGCTGGGCTGGTTGGGCATTAAAAAATAAGTTGATGCCACATCAGTAAGTGCAATACAAATGTCTGGAGAAGTTTATAGCCAAAGATTTGGTGATTATCTGATCTGGAAAGATCAGAGCACTTTTTTTGCAAAGTTCACTCTATGTACTAGAACTGTTGTTCCTTTTTAATTTACCCTCCAGCTGGTAATTACCTCATCTTTGCAGTAGTCTCTGACTCTGCTGGTTGCTAGTTTTTAATTCTTCCTTTTTGTAGCTGACATCTTTGTTACTTCCTCTGCCCCTAATCAGCATTGATAAAGCTGAAGCTTTTCTAGTGGCATGGTTCTCACATCCAGGGAGAAAACGGCCTGCTGCTGGTATGTAATGTACTTTTGGTAAATGTAATCATAATTCAGCTTGTGCATACTTGGAAATTTATAAGCAGTTTTAAGCTAGTAAAAAGTGTGTGTGTGTCGAAGGAGCAACGCGTGCCCCATTTGCTGCTGGCTTACACCTTATGTGGTGTTTTAGGTTGCGCGTAGTGGTAGATTACCCAGAGATCTGGAGGGTGAGTCAAGCTCTCTTAGGGTAGCATTTTATGCTTTCCATGCTGTGTGAAAGTGTTCTTTACTTGAACAGCGTATGTAGCTTGTCAGGTGATTTTTTTCATTTGTGGTGTGGTTAAGATGTGAATGGTAGTTCTTTCTGTACAGATGTGGTCTGAAAAAGAAGTCTTAAAATGCAGAATTATGTGTGCTTTGCTTAATGATAAAGGTTTTGGTCCCATGAGTGTTGCAGGACCCATTCAGCTGTGAAAAGGTGATCAAAGTTTTGAGAACAAGCTAGGGAATTAGGATGACTTTACTGACTGGCACCAGTTTACATGCTCTTGTTGCCAGTCAGTTACACATCATTAAGTGAACCTCTTTTTGCAGTCCGTAGGCTCTGTGTTTTGATGTCCAGCCCTGTTGGACCTGCTGGTTACCTGTTCTGGGGCAAATATGGTGGGATTTGTTCCACAACTTGTCTTACTTGGTAAAACAACATGGCTAGTTTTTGTGAGGAATTCCAGCACGAGTGGTGCACAGGAGTCCTCCGGAGTTCATTTAATGGCCAGGCAATTTGTAGAAGATGCGCCCAGATGACCTGGGAGTGGTGCTACAGCAGGAGCCTTGCATGGCTGACGTGCCACAAGGGATCATCTGGAATGGGGATTGCTGCCACCTCCTCTGTGTATTATTTTGGATCTTGGATGCTGGGGTTGTTTTCCCCCGTCTTTGGGAATGTTTATTGCTGCTATTTGGGTTTTTCACTTTTTATTCAGAAAGTGAATAATGCCTTTCTGAGTCTGTAGTGGGAGTGAAAGGTTCCGTTGGTTGTTCCTGGGCTAGCTACGTGCTATCAGGGTATCTACATACTCGTTAAAAAGTTTTCTATTCGGGGCACTTTTTCCTAAGCATTTAGAAGAATTCGGTTTGCAGTGTGAAAAGGTCTCAGCTGAAAACATCTTTGGGGCTGGAAACATGCAAAGGTAGTAAATTTTCAGAGTAAAATTATAATTCTAGGCAGAATAAAGCATTTTTTAGAGTTTGTTGGCATTGTTCAAAGGTTCATTTGGGCATTGAGCTCCCACAGACCATCTGGAGTGATATATATATATATATATTTTAATAGTTTGTAGTTGGCTGGGGTGAACCAGAGCTCAGTTGTTCTTACCTGCTTGCACTCTTGGCTGGCCCGTCGGTGTGTTCTCCCTTAGACCACAGCATTCTGTGTTGGCTGGGGTCTGTTTTCTCTGGGCAAGCATAAAAGCACCTCTCCTGTCTTCCATATTGTCTGTTGAGTTCCAAAATAAATCTGAGCTTTGACTCTTCTATCTAAAGTGTGTTGTGGCTCTGGCCTGCTAAAGATCGTGTGGAGCTGGGGAAAGAGGACCATGGCTTTGACATCTAATTGCCCACCCGCCCTTTGCTGCCCTGCAGGCAAATATTCCCAAACCCAGCTAAAGTCTGTGTGCACGGAGGCAAATCTGTTAAGGCTGACCAAAAATTTTAGTTGCCTTGGCATCTAAAGACCACCAGAATCTCCTCGTCCTCTTTCCAAGGAGGGCTGTGTACCAGAGCTGCTGAGTCCTCCGGAAAGGGGTAATTACAGTAACTCTTTGGCGTGCAATACTTCTTTCTTGGCCATTGCTTCTGCCCTTGCTTTCTTCTGTGCCAGTATGGGAATTGCAGGAGTGAGGGTCAGGGCTTGGTCAGGCTCTCCAGACCTCAACAGAGAGCAAGCTTCTTTATTCTTATCTGCCTGCACAGCACAGTAGGGAAAATACTGCAGGAACGCTTTGGATTTTAAACATTAACTCACGGAGCAGTATCAATTAATGAAGGAAAAAAATTAAAATTAGTCCACTTCAGTATGTGTTCCCCATATCCAGCATTGTTCCAAAATACTTGGCCTCTGTTGAATTAACAACTTTGCCTCCCTTGTTCAACATTACTGTAAAAAAATATTGCTTGGTTTCTTTTCCATTTGTTTTTCATTGTTTGTAACCTTTTCTTAGAAGTGTGGAAGTAATTTTCCTTACGTGTTTTATGCCCCGAAATAAACACACCACTGATCACCTGAGTCCCTTCCCCATGTTTTTTACGCAGTACTTGCACAGTGTATCTTTCCATATTTTTACCCAGACCTTTGACAGCTGTCAATAAATATCATTACAGAGTCGTGAAACGCTTGCTAACGGGTGCAGGCTCCTGTGCTACATCATTGGATGTGCTGAAGAGGGGTCGTCCTTTTTCTTAACAGTAGAATACATCTGGAAAAAAAAAGCTTTAGAGAACAGACCTGCCCTGGATCAGGCGTTTACATGCAGATTATTTTGGCCTGTGCTTGTTAACTTCCGTTGTGAATATTTTATTCTTTCAGATACGTTTTTGCAAATAATGCCTACATAGCTTTTTTACAGAGAGTGTGTATTCCGTGCTAATAGGTGGGTAGAGCACTGGCTGGTGAGGTTTACTCAGCCTCTGCCTGCAAGGCTCCCTTTCTGCCCACAAAGGCTCCTTGAGAGCGATGCTCTCCCAGCTTCAAAGGAACAACATTGTGTAACTAAAGAACCTGCACCAGGGACAGGAGGACTGAACTTGGATGGAAAATCAAAGCCGCTTCTTAATTGCAGTTAAGAAAGAAAAGTCAACGTCTCAATTTGAAAGCTCGTGTTTCTGGAAAGGGGAGGGAGCATCGCTCTCCCTGAGGCATCTGTTGTGGGGAGTTCAGGGTATTAGCAATGAAATGATTGTTGCTGTAAATAAAGACAATTAGGTAGATCCTGAGTCTGTCCCCAAAACAGAGGCAGATCGCTTCTGTTGATATGCAACACTATTAACATTTGACTGCGTGCATATGTGTGATGTCTCAAGTGCTCACGTACAACAAATGCCTCACTGTTCTGCTGTAATCACATGAATGATGCCCTAGTTTCCGTCAGTCACACTGTTTTCTTTATAATCAATTCAGAATAATGTTTGAAAATTATGTAGAATATAATATAGGCTATACTTTTTGGTGGTTTTTTTTTTCCTAACCCTTTTTTGAAGCCAGTTTCATTATTTAGCTATTATGGCATTATTACATTTAGTTGAACCCAGCAAAGGCAACAGGAACTGTCAGGTTTTGGTTCATCATTTGGGTTTTTTGGCGTGGCAGCTGCTGTGTTTTGCCATAGAGTTTTAAGATGGGGAGGTTTCTTCCTGTGGCAAGAAGAAACAAAGAAAAGGAAAGATAGATGCCAGCCGGATTGTAGTGTGTGCCGTCAGCTGCTCTGCAATTTGGGACAATTTTATGATTTACAGTCCTGTCAGATTTGTTTTGTTTAATAACCCAGGAGGTTTCCATTTGGCCTGCAGTGACACGGTGCTGGGAAAGGGAAAAAAAATCAAACATCTTTGAGTTATTCCCCAAGCTATGACACTTGTCCTATGCTGTGGAATAACAATGCACGTTCTGCACCGAGGCAGCGAGCCTTGAATCCCATTCCGTGCACCTGCCTAGGGGACGGGTCCCCTCCCCGCAGTGAGAGCGGCCACGGGGGCCCGTGGTGTGGTCTCCCAAAGCCAAGGGCCACCACATGGCCGCCTCTGCCCCAGCCAGCGCTCCAGCCCGCGGCCCTGGGAAGCTGGAGGTCGGTGGAGGGAGTGTGAGTGCACGAAGGCAGGGTGCTGGCTGGGCCTGTCTGAGCAGGGGCGAGCATGGCTCGCAGCTGGCTCCTGTGCAGACAGCGGAGCCCTGAAAATAAATCTCTTCATCAGACAGTGTGGAAGAAGGATTTTTTTTTAAATCCTTGGTTGTTCATAGGAACAATTTGAATCTTGGCTTACAGAGGTCCCTGTAAGAGGATGTGTAGACGAGACCACTCAGTTTTAGCACTTGTCAGCCACTGATTTTGGAGAGGATCGGGGGGAGGGGAGGGGGATGGTTCCCCTAATTTTCTACTTAGTCCTTAAGTATTTCTCACACATTTTGTCTCTTATTCTGGGCAGGTTGGAGCATGCAAAGGCTAAGCAGTTAGGAACGTGAGCTCCGTGTGTCACCAAGCATATGTCCTGCACTTAGTGATACCGATGAGAAAAAAGCCCTGTTTGCTCTGCCCCTCTTTACTTCCTCCTCAAAGAAAGCCCGTCCTGTTTGTAAACATACATCATATTGGACCAGGCAGTTTTAAAAGGTGTTGCATGTTCTACATCTCACTCCTCATTTTTGCTGTCTATACCAAATTAAGATGAATGGTTTTAATCTTCCGTTAACATCATGTGGCATGAGAAACCATGCCTTTCAATAAACAGCTGCATCTTGCAGCTTAGGGTTACTCCAGAAAATGTGCTTCTTAAGGAATCACATTTCATTTGCCTCTTCTATATTTATTTATACACTTATAAATGTGGACTTCCTGGGATTTAGATAACTTGATAGAGATGACGTGCCATATGGTTGCTGGGACAATTTCCAGCTTCATTAACAGTCCACTGGCTGAAGGGAAATAGCAGTTACTATTATGAGCAGTATAAAATCAGCCTATCAGTTAACAAACAATTTAAAAATTACAGGAGGTTCTTTTTACAGAAGCCCCTGCTCTGAGTTTTCTCCTCCTCGCAAAGCCCTACACAGAGCTGACTTTGCAGTATCAAGCCGTTATACCCTGTGTTCAGCTTGCTACTTCCCCATTGAAAATGGCTAAAAATTAAGCAGAGGAATGCTCGATGTGTAACAAGCAGACATGAAAGCTAATAGGCAAAAGACACCTCGCTTACTAAATTTCACTGCCACAATGTTCACAGAGAGCGGAGGGAGGGACCTGCTGGAAGAAGCCCTGAACATTGCAACCTGGCAGGCACAAGCAGTGCCCCGGGAGCAGGAGCATCGTGCATCTCCAGCAGTACCTGACCACCCAGCTCTGTGGCTCTGCAGCTTCCCAGCAGCAAGCGCTGCTGTTGGGGCGTCTTGGAGAGGCACCCTTGGCCCTGGCTGTCTGTGAGCTGAGTTGGACTGGGTCTTGGTGGGAGGGTGTGATGCATCTTTATTTTCCTTGTTCTCCTGTTTGGTAAAGGAAGACCTTTCTCTTTCCTGTTCCTTTTTTAAGGTACCTGGGAAGTCTGTGTTCCTTTATGCATGAAATAGGATTAAATAATTTATCACACTCTTCTGATGCTGGTTATCATATAAGGTTTGAAGTACTTGCTTTCTCCAACTGTTTATTGATGATATTTATTATTTATTTTTTCTCAAAAACCCCAACGTCTTGTGATCTGCCTGAAAGCAGAAGAAGGGTCAGGTTTGGAGCTGTTTGATATCAACAGCAAAGACTACACTGTTAAGGAGCTATATTGACCACACACAGAAGTCATAGGAGAACCTCATGAGGAAGCACTGGTTATTTATGAAAACAGTTCTTGAATTGCTACAAGTAACTGGGCTCATTGCAGGAGTAACTCATTGAAAGTCTAACATGGCACAGGCTGCCTCTCCTGTCTCTGAACCATCCCTGCTCAAGTGTGGGAGGTGGCTGCAACCTGGCTGGGTTGCCACCCTGAAATAGCACTGCCACATGTGGTGTGAGAGGGCTTCCCCATCTGCCAGATGAGTAACCGCTTGAAAAAATGCGGTGGTATCTCAGCCAGCTGCGTTCTGAGACAAGAGATGCTCATCCCTGTTGGTTAATGCCTCTGCCAAAATACTGCACATCACTGCTGTGTGATGGGAACCATCAGCCCCTGAACCTACCTGTGCTGTTCTTGCAGAAGGTGGTGTGCCCCTTGCTCAGTTGTTGGTGTCTGCTCACCACAACTGAAGACTCTGTCCGTGTGATTTAACAGTCTTCAGTAGAATTACTCAACCAGACTAGTAAGTAAAGCAGTCTGACCAGTGTGACCTTGTTTGCAGATCCTGGACAGCATGTTGTCAGATGCGTTATGCTGAGGTGTGCAGATCAGATAGCTTCGTGTGCCTGTTGAAAGAGGAGAGCGGTGTTTTGGAAGACCCCAGTCCAAAGACTGCAAAGCAGCGGCTTCTCTGGATGTATTACTTGAGGTTTTTTTGAGAAGCCAAAACATGCGATCTCAAAACCCCAGCAAGGGAGACCCCAAGTATCTGCATTTACTGTCACTAGAGGTACTCATTTGGGTTGGTTAGGAAATGTCTTTGTTTTTCCTCTTCCTCCTGGTCCCTACTCCTTTGCTCAGAAAATACACAGATGACTTCATGTCTGACAACTCCGAATATTGGAGGGGAGTGTTTCCCCGCAGGCACCTCTGCTCCTGCAGATCAGAGCAGTTGTGGCACTCTGCCGTGCAGGCTCCTGTTACCATAGCACTGCGGAGGTGGCATCAAGGAGAAGGTCACCAGTGCACCAGCTGAACTGCAATAATTATTTTAGT
>Ga0181612_131968_pt1 | contig 20220 bp, 9 predicted proteins | sample HoacroProtozoa21_FD_119630 | JGI IMG/M metagenome (GOLD analysis project Ga0181612, IMG submission 119630) | Hoatzin crop microbial communities from Cojedes, Venezuel. Combined Assembly of Gp0051906, Gp0051904, Gp0051908 | reverse complement strand
TGAGTGCCCACTGCTGCCCCAGTGAGATGGTCTTCTGCAGAGAGAGGATACTGGAAAAAGTAGTGTCTGGGTGAAGATGGTTGGTACCTCCCCAACCTAGTGAGAGGACTGGAAACTAGGTCTGAAGGGAGCCACACACAAAAGTTAGTGGGTGCCCTAAAACCAACTGAAGGCTTGGGATATGGCTAAGGGAAAGGGAAATTGCGGTAGGCTCAGAGAAAAATTCTGAGTGAGAATAACAGGGCAGCCTTCTAATCATATTATACGTCTGCACATAAATGCCATGAGAACAGGGAATAAACAAAATTACTTTAAAGCCCTCATATACAACTACAGCATTTAGCCTCACACACGCTTCCTGGAAAGACATCACTGGAGAGGAATACTGGTATGAGAAGACGTAACTTCTTTAGAAAACAGAAAGAGGAAATAGGAAGGGGCTCTTTTGTATGAAGAATACTTTGGGGTTCACGAAGACATGAGAAACAGACTCTGTGCATGTCCCCAGCGACAGAGAAAGAGACAAGGTGCACAGGAGACAGCCCACAGAGCTCTGTTAATTAGAAAGACGACACAGACAGGGCCTTTTTGAGCATCTGACTGAAGCAGCCAAATTGAAGTTGGCAGGAATGGGTAATTTTAATTACCTTGGCATCTGCTAAAAACAGAGCAGAGCAGGTCCCAGATAGACCAAGCTGCTGGAATGCGTGGGGAAAAGTTGGTCTGAAGAAGGGAAAGTAGTAGGGGAGGGGATGTTTATTACTTGGATATTATTGATACAGAAAGTTGATTAATAGTCCAAAACCAGGAGTAAATTTGAGTGCGGGCGGTTACAAAATCAGAAAGTTCAGCAATTCAAGGCAGTGAAGGAACAAGAGCAACAGATTAAAGATAATGTATTTCAAAAAAAAGCAAATTTGAACAAATTCAGGGCACAGGTCAAGAGGATCTCTGGGGAAAGGAGTTTAAGACAGCATTTCCCAACCAGTGAGACATGGAGAGGCAACAGCTGTGCTGTGGGTCCAGGGGAGAAAGCAGCTGAAAGAGCAGCAGGAAAATACCCTGCAAATACATACAAATAAGAGGAAGAAAGAAGAAAATATAAATCTGTAACTCAGTGCAGAAGAGGGAACAACATATTGACAAAGAGACAGCTCTCTGTGTTAGCTTTCATGGAAAAAATTAACTGTGATGTGGCTGTTAATTACATTAATTTTAAGTGTGAAAGAGAAGCAGACCTGAAGAGGGAAGGAACAAGTGAAAGACCACTTAGGAAACCTAAACCACAAAAGTGCTCAGTTATCACCATGAAATCTGTGTCAGATTGTTTTGTCAAACACAGAAGATTCATATGTATTCAATAAATATTTTTTCTGCATTTTCACAGAGAATTTTGCCAGTATCAGCATGCCCTCTTGCAATAACACTGCACTTAGCTGAAATGGTTTTACTCCTGATATAATGAGAGTGTAGTTATTGCTTTTCTCCCCTGGATGCAGATGCATTCCTTGATACCCTCAGCTTCCTCTCACTGCTTGCAGTGTTTCAGGGGAATGCATCTCCTCCAGCTCTATTGCAATAGAGATATCCTAATCTTCATCCTTTTAAGGTGAGCAGGGAAGAACAGCCATGACTCCTTGTGAAGCAAGCACCTAAAGCGGCTCAGGTGGACTCCACAGGAGCTCTGTATCTCTTTATCTTCCTGGAGAACAACCCAAAGCCAGCCCAGCCCTGGAGACCAACACTGCAGATACATGGACTTGGATGGGATGGATGTTAAATTTCACAACAGTTACTCTGCAGCCACTGCTGCCAGAACAACTCCTCCGCATTAGTTAGCACACCCTCAGTCGCTGTGGAGATGGAGAGGGGTGCTCGCACAGCCTGCCAGGACAGTAGCTCCAAATATCTTCCATTAATCGTATCATGCCTAGAGGTGGCTGTCAAAAACGCAGGGAGCCACGTAGGCAGAAGAGTCCGACGAGAGCACAGCTCACTCGTGCTATGTGGGACTCAGCTAAACACGCAGCTAAAGGCTCTGCCGCAAGTTACTCCAAGCAATGAATGGATTTACATGTCAGATGTTAGCTCTTTTCCAGAGACCCTCTGCGTGTTTTTTAATACATCCGTGTACCCAACTGATGAGTGACCTACAGCACTGCCCTCCCTCCTTCTCCCCTCTTACTACTGGAACACAAATCCTTTAACTGAAAATACATCAGGAGCTAAGGAGTCGTACTAAAACCAAGTATACAAGGTGCTGGATTAAGCTAATGGTGTCATTGGCTTGCCTTCTGGGAGAGGGATCCGAGATTTTTGCAATTTACTTGTGAGATTTTTAAACTTACTCAGCTAAACAAATAACCACCGTTAAGCCTCTGAAAGGGATTCTGCCCCCAGGCAGAGGCGAGAGCCTTCCAAGACAATTCTCAAGGATAAAGGTTGATCTAAAAAAGCACAATTTCTCAAGGTTTAACTGAATGCATCTCTCTGGTTAAGTAAACTGTTATCTTTCTGGATATGGTATAATCTCCACTGAAAAATAAGTGCATGGAAAATATTAAAATCAACTTATTAAAATAAATTCCCCCCAAACTGCATGGCAGTCTAATTAAATAATTCCACCTGAGAAACCCATCCCCTCAGATCACATGGGATATACCCACTGGCTCCCCACCTTTGGTAAATGGGAACCATGTGGGCAGCATTAGAAGAGGGAAGTGCAAGAAAAGGTGAGCCCAACGAAAGGCAGAAGAGCACACCACAGCATGCTGGGGAAGACTAAAGGGGGACAAAAAACGTGCGCTGAAAGCTTTTGACAGCAGAAAACCGGAAAGTTTCCATATCTGAGCAAGGTTACAGGCTTGCTCTGAGCATGGAGGAAAGCGTTAGCAGTTGGAAGACTAGGTCTTATCCTGGGAGGAAGTGCTTCAAAAGAATTTACTTTCCAGCTTAGCAACGACCTTGCTCCATTTATTGCTGAGGTCAGCGGATGTTGGAAGCCTGATCCTGCAAAATGAGGCTGGTTGCACATTATTGTACGGCTGATAAAAGTTGCACTTTCAGAACTGGGAAATATATTTATGCTCACAGCCCTCAGAAATGACTCGACAGATTCTCACTCAGATTTCAGGTCACGTCCTCAAGCCATCAGTCTGAAACTTTAGCATAAGGAATTCCCATTTAAGAGAAATGATATAATAAAACTATAAACACTCAAACCAGGTTTGCAACCACTGACCTAGGCTTCCACATGCTCTTGTGCTGTATCAGCACCAAGGGCACAAAGGGGGTGAGAGGCTGGACACTAGAGGGACAAGTTAGGCACCAGGAGCACCTCCTGGAGAGTAAACCAAAAAGGATCAGAGGGTGCCAGGGACAAGGGCAGCAGTGGCAGCAAACTTGGGCAGCTCCAGCCTCTTCCCAGCAGCCCCAACCCCCAAATGTGCACGTCAACCAGACCTAGCAGTGGTGCGCTGCTGTGCAACACAACAGCTCTGATCAAAGACTGATAGTGATGAAGAAGGAGATATCTACGGAGATTTATGGAGTAATGTGAACTACTTTGTGTGTATGCATGTAGAAATGGATGACTACATCCTTCTAGAGCACTTCAGGCCATCCAATCAAGCAGTCATATATGCAGCCCTTGCGTTAAAAGAGGTGGAAGCAGCAGGGAAAGGTTTATCAAGCTCTTCAGGCCCTAGCTGATCATGATTTCTTTCTGGTGAACTTTACTGACACCCTAGTGCACACAAGTACTGGCATGATGAAAGCAACATAAGCCCGTAACTATCAGTGGGGGCCTGGAAAACCTTATTAGCTTGCTGACGGCTCTTCACACAAGTGCCATTTAATAACCACAAGGTCTTAGCAGAAGGGAAACCCAGCCTCCACAAGCTTGGAGGAGTTTTGGCAATGCTGTTGATGTCCTCCTGGAGCACGGTTATTGGCTGGGGCATTGTACTCAGAGCTAGGTTCTAATCAAATTGTTATCTGCGTATCCCTTTCCTTGACACAAGAGGTGCTGCAAGTCCTATCAATGATGATTTCCTGCTTCTTGAAGGATGGAGATCTGCAAAATTTCCTTAGCTTCTAATGGCTTCTTCCCAAGGACAGACTCACTAGGAGGTGCAAGCTATTGGCAGCTCAAGGGCCCAGAGGAGCTGTTGACTGTGTTTAGGCCACAATCCAGAAGACTTGATTTCATCCAGTGTAAGTGGAGCTGTTTTATTTATTTTAATGGTCTGATGGCGAGGGAGGAGTGCTCCCTGGCTGCCCGCGACAGCCACAGACCTCTTCCAAATGTGGGTTCGAAAGCACAGCACTGCTCCAGAAAACACTGCTCACAGGGATGAGGCGCCCATCCTCGCTTGCTGCCTGGAGGCGAAGTTTCAGCAGACCAATGCTGCCCCCTCAGAGATGTTTATTCTTCTCTTGGACCTGCTGTCTGATCCTGTCCATCCTCCCCAGTCAGGTGACCCCACATAGTTGCTCCACATCATGACAGAGGACCACTCAAGTCTCCCGTCTCCAGCAATGGCCAAGAGGATATGCATGGAGAAGAGCGCAAGAGGGGCAACCGTGCTATGACACCTCCCAGGTTACAGTCCTGGCCTTCAGGAATCAGTTACGCAGGGCACTGAGCTTTACAAGTCATCAGGGTTCTTACTTTCCAAATAAAAGCAATATCAAAAGCCAGTAAGTAACAATAGCCCCAGCACTTCACAAGCACCACAAGTATGATGAAACTCAACTCAGAATAACCTGCTGTCCCATCTAGAGGTCTGAGAGCAAGATGTCCTCGTTCGCACAAAACAGCGAGTCTGCTGAGCCCTCAGAACAAACTCACGCCAAATTATAAATAAAGATCCAAGAAGACTTGACACAAATACTGAGGCAATGACTAGAGAAATGACTTATGGAGTGTGCAATGAATGCCTGCAGGGCTGACCAAATGGAGGAGAAGCTTTTAAGAACTGCAGGAGCTTTCCAGAGGAACATAATCTAAGGAGTGCCAATTTGTGTCAAAGATTTTCCATCTGCACGTAAATAAATAAATAAGGAAGATGGAAGCAGACAGGGAGGAATCTGTACTGTCCATCACAAAGCCCTATGTGGGTGTAGCTCCTCCAATGCAGAGTGTCTGCTGAACTCCAGCGAGACTGAAGCGTTGCAGATGGCCTGCGGTAGTCATCTGTGTAGGGCTGAATTACAGTTTATAGGTACAGTTCTGCCTCTAAAATTAATACTATGTCCTTTACACATCCAAGGCACTCTGGACCTGCACAGCATTCACCTGCTGGAGAGGGAGAAACAACGTCCTTCAGGCAGAGCATAGGCTAGGGGGACAGCAAGAACAAAGGAGCAAGAAAACAAGATGCGGGACAATAAGTAGAAGGGGAAAGAAAAATATTCTTTGGCCAAGCCATGATGTCCCAGCTCCAATTAACTCCCACTGCTGCTCACCACAGCACCTCAGCACAAGGACACCAGACTTGCCACCCACCGACATGTCCACGGAGGGAGCAGAGAGGGAAGGATGGCAGGCAAAGAGGGGACGAAGCCAAAGAGTGAGGGAGGGAAAAAACATTTTGGGGTTTATTTTTCACACAGGATTCACAACATTCCTCAGAAAATTTAATTTTGCCGTCCTGTTCTTGTTTGCTAACCAGAACCAATTTAATTTTAAAACAACACGCAGAGCCAACGGGGGGAAAAACATTTTGCAATGGCTCTTTGCTCCCACTTGGAACAGCAAGCACAGCTTAACTCGTTCGGCTCCCGCAGCGCAACACCGGCTCGTGGGGAGCCAGCCCATCGGTGTGGGAAGCCTCTGGCCAGGACGGAAACGGGGACTCGCTGGCACTGGTAAACAATTCATTAGAAATGGCTTTTTTTGAGCAACTTGACAAATCCCACCCCACGCATCTGTGGAGGCTCGAGGTGGCGGGAAAGGAGAGCAACTTGTTGCATAGAACATCTTCCTCTCGCTATGGCTCCCCGCTCGCCAGCTCGCTCTGTGGTTTGTAGAAAAAGCCCCAGTTTGTTACCACGTTTAACAAAGAGCAGAAAGCTCCTATTCCTCTTCCGCTACCAAGAACACGCACATTTCTCATATCAGCATGTGAGTCTTCTGTGGTTTTATGCCTTGTTGTGACAGTTCGGTAAACAAGCTGATAAAAATCAAGCACTTCTCAAAGGCAAGGTTAACACACTCATGTGCAACCTGGCTTGTCAGAGAACTCTAGAAACTCCAAACACGTTGCTTCTGCTTACCATCTGCATGAGCTTATTCAGACTAAAATAACAAAGTGTGTTTCCTGATCTCTGTCAATGTAAATAGAGCCATTAAGCTGCGAGGCTGTTTACATTCTGGGAAATAGTAATTGCATTCATCCTGATTGCTCCTCGTCCCGCAGCCACAGGGTCCCCATGCCGTGCTTGTGGCAGCTCTGCTGCAGCCCACAGCCCCACCAGCCCCTGGTTAACACCAGACACCAGGACCCACCACATCTGTGCCACAAAGCCAACGTAAAACCTTTCACAAATATTATATGTTGCTGTCCAAATCTGGTTTTATAACTAGAAACAAGGACACACTTGTAGGATCCAGCTCTCCCAGTTGTAATACCTGGCAGGCAGACGTAGGAACATTCATGTTTTTTAAAAGGAGCTCTTTTGGTAGGTAGAATCGTAAATATTAGAGCAGAAAAGACCTGGAGCTTGCTGGCGGATTGCTTACAACAGCTCTGTCTTTTGCATTACACGAGGATCGATATCCCAACACGAGCACGTAGAGATGGTACAGCCTCCGTCCCAGAGGATTTGTGTCCTAGAAGAGGAGGGGACGGTACCATCTGTAAGCCGTTGCATGCTGGAACATCGGAGCCAAACGCTGCACTCTTTTGGCCAAGGCAGCCCATCTGCTCGCAGAGAAGGGCTGCGAGCAAACGTCCCCCAGCCCCGCAGGGGTCCCACCGCTCCAACCAGCGCCTCTTCACCCATGTGGGGACTGAGCTCCTGTGCACTGGCGGGGACATTTCCTCAGCCCCCCAGGAACATGTGCCATCCTGGATGCCGGCCGGCCTTGCAAGGCTCGTTACAGCCCTAATAGGTGCTCCCTGTAATTGCAGGAGACCATCGTTTTTTCTTGGCCTAGTTTCACCTGCAGAATTGTAGAAGAATGAGAATTCCACATTTGGAAATAATAACAAAAGGATAAAACTGGGCAAACAATGGTGCAGGCCAGGTCACACATTCCCGTTTTATTAGACTCAAACCCTCCTGAAAGAATTTCCTTGAATCTGCGTGTACTAGCTAAGCGCAAATATTTTCTAGAGGACATTCTGTTTCACAAAATGGAGAGGCTCCGTTGCTGTGAGGGTTACATCATAAATTATCCATTATAAGTTCAGCAAGTTTTGCCTTTACGCTGTCTAGCAAAACAGTTCTGGACCTGCCCTCACGGCTCTGCTTGGCAAGCCAGCCTCGCAGTTTCACGGTCCCATCAGAAGCGTTCCCCAGCGGAAGGCCAGAAAGTTGAGTCTCTGTATCTCTGCTCCTCACAGCTTGTGTCTTTGCCTTGGTCCCAGCTGAAAATATCCTGTTCCTATTTTGTATATGGCTCTTCCTTACCCTCTCCCTCTGCTAGCAATTAACTCAGTGGAGCATTCAGGAACCAGAACAAAAGACAATGTGGAGGATAAAGTCATAGTCCCACTCCCTACTGTACTGATGGGGACAATGCTTAGCCCAGCTTTGTGCCGAAAGGCAGTGTGCGGCAGAAAGCCCACACGGTACGAACAAGGATGAGAAAGAAGCAGCATGAGTGAGTTTGCTTTAGTTGCTGATGTTCTGCCAAACACGTCATACATAACCATTTAACAAGGGGGCTTGTGAAAACCAGCACACCGATATTTGCTTTTACCTTGACTTTCAAGGCATATGAGCTATACAAGCACTGTTTTTAAAAGAGTAAAGCAAATATGTTTTTGCATTTGTATGTAAGCAATGGTGAGGTCGGATACACGGCGGGAATGCCATCACCCTCAGCAGGGCCCGTACATCCAAGGGAACCATCCTGCCTTGATTCAGAGCTGTTAATCATGTGCCGGGAACCATCGCTAGTTCCAGGGCTACGCACCCGCTGGGAGAGAGGCTTTCATCACAGCCCTGTAATTAAGGGGAAATGTTAATGTTACATGCTAATAACTGGGAACATCAGTTATCCTGGGAGTTCAGAGAATTTAGAAAATGTAAGTATTTTGATAAAGCTAATCAGTTTACATACCAGCTTTAACTCAAAATAAATCAGGAAGGTTTTGGTTATGCCAAGATATTACTGCAGAAATAGAAAGTACCTCAGCATGAACATAGCTAATCTCAGCCATGGTACAGGTAGGCACATTGCACCAGCATGCAGCGCCTTGAATCTGTGCCTCTGCATCTAAATTTAAAGAATTGCTCAATGCTTTGCATAATAAACCCTAAATACCCTTACAAGCCCTCAGGTTCAGGGGAGGGGGGTGTACTGAGTGAAAAAGGATGCCTGTGGCTAGACTGTGTATTTTAATCATGTCCAACCCTTTCCATTTGAGGTGTATGCATCAAGTGTCTGTCCAAACAGGAAGGATGCACACACGAGACAGTCAGAACAGCTGAAGCTCACACGCTCGAGAAGGAAAACATCTCCCAGTTGTGCGTGGGTTGGCTCTGAGGATCAGGAAATACACAGGAGATGATGCCCAGGGACAGGGCAGCCTCAGCCATGGGTTGTGCTTGGGCACGCGGCAGTGGGGTCACTGGGAAATGGGCCATTGTGGGTCAGGGCTGGAGAGGACGCCATCCCCTGCTCGGAAGCCCCCCTTAACCCAGATGGGAAAGGTGAAAGCAGCAGCCCCGGTCCATTCTCAAGCATGTGGCAATATTTCATTGTCAAAAAGACTGTGCTGGCCAGAAATGTTACTACATTATTTAGCATTAAGAAACATTTTCCACTTAAGAACAGACACAAGCCTGAAGCCAGTGTAAAAGCACCCTTTCAATCAGTAGTAACAATGGCATCATTCAATTCTCCTGATGCTTCAGTCGACATCAGTACTTCTGCCTGCATGGTTTTAATAAAAACAGCCAAATAATCCAGGGATAGGCTCTCCAGAAAGTGCTACGGAAGGTTTGTGTACTCAAAAACGGAGCATGGGATTCATGGCCGTTAAGGTGGTACTCGTGTGAACGCAACCTCCCCAGGATAAAGATGTTCCCGGCACAAGCTGAAGCTGTACAGAGCTGTACGCAGACAAGCCCCTGGAGAGGCAGAAGAGAGTTATGAAGTGTTGAGCTAATTAAGTTCACAGCCTTAATTATTGGAGCACTACAGCTGATAATGCAAAACCAGCCTTGTAAACAAGCTTCTATTTTCAGCCACTCATGCCAACAACTTTCTTCTGAAAGCATCTGTTGCAGAACTCAGACTTGTCCTATCCCAAGGGCACGTTCTGGAGAGTGTAAAAAGGCACACTGAAGCCCTGTAGCGTCAGGTAATTAAAGCAAAAGAGGTCTTGACAATTCCCATTTTTAAACAAATAATGAAAACATGATGGAACATTTCAAATTTGTATGTGGGCTGGCTCATGCATGGCTTAAGTGTTGGTTACAAAAAAAAAAAACCACACAAACAAAAAAAACCAACCAAAACAAAAAAACACCCACACAGAACACGGGGATTCAGTTTTATATATGACTTCCAAACTCATAACCTTTAGCTTTTCTTCAGAGCATCCCCTCTTGAGACTGCGGGAACAAAAGGCAGGGTCATACGCAGACCCTCTGCTGGTCCCAGGAGAGCACAGATGGAGTCACAGCCTCACACCTTAACTGGCCCCATCCTTCCGGCCACGCTAAAAATTCTTAGAGGCTCTAAAGCCGGAGGAACCATCAGATCACCTTGTCTGACCCCTTCTACATCACACACTATAGTATTTCACCCACTTATATGTGTGCTGAGCCAAATAACTCAAATTTGGCTGAAGTGTATTTTCTATTAAGGCATCCAGACTGAATATAAAATATTACAAGACGAAGACAAGCCACTTTTTTCTTTTTTTTTTCCTCAGGTAGTTTATGCAGCCGGCTAAATATTTGTGTCCCATTTCTAATTGGAATTCTTTGGTTTTGGCTTCCAGCCCCTGATTCTTCTTCTGCCTGTAGCCATTAGAGTAAGAGACTCTGCAGTAGGTTATATATATTTTTTCCTGAGAACATACAAGCCAAGTACCCTTTTGGTCGTCTTCTTGATATACTAAACTGACGAAATTTGTGAGGGCTCCTGCAGCGGGGTACTCCTTCCTCATGGTAAGCCAATACCTCTGGGCACCCTGTGGAGCACCCTCCACCCCTTAACTTCCACACATCCAGGCAAAATAGAAAATTGAATGTGTTCAGTAGATACGTGCCTCAGCTGGTGCATGGGAGGGAGCAGTGAAGGGGAACAACAACTCTCTCTCAGCTGCAAGGAAGAGCCAGGGGAGCTTGGAGATTGCATTAAACTCTGTCCTGTAGAGTGGAGAGATCTATGGATACAGCAACATCCAAAGCGCCATTCCTATTCACGCATGTGATGCACACATCAAGGCATAGAAAACGATCCTTGAAAAAAATCTCCGTCCATATGAAGGCCAGAGAAGGTCATCAGATCATCTAGGCTACCCTCATACATAGACAAAGCCAGGTACCTCCCGGAGCCACCTCCACTGAACTCAGTGAATTGAATTTTATTCCATAGCAAAAAGCATGAGATTTAAGATTTTTTTCTTAAACAGAAAACATGTGCATCAGATACACTTCTATACTGCTGCCCACTCAGTGAAGGATTAAATATCTCCTGGGACAGGACGTAAGCACTGATGTGAGGGTTTGGGAGCCTCAGACATGGGGCAGCTGGAACAAATGGACTATCATGATCTGTCAACATGTGAACAAAGACGTCAAGTATGAGATGGGATTCTTGGGCATTAAAATACCCACTTTGCAATGCCCACAGCAGACGGTGATTTGTAACTCACCCAATTATCCCTGTCTCCTGATGGTGTATAGCAGAAGTGTCAGTGAGGGAACCAGAGCTAAGAGGAGACAAAAGTGGACAGATCTCCACATGGTCACGCACAATATAACAATATGATACACATTACAATACTCCAGCACGCACCCAAGGGAACCAGGGCTGGGCAAATGGGGGAAAGCCAGAAAAGGACCAGATCACCTATTTCTGCTGTGAGTAGCAGTCTGAGGAATCGGAGAAGCCAAGACGCTGCACTTCGGTCCTGGGAGAGTGGTAGTGACTGACAAGCCAGCCTCAGACCCTCCAGAAACTGCAGCCTCCGAGGCAGCATCTTTAAATGACAATGCATTTTATTATTTTATACCTTTGCCGTACCATTGTAAATCCATGAGTTGGGCAGGTTAGGGAAATAATGTGTCACTTAAGCCCTATCTAGTGATAAACCTGACCCCAAGGCTCTCCACTGCTAACCACATCTGCCCCGCACCCCAGAGAAGTCATGTCAGATGGGCTGCAAGCATGCTGCTCTGTCCATGCTGCACCGAAACTAGGGGGCCCCTCCCTGCCCAGGCTACACCCCAGAGTGCTATGGTGGTGTTATAATTTCTGTGCATCTTTTATTTCACTGCATCTTCCAACTTCACTCAGGCCAATCCCCGATTTAATTGCAAAGACTTGGTCATTAAGCAAGTAACACGAATTCACAGGTTATGAGAAACATCTTTTCTGGAAAAGGTTAGCCTGAGCTGCTCAATAAATAGCATGATAGCAGAGAGAGCGTCTAAGATTCGTGGGTCACCAAGAGCTCACTGCCAACACAAAAGCTTTTACAGGCTCTCTTGGACCTCCTAAAGAAGCCACTCAAGAAATAGATGCGAAATCAGTTAGTCACAGAGTAGCAGAGCTGCGTGCCTTCCTCATTTCAAAGCAGAGGTCAAGCACCACACAATAAAAAAAAAGAGATACAGAGCTAGTTTTATATGCATCTTTTGTACAGAGTGGGTGTAGGGGCCAGGGAGGGAGCAGTCCCTGGGCTCCTGGACACAGTTCTTCCTCAGCAGCACAGGGAGGCACCTGGGACACAAAGACGTGATTTCAAGATCATGACTGTCGGCAGGGACAGAGCAGCAATTTTAATTTCTAGCACGACTTTTAATTAAATGAAGCAATAAGATTACAATGAGACCCTTACTGTACAGCCAAAGCATACAGGGTGTCCTCCCCTGCATTGCTTTAACAAAAGCTTCCTTCAGACACCAGGAGGCACCAGCATCCTGAGAGGGATGGACTTCTCCTGGGTGATGCTCACATCTAACTCCTGGGTATCCATACGTGCACTTTCTCCAGCTGGGCAAGCACTGCTTTTCCCTAAGCATGAGGTTTGTATTTGCATGCAGCCTCCCATAACCCTTCATTTTCCCCCAGGCTTTCTGGTGTATGAACACCTCTACTAGTTGTCATATTTTTGGTCTCTTAATTCTTTCCAAAGACTTGCACCTGCCTGTCACCCACTGAGTTACTTACAGTAAAACCTGGCTTTTTCTCCCCAGAATGATACCCCCTACGTGTGCATCATAACCCAGCAGAACCGCTGCAGCACCCGCGTGCCCAAGCAGCCCCTAGCCATTACTCAACAACCAGCCCTAAGTCTCCTCTTCCCATCATCATTATCCCCAATACTACCACACCTGAACTTCCACTGGGAGGAATGCTCTTTGCATATGATGCCCAACTTATTTCCGAGCATATAAAACCTCATGTCCATCTCTAGTTACTTAAACACCGAGACACTCAAATGCTGAGCAAACCAAAGCCTGCACGTCTGTTGTGATGAGAGATGCACTGTGGCAGCCAAATCCCCTGGGTGCATGCAGTCCATTTGTCATTACTTGCAACAAGCCAAAATGAGGACACACCGTAACAGCTGGTGTTATTCTCCTCCTCGTCTTTTCCATCACCCTGCTCATCCAGTGAGATAAATCCCTCTCAAGGACAGAAACCCATGGGACTTCAAGTCCCAGCCTTAACATGGGATGTATTTAACTTTCTGTTCCGACTCCTTCATCAGCGGTAATCGGGTTCCTTCGATGCCCGAGGAGGGGGCTACCAGGGAACTGCATTCCTACATCAAGAGCTGACAATCCAAACAGCACAAACCCAAATGGCACTGAATGATAGCGTTGGAGGCACTCTTCCCTCGGGATGCTGCTTTGAGGAACACATGCCATGGAGGGCTCCAGCCCCAGGCACCCCCGAGCTTCACGGCCATGTGGGCGGGCAGGAGGCAGCATCGATGTCATGGTGTGCCAAAGCACATGGTGCTGCTCTGAGCCTACAGAAAGCCACCAGCATGGATCTGCCCCACAAGGTCCCAGACAACGTTTCTGCAAAGCATAAACCCCTTAAACCTCATGTTTCTGGAACTTAAATCTGCCATTTTAAAGCAGCTTAAACATGATGGCGACACTAATAAAAACACCATCCATGAGCTCTGCTGCTGCAAAGCAGCTGGCTTTGAAGTTGGATATTCACTTAGCAGGAGCTCAGCCTTGCAGTGCTCTTGGACAAGGACAGAGGGACTACGGGAGCATCGCTAACAGCAAAACCTATCCGGAAAAACTACCAGGTTGTTTCTATTTACTGTTCAGGATACTAACAAATCCAACAAGGAGAAAAGCACATGTATTTTGCTGCTACAAAGGCAATACAAGCAGCCCAAATTCATAACATAACTCACACATGAGTTTTTTGAAGCAGTGGCTGTAACCAGTTCTGGGTTTGGGGACACGATTGCCCCAAGGGCACATATTGCTACGTCACATACAGCCCCTTTTTGGGATTTGCACTCTCAGGAGTTCACTGAAGCTAAAGCTTTTATCGCATTTTTACTTTGTTTCAGGGCTGGTAATTTTATGGCCATTAATAACACTTACAGTTAAGTAAGATACGCCTATGAAAAGGTAATCAAATGTCACGCATGAATCCAGAAACCAGCAGTGGCTCATTCGGAGAAGGCCGAGGAAATGGCAAAATAATTATCTTTGAAAGGAAAGAAGAGATGTACTTAGATATTAGCAATTAGCAATATATACTTACATATCAAGTAACTCTACACCAGTAAATTAAACAAGGGCTGGTGCTCAGAGCGATGGGCACATGAGCACAGCTAGCAGAGATGGGCTTCTGTCGGGGATAAGATACCCGGATGCCTAGCTTACAGGCTAGGAACACAGGAGGGGATGGATATGAACTAAATTAGGCATCACTGCTCTGGGGATGGGGTGCTTCCCTATGCTGATACAGTAGACATTTAAACTCTGCAGGTAAACGGTCCTGGGCTGAGAGGAGATAATCAGAGCAAGGAGGAGATTGGAGTCCAGGAGCGCAAAAGATCCCACTGAAGGCTGGCTGCATCGTGCTCACAAGCAGCAGATCCCGCTGGTCTCCTGCCACAGCCACCCCAGGAGCTACCACCCTGTGACAGTGATGGATATGCGCGGTGACAGCAGCACTGCTTGCTCTCAGCCAGGAGCCTGCCTGCTCCCGCACCACAACGTGGGTCAGTGGGACGCTGCGGGGTAACACATCTGTAGCTACAGCAGCCAAGCACCTTCTGGTTGCACGGCATCTGTAACTGGTGCCTGTTATGTGGGGTTTTTCCTGAAGAGGTTTCCCAGAAGGTTCCTGCACCTCTGACAGCACCAGAGGAACACGCGGCTGATCCATCCAGCTCAGAGATAATGACTGAGGGTTTGTTTGTGGAGTGACCTCCACACCATGGTGCCACACTAAATCACCCTCCTGGTTGGTGTTCAGCATGCAGAAAGCAGGCTGAGGCTGCGGCTACGGCAGGGTACATCACTACAGTCAGAATGCATTTCTGCACTCAGTGCAGTGACACTGGGTTGTTGGGTTTTTTTAAATAGTACATTTTCCTGCACTGCACTGGCCCCTTGATCACAGGGAAGGAAGGGCAGGTTGGGACATTTATGTGGAAAACAAACCCCCACAAACCATTTTATTGAAAAGCCTTTTCTCTGAGCAATGCTCCACATAGACTGCTTAAAAAAATTCCCGCAGAAAAAGCATAAACTCTGGCAAATTAAGTGTAAAAGCATAATAAAGCAAGTCAAAAAGATTTTAAGAAACAACTTACTAAAGCCTTAAGAGCTAATAAAAGCTTTTTTCAAGTACATCAAAAGGAGGAAGCCTGCCAGGAAGTCTGTATAGCCAATAGATGGCTGAGGAAAAAAGATAAGGCTACAGCAGAAAAGCTAAATTAATTCTTGGCATCTGTATGAAGAGGCTTAAGAAGGTTCCCACAGCAGACCCTTGCTCTATGTGGGATGAGCCAGAGGAATGCCTCCAGCCTCAGCACCAGAGGTGCAACAACAGGGGCTTGTGGAGCTGGGCAGGACAGGGGAACTTTGGTCACTACTCCTCACAGCAAAGGAAACGCCAGCGCTGGGAAATTACAAGGTGGAAATATCAGCTCACACTGCCAGTCCCAGATTCCCCCACACACAATGTAATTAAGCAGAGGAGCTCGTTACCAGAAGGGCACTGTGGGTGCCACAAGGCTGGATGGATTCCCAGTGCTCCAAGATGAACGGGCAAGAAGAAATCCACCACCAGCAAGGAGCACAGAGCTGCAGATGCTGCACTGGCAATTCCACAACTCTACACTCCAGGGCTCTTTGCTAAAGGTGAGAAGCAGGAGGTCCCTCTGAGGGAAAGAGGGAGGGAGAAGCAGTCCCCAGAACCAGGGAAGGCTGAAGGTGAACACTCAAAGGAGACTTGCCATCACCCTGATTATCACTTTGAGAATGTTCTTTGGGAAAAGGTCCCAGTAACGAGGACTTCTAGATAAAGGACAACAGCAGAGATGGGAAGGATGGTACTGTGAAACAGGCTAGTCTTCTGGGGGTTCAGAATAATTTTGCTGTGGGTGCTAGAGAGTTTGAGGACTGTGTCTACAACCATACTGGAAATCCTTGGTCTTCATAAAATATGAACAACCAGTAACTGGGAAATGCATTGGTTCAAGTTCCTGGCTGCTTCCACCATAAATTAATGTGATTTGGTATTAAGCATATTCTGTCATCATCATTCACATGGCTGTGAAGACTAGGCACAGTACCATGGATGATGAAATTAGGACCAGGGTATTTATCCTGAGCAACACTTTCTTGGCTTCACTGGTGCCTCCCGGGAGAGCCTGCTGCAATGCTGTCTGTAACACGGCTGTATTATTAAGGTTAACATTATTTTTATAGGGAATATCGCAAACATGGGAGTGGTGGAAAATTTGGGGCTGGAGGTGGAAATAGGTGTAAGGCTACAGAAAGGTCTAACTCTGTAACTGGGCATATTTTAAAAAAAAAAAAAAAATCCAGACTGCTCTGAGCAGTGCACAAGCCTCTTCCTCTCACCACCTGCTTGTCCCTGCATTTTCCAGCCTCGGGTTTTCCCCACTGAACCTTCCTGACTGATCAGGCTGCTACTCAGAGGCAAGTTCCAATCCATTTCTTAAACCTACAAAGATGAACTCAGCCTCCCAGGGCATAGGGAGCCTCGTGCACCGCTGCCATGGGCCCCCGATGCCCATGGGAATGCAGCACCGAAGGGGGCTCTGTGGAAGCCCAAAACCTGTAGATTGAAGTTTTCTATTAGTGAGCCTAATTCCCACTCGCAACCCCACCAAAAAAAGATTCCACCAAAAAAAGTGGCCTACAGATTATATTTTTATATATTTAGTTTAAAAAAAAATTAAGTCTCACTTTCTGTCATTCACTTAGACCTCCTTGGGGCAGGAAACAAGGGCTTTCAATTTGGCTATAAGAAGGGGAAATTAGCAGATGAATGGAAGATGGCTTTGCTCCTAGAAATGCTGGCATAACGACTCCACAGTGAGATACTAAAGAACTTCAAGCTATTCAATTTATTCCAGTGACAGATAGTACGTCAATCACCTCTTAAGCACCGGAATATGTTGAAAAGAATTTTTTTTTTTTTAATTATAAGTTACACTTCAATTTATCAAAGCCAGAACAATTTTTAGAGACAGAATGAATCAAGACAAATGTATGTGCTAGAAATCAGCCTCCTTTTGATACATACATACAGTGAAGGCAGTTAATCATTGGAACAATTTATCTACATTGTGGAGGATTCTTCGTCACATGTTATCTTTTTAAGGCAAGAATAGAAAGTTTTATTAAAATCTGCTCTGGTTCAACCAGAAGTTGCAAGTTCCGAGTACGAATTTCTGAATAAGAATTTTTGTTCAATGTTATTATGCAAGACAGACAAGATTTTTGTATTAGTGCCTACTGACCTTAAAAGCCAAGAATGATTGTAATGAGAGAGGTTTCCCGTTACAGGAGATGATATTAAGGGAGCTAAATTGTATTTCTTTGAACTATTCTGAAAATTTTTGCTTTGATATAGATATTCTTCTTCAGTCAGTGTTTATTTAGATATCAAAAGGTACTAAAACTAATCATGGAAGTTTTCCTTAACATATATTTAATATAGCACAATAGACTTACTGAAGCATGTAAAATATCTGAAGTATATTAGGAGTTTAAAACCTTGTAAAACTATGGATTACTAAGCCAGTGCTATGAATGCATTTGGGGATTTGATGGGATGTCACAGGATATTAATTCCCCCCATTGTGGCAGCAGGGTGAAGGGAAAGTTTCTCCAGTCCCTCTAGCAACCGAGACGAAATATTAGAGCCCAATGACGCATTGCTCCTGGACTCGCAGAAGTTTGGGTGCAGGAAGGTCCTTCTCCGCCGGTTGCACACATGTCCTTTGCTAATACAAACAACTGCCGATGAGAAAGAATGCTGCACTTCAAGTCAGAACTAAAATAGGTAGAATAGTCAAGTATTAAATTAACCAGAGCTCTGGATCAAACTTTTCCACATTAGATTGAGCTCCGGCTCACGCACACCACACAATCTCTTTTAGTCGACACAGACACAATCAGATGAGATTCATACTCCAGCTAAGGAGCAGCCCTTAATTCCCTCAAACAAAATCCAGATGCAAGGTGCCCCACATTCCTGTGCTGTGCGGATTCTTAAACACTTTCCCCTTCACGTACATGCTCGGGACACACGAGTACGCACCAACTTGGAGCGGGCAGATACACAGAGATGGCTTTTCATTAGGCGTGCTCCTCTACAGCAAGATGTAGCAAGCCTCCTCTATCTGGTCCTTGCTTAGCTAAAAGCAATTCCTAGTCAAACTGGCCATGAATAGCCCAAAATGATCATGAAAAAAAATCAGGCATTGCCCACAAAAGACAAAGTCCTAGCCGTCCCTTACTCTCCCAGGTGTGCTTCTGCACCAGACATGTTATAACACTTTACATATTATCACTCTGTTGGTAACATAAACCTGCCCAACATCTAAGGAAAAGGCATATTTTTTTCAGCCGAACTACAGTCAGATTTTCTAGTGCTTCAGTCCAGCTGCCTTGAATTCAAAGCTTTTATACTATCTGTAAAGCAATTCGAGCTGACTGGTCAAGAGCGCTCAGTTTATGCTGTTTTGTCCATCCCCAAGGCCTCTCAGCAGGTTATACCTCTGCTAGGGGAGGAAGGAGGGGTTAAACTCAGACTGGTTCAGGTCAGTAACTGCAGCATCTCACATCACCCTCACCCTGATGGTGGGGAGTGCTGCATGCCCTCTCCCACTGATCTCTCTTCTTCTCAGCTGTCTTCATTAAGAAACATTTGCATGCTACAGGGAATCCACAACAGAAACGTGCTTGTTTGAAGCCCCTCTAAATTGAATCTGAATGGAAGGAATGAAATAAGCTAATGAAACTATCAAATAATACTGGACTTGGCTCTTAAAGCTTCCTACACAACTTCTCTTCCCAGTTTGACAGAGAACTAGCTGTAGGTATTTTTTGGATATTTCTTTTTCACCTGTTTTTCAATTATTTAATCCAAACTGAGCGTACTTGGTTTGCTTTTGAGACTAATACTACCTCACAGTCAAAACATATCACAGCTACTATTACCTTCCTAGATCAATGAACGTCAAAAAAGAAAACAAATTTGTTTTTGACTAGTCTAGGTTAGACCAATGTTTCTTGTCATCTTATTATCCTAGAAGTGTTTTTAAATTAGTTCATAATTTGCTCTAGTATCTTCCTTGTTATCAAAGTCAAAATGTCCAGTTTACAATTACCGAGGTCTCCTGTCTTAGAGAAGAAGGATTATGCTTGTTGTGCTCCCTTCTGCCAGGGCACAACCCATCCTCTATGGACCGCTGAAGACGGCTGTTCTGATGCAGAGACCGGATTATCTATACACTCTCTAAAATCTTTTCCTAAGCCATTTTTCTATCCCAGCCACACGTGTTCCACATTCACAGATGCTTTTGGAGAGGGCTCATGATCTGCATCCTTGGCAGCGCCAGCCAGACTCCAGCATGGTGCCCATTTCCCAGAGCCATACACCAGCACAGCTTCATCTAGTCGACTGCCATGCCACAGCATCAGCTCAGCCACATCCCTCTGTCCTTCCTGGGATCAGAACAGGTGGTCCTAGGGAAACCACCACCCCATGGATGTGAAAAGCTGAGACTGAACCCTCTCTCAGGGATTAATAACAGGACTTGGCATTGCATGGCATAAACAGGGTATTCATATCCCTGATCATGGGTCCAGCAGGGATAAACTGAATTGAATTCTTCTCTGGAAGAATAAGCCTCATGCAAGAAAAGAGGGTGAGAACATGGCTGGTTGTTGTTGGGGAGGATGCTAGAAAGCTGGGACAGGTATCCCTGTTCTACCTTTGAATCTCCCCCACTAATACTTGCTTGCCATTAAATGATGCCCAGAGTCTTGACCTCCACCTAGTGCCAGCTCACCACCACAAAGGACTGGTCCTTGTATCAATTACAAGCCACATTTTGACACCAAGGGCACAAGAGACCTGTGGAAGCACCATTTCTGCACAAGCAATTTCACACTGCCACGGTTGGGTGCCACCACGGGCAGAGCCAGCCCCAGCACCAGCAACAACAGCGTGGCTTAGGGCTAAGGGGTCTGTGAGCATGGGCTTACCAGCAGTTGTTTACATGTGTTCGTCTGAAGTTAGAAAAAAAAAAAAAAAAAAAAAAAGAAAAAAAAAAG
>Ga0181612_161758_pt1 | contig 20222 bp, 12 predicted proteins | sample HoacroProtozoa21_FD_119630 | JGI IMG/M metagenome (GOLD analysis project Ga0181612, IMG submission 119630) | Hoatzin crop microbial communities from Cojedes, Venezuel. Combined Assembly of Gp0051906, Gp0051904, Gp0051908 | reverse complement strand
AGGTCCCTTCCAACCCCTCACATTCTGTGATTCTGTGACATGTGAGAAGCTTCTAGCAGCTTCTCACAGAAGCCACTGCTGTAGCCCCCCTGCTACCAAAACCTTACCACACAAACCCAATACAATCTATCACTGGGATGGGCCACTAGCTTTTGTTTGCTTTCCATTTTTGCTTACGTGCCCCAGCTGGGCTGACCAAAGCACTTGGCAAATGACACTGTAAAGCAGTTAACTAAATTACAAGCTACCCTTGTCACTGGCATCACAAATGCATTTAGGAATAAAAAAATAACAAATAACACCTGGAAACCCATGACAGACATCTGCTCTGTAATAAAACATTCCTTCATGGAGAGGAAGACTAGATTATCTTTGACAGTTTACTCTACAAGACATAAGGAACACTTAGTGTTCAGTCACTAAACTTTAAAACCAGTGATAACACACACCGTACGCTAACCATTGACAAAAATGGAATCCAATTTCCACTCTGGACAGACAGTTTTTGCTAAAAACCCGTTATTTGGGTTTTTTTTAGACCTGCCTTGACATGGGAGGAAGGAGTTGTAGACCCTCTTTCCTTTCCTGATGATTGTAGTACCATAAAAGTTTACAAGGCAATACCCTCTCACCACTGATAGAAGAAACCCAGTCACCTGCAACTCGCCTGCAGTGTCACAGCTCATTTAAATCAGATTTCCATCAGAAATAAAAACATCTTTTATGAAGCACATTAGGAAGGAGAATCCACTGGAGTCTCCAAAAACTAGATTATGAGGCAAATATTTCAAAAGGTGAGAAAAAGTAAAAGGAAGGAATGTGCTTGGTTTTAAGATGTCTGATAAGTCTTGTTAAATAAGAACTAGACTCTTTTGAAATCAGTCATGGTATACATTTGATCTCAATAGGTTTGAGCAGGACTTAAACTTTTAACAAATCAATTTAGCATAACATTAAAAAAAACACTCAGAAAATGTTCTCATATTTGATTTCTTGATCATAAAATTGCAAAAATCTCCTAATTCCACATGCCATAGGGATTATAAAGCCGCGCCATCCTTTCTCTTCTCTGAACCAATAAACGAAGTTACACCCCAAGTACACCAACTTGCTACCATTCGCCAGTCTGAAAAGCGTCCTACTTTGTTAATTTCACTCACAGACTCTTGGTCTGTAAGAGCTCTGACTATCTGGCAAAGCAGAGTCTCATAATACCCACATTATTTAGGTCAAGAGCAAGTGATTAAAGAAAAAGGATGGAATGTCAGTGATAATATTCAATGGATTTCATAGTTAGTCCAGGGCCTTTCAGCCTGCTTCAGACAGGAGCACTAAAGAGCAAATTATATTTAAGAAAAAAAAGTACTGACAGCTCATCAATTGATTTTCATTAAAAATCCTAAGAAAAATTAATAAAGAAGTTAAGCTGCTGAAATACAGTTTCACCAATTAGCTTAATGTCAGAGAATTCTAATTAGGTGCCTTGAGATTGCTATTTAGCGTCTAAGCCTTTAGAGTGCCAAATTCTCCCTTTCACACAAACTGGCTGCAAAATTAAAGACATTAGGCAGCCCTAATTATATTATCAGAACAGCTGGGATTAGGCAATCTCTGAAGTCAAGGCGGTATTCTTTTGTCACAGGGCAGAAATCCCCTGCTTTCCAGGGTGCCGGATTTTGGTGCTGTTCCATATCTCACTCATACAAAGCAAGCTGCATTAGAAACAAAAAAAAATGAGAACAAAGAACAGAGTAATGCTTAGCAAATAATGAACACATTAAGGAAAGAGAAAAGGTAGGTGAAAAGATTAAGCCTGAAATCGGTAGGTTTTGCTAACACCTCAGCTGGCACCTGGCCTACCCAGCCTCTAGTGGCAGGAAGACTAAGGGAAAGCTCTGTAAACCAGCTTGGCCAGTGGATACAACTCTGTTATCTAAAGCTAAAGCACATTTCGTACTCTCTTGTCCCATGGGCTGTGAAATTAGCAGCTATTGTTTTCACACATTTTTATAAACACAATGCCTTTTATGTCTTCACATTGTTTAGACTGCTATGTTTTCCTCCTCACACGGGAATATTTTCTTTTTCATTCTTTATTCAAATTTTAAATCAACAGGATTTTTATTCCAGGAACACGCTGGCATTAAAAAAACAAAAACAAAAACAAAACCACCAACCATTTTATCCACACAAACTTTGTCTAAATACAAACATTTAGCAATTGGCAAAAAATCTCTACACTTTTTAGTCTGTAATCCAATCAATATTACACCGATAACACGGCAGAGAGGAATTCAAGTGTTCAGCTTGAAGTGAGCTTTTAAAATATCACAAGGGAGCAAGACCTTAATCAAGTGTTACAACCCCCTCTGCACAGTTCTCCTTGATGTAGAAAAAATACACATTGGCTTTGTTATGATGATCCTCTGCATTTATAACCTCTTCCTAGTTAATTTAAAACAACTTTGGTTGCTAACATCAGTGTTAGCAGAGGCCTTTTCTTCTTACAACTTATAGAAAACTTTTAACTTGCTCTGCTTTCTGCCTCTAAAAATATTAGGAAAAATCAAAACTACTCCTTCGATCCTGTCAAACAAGAACAATATGATGGACAAAGCAACAACTAATTTTACTGATTACAGTCACACTGAACTACAGCGACATTATAGCAGAAACCAAATAAATCCATTACAGCTTAAAATATTTGTCCTATTAGAATATTGCAATAATGTCCTCTTACTACGCCTTACACTTCAGAAATATGTTCTGATTCAGCACAAGAGTAAAAGTTTGATGAAGAGTCAACATATAAATTTGAAGAAAGGATTTTTTTTCTCCTAACAGGTTAAGAGGTTTTTTCCCCTTGTATTTGTGCTTAGAGTGTGTTCAAGAGTGTCGTCTTCATTTTTTCAGAAAACTAGGAAGCAAAGCACACGTCGTTACTCTGAAATGACTGCGCGCTCTGTGTGTCTGTTCACGAGTGTGCATGGAGGACAGGGCAGAGTGGGAAGGAGAACAGGAGCGTGAGCTAATATGCAAGCACACATCTTTAAAAGTACAGTAAGATGAGAACTCCCACTGGATATGACCAAAAACGAATGGATACTGTTAGTTGCTGCAATAGGAATCCCAATACAAATGATGTGAGGAGTAGAGACGCACAGTCTCTCCTACCTGGCGCATTATGTATACTTGTCTGAATTTATGATGCACAACCAATAATCAGACACGATACTGACTGCTAAAACTCCAACTTCAGTTAATACAGACCCGAGCAAAGAAGTCCAATCCTAATCTAAACTGGTTAGTCAAATAACCGCACATGGCAAGGAAAAATACATGCCATGGTAGCTAAGCAGTTCCTTCACCTGACAGGCAAATTCCCACTGCATTAGGAGAACGTAGTTTGGCCACCTGCTGTGAACTGCCACCGTCTCTGCAAAAGCACGGTGCCAGCCAGACACTTCAAACCATTCCCCCCTTCACAGCCCTCTGTTACTGCTTCTAACCCCAGTGCCAAAATTCTGCAAACAGAGAAGTCCATGCAATCCACTTTCATTAGTTGCTCAAGTTAACTTTAAATCACTTTGTTAACTCATGCTGCTCTAGAGGCTAGAAAGGCACTTGACAACATATAAGCAATCTTAAGGACTTCTCCAAATTACAGGAGGCTTGAGTGGCTGTTCTGTGAGCTGCTACACAAGCTGGGCTTTCCATAGCGGGACAGCCTGGACCTGACATGCAGGCACCGACATGGCCCCAGTTTATTCTCTTACCCAGTTGCTTAGAGGAGAACACTGGAAGATGGATCTTACTGCTGCCTTCTTGGCACTTACAGTGCTGTAATGCAACTAGAACTGATGCCTTATTTACACTGCTCTGCCCCTTCATCTGGTACAAAGAGGCAATACAGAAGCGAGGATATAATTTATTAGTCTCAATCAGGAAGCGTATCTATGAGTCAACACAGAAAAGCCAACAAAAATAAAATGAGAGGAAAAACACTTCAATCAGGAAGACAGGAATGCCCCTTATTCTGCATCTTTTAAAAGCAGATAGTAACAAAACCCCAAAAGAGCACTTGGCTTGGAAATAAAAACTCACCTGCCCAGCCAACTCCAAACGTTTGTTTCCGTAGTAGTCTCTGTCATCTACTTTATTTTCTCCTTGAGCCAAAATCACTCTGCGCACCATCACTGCTGTGTATATGCACTTGGCACGAAAATTGAATTCCTTCACCTGCAAACAAATAAATACTGATGTTTCAGGATCAGTTCCTTAGTTCTTACTCAGACAAACACATCTATTTAAATCAATAGGTAATCTGGGCTGACTGAGGAGTTACAAAAGGGATTTGTGCACTTTACCTTCTTAAAAAATGCTAAAAGTAATATACATTAGTGACATTGAAACATATAGTAAATGAAAACAAACCAGAATAAAGTATAGGTCATGAGAATAAGGTTCTGAACTAACAGTTGATACTGCCTGGCTATGCAGAAAAAATGAATAGTATGATAAGTAGTTCAATGGTACAGCATTTCATAAACATAGAGATCAGTTTTGACTCAATCCATATCTTCACCTTTAATTTGAGGATGATTTACCTTATCTCAGCTACAAAGCAATCAATGACGTTGTTCCCTGCCAGCAAAGCTCACATCACAAATAACCACACAAATTTACTCCTGCTTTTTTTTTTTTAAACAGCATTACATACAAGAACATGGGTCAGAATAGTTGATGCCAGTAGCTCTCGTGCTTCTTCCATCTTTGTTTTCTTTGGGCCTCCCCACATCCTTTGCCTCCGTACTTTGTTTCCAATGTACTTCAATGCCTGTCAAGTGCAGGAATTACCTGAGTTAACATCAGAATTATAACCTATACAAATATCCACAGTAAAGGAGATATGTACTTATTCCTCAAATGGTGCAAGCCCACTAGCCACAGATGATACAAACTCCAAGCAAAGTGCACAACACCAAACACTTAGGTGATGCTAATAAAAAAAAAAATTTTTGAAAATTGACATAATTGAATATAATTATACAATGCGTTATCATATGTTGGTAACATTTGGAATGGGAAGCAGTGAAAGAGCATGATTACCACAATATTAAAAGACAGGGGATTGCATATAGGAAAAAGAGCTATATAAATTCCAAAGATATCCAGTTCACTTAATTTTTCACCTCCAGTTCTTCTGTGCACTTGCTAAGTTTTATTCAGATATTAAACCGTGAGGTGGCACTCACTGTTTAACAGGCACAAATGCTCCTGTGTGGCATCCACATCTGTCTCCAAGAGTATCTTGCAATAATTAATGGATTCTTACTCTCTTTACCAGTTGCCCATGACATAGAATCAATCTGCAGAATTTAGGGTCAGATGAGTCCAAGAAACTATCTGGGTCCACACAGGAAGCTCCTGTCCAGAAATGAAGCCACATCCCCTATGCCAAAGAATTACCCTCTACACTAAATGACAGACTGTCCTTTCCATCTCCATAGCTCACTTTCTATTAATTTGACATTTCGTGCACCGAGTAATTTCTGTATTTCTGTTTTCTGCTTTTCTGGATGCTTCACATTTCTCTATGTTCCTCCAGCATCACCATTTTATTCTTCTGAGTCTGAATTAGGAAAGCCTTCATGCTACCTCTAACCCTGAAAAGCCCCAAAAGATGCAAACAAGAGAGAGATTCACTTTACAACATTCAGCACCACACATGGAAAGATTTGATATAGTTTACAATGAAATAGCAGAAATAAGACTACTCTTCGAAAACTTCTTCTAGCAGATTAGTATATGCATGACGGAAATGCTGCCAGCAAAATGGCCTGTGTTCTGGCTAAGTGAAAAAGCTGAAAAGGTTGCTGGTGAGTCCTTAGCAGGACAAAGGGTGGCTATTACTGTGGGCTTTATACCAGACATTAGAATTGGAGGAGAACATCTACTCACGATGAAATGGTCACATACACATCAATGGGGCTTCTGCAAAATGAGGCACACAATTCCTCTTAAAAAAAAGGGAATCGTCCTCAACAAAAAAATCTTAATCTTTTGGACATCACTACTTGTTACACACATTATAACACAACCTTGGGCTCCTGAAAACAAAGCATTTCTTGACTTTGGGGTGGGGGTTTTTTTCAGTTAGGCAATGAGAGCAAAGCCTCACTTTTCACAAGTCCTGTCCCCTTAAAAACCCTCAGCTCAAAATAACGCCCCAAAACCAAACCTTGAAACAAAACATGTATGTCGATTGCTGACACAGCAAAGTAGTCAATACCCACTGTCTTCAGATTTTTATGGCCTCTGGTCATGTGAAAAGACACACCTGCATCTGTGTAAAAATCTGAGCTTTTTGGCATTCTTCCAGACTAGGAGCAAATGCAGCCATCACATGTTCCTCTGTGCCAATCATCTGTACAATCTCTTGGTCACTCTCAACACCCATGGCCTAGGGAAAGAAGAAAAGACAGAAATAGCAGCGGCTTTATGTTAACTCACTGACATTTGCTTATGCTAATTTGGTATTGTTTGTCTGCATTACTACTAAGCAAGAGCGAGTTCTTCTCTAAGAAACTGTGCCATCTGGCACTGGCAGCACATATTCTAGCTATGGAGGAATGCTAAATGGAAATCTTGATAAGCAGCAGGAACACACACACACGCTCTTTGGAGAGCATCTTTTTCTTCACTGGCAGGAGTTAAACTCTATGCTTTTTCTTAAGAAAATATAAATACCAGGTAATAACTACCCTACATGTGTAACAATGAAAACCAAGTCAGAATCTACAATAAATGAAGGAAGGTGAAATTTCTTAAAAGATTACACATGGTCTCTTACCACAAGCAATTTCACAAACTCATTTGACTGTGATGCAGCACACCCTATCCGAGCAACGTTTACAGTTTACCTCCTTTGCAGCTCTCGGCATTTAGAAGATGACTTCACTGCACAATTCCACTTGAAAGACATTCTATTATTTCACTGATCCTTGCACACCTTGTTAGACTTTATACTGGCGGAAAAAGCTTAATAAACTAAGAAAGCGCTTAACAGGTTTAGAAAAATCTCTCTATCAGTAAGTGTTTCAAGGTGGCAGCCAGCAGTGCAGGCCTTTGTGGGTTCCAGATGGTGCTAAAGCTCCCCCCTTCACACATTTGCCTGGAGCTCTGCCATATCAAAAACCGGAATAATCTCACTAAACCTCTTCTGGCTGAGTTATAATATGTTTCTCAGAACTTTGTGAGGAAGTTACGTTTGCATTCGTATTATTCTTCAAACTGCCTGCCACAAAGACCATTGTAAATAATGGCCTATGCAGACCCTAGTATTCTGGTTCTCATTAAAAACTGGCAGTGTCCCAAAAAGTTACATTTTCCCCAAAAATGCACAAATATCTTCCCTTCTTATTGCCTTCACTGGGTGTCACTTTGCTTAACACCTAGCTAACACTACCGCTCGCAAAACTAGTGCTCTAACTGTGAAGTATCCAGTTGCTTCTTTTCTTCTTTTTTCTTTAATTTCTTCTTTACTTTTCAACAAAGAAGTGGTTGATTGAAGTTCCTTTAGCTTAAAACTCTGTCTCTTCACCTTGTGGTTTATTTGAAATTAAAAGCAGTGCAAAAGTAGCTCACACCCATAACAGTGTGAGAACATTGCTGTTTCAGTGCAAAGCACAGATCACAATTCCACGATCTCAGACTTGAGTGCCAACACAGTTACTTCACCAGATAAGTGTTTCACCACAGTTTGCTCCCACTAAGTAGTCACCCCTCTGATCTCACGGCTCTTTGCAGAACCAGAATTTGCCCCTGTGATATTACTGCAGTTCAGATCTGTTTTTCAAATATTATTACACTTCCCTCACCCTTTTAAATAAGGTCACACAGTAGCCAAAAAAACTCCGCAGACAAGTTAACAAAATCCTTCACGACCTGAGAGCCAGACTCTTAACAAAGTCTACACATGCATGAAAGCTTCACAACAGCCATTTTCCATGTGTCTAGGACTTAACAGCTGACCAGTAAAACAGCTTAGGAACCACAACTGGATTCATACAATTATTGCACTTAACCTACAGAATAACAAAACTTCATTAAGGGAATCTCTGTGCCATTTTAGGGATGTATACTAGGCATACATTATCTAAAGCACATCACATGCAAGCTGGTATCACCCTATTTGTGTCCACCAGGTTAATTTTAGGATGGCAAACGGATTGTAAGTCATGTAAAAAGTGAAGATAGAAAAAAAAAGTCAACCTGCTGTCCATTAAAAAAAACACAAAGCCACAATAAATTATAGAGAGCTGATGATATCCTCTAACTTGATGAATGCTCTGATGAAAAGTCTGACATCAACAAGATGAGAATAGGACATATCATTATGCCTATGTAGATTTTCTAGTTGGAGTTTGTAGCAGCAAACTCACTTCAGAATTCTGAATTTGTGTGGGGGAAAGGCTGGGATCTGCCGCTGAACAATCTATGTTATATTGTTAGATAAGTGCAAACTGGGGCAAATGACTTTATGAATAATGACTAAAAACTTAGGAACGTGGCTGAAAAAGATGCGCTGATATGATAGCCTGAACATAAGCCCATTTATTCCCCTTCGTACTCTCAACAATCACGGGCAGAGCCGCACACACAACTCCACCTACATGCAACCCTAACAGGGCAAGCAGCAGGCCCATGCAGGTATGAGACAGATCTGTAATCTTAACACTTCCTTTTTCTGTAAATTTCGCCCTGCTGTTGCACTCCTACAAAAAAAAAAAAACACAAACAAAACCAAAAAAGTACTCCAGAATTAGCTTGTTACATCACTAGGATAGTAACAAAATATTCCTGGTCTGTTGCTTGTGTTACAGAAACACTGAGGATACGCAAAGCAGGAATGGCTCCTATGCTTAAAGTGTCGTGATCCCAGGACAAAGCTGAGGGAAAGGGTACTAACACAAAAGCAAAGCAGGAGCCAAGATGTTTTGGATTTTTTTTGATTGGAAGGCAATGCCACAAAGGGATAATTTTACAGGAGGGTTGCAAAGGGTCAACTTAACAGTAGCAGTGAAAGGATGAGGAAGGAGACGGTAGCAGGCTGTTGAACAGCACGGTTGGAAGGCTAGTAGTCAATGGACATAAGACGGACCAGTCAAACGAAACATTCAGAGCATCCAGATCATCCTGATTTCATGTGGGAGAAAACGGTCCAACTGGGGTCAACTGCTTCCTAAGTTCCTGCTGCCCAAAACGTCTGTGTGTGCACGCGCGTGTCTGCATACACACACACATACGTATGCCAGAGTGCGAGCCCAGCTCGAGCCCAGCTCTACCTCCCCCAGCTCGTGTCTTAATGATGATGTCTAGGCGTTTCCATGGCACTTCCCTAGAATGTAGTTCTGCAGTCCATCAGGCTAAATTACAGAATGGAGACAGGCAGATGACTGGATTAAAAAGATGTCAGGGAAGCTCAAGGTTGACATCACAGACAGAATTGGTCTGGAGCTTTCATAATGCAAAAGATACAAGCTATGAAACTGCAGCCATGGGAACCCGTAATTCTGCAGATCCAGTAAGACCACCATTCAGCTGCCCCTCTAGAGTTGCATCTTAACAGCTCCAAAACTAACACAGGTTTGTAAAAATGAAACTTGACCTGCTGTTCAAATCTTTTGCCGCAGGTCCTAGAGCAGCTCCTTATAGCTCCCACATAAACTAAAGACACTTCACCTAGCGATCCAGGTCATAAAAATCAACTTCTAAGTCCCCCTAGGTTACTTATAATTCTCTTCGTTCCCCAGTCAGTTTTGGTGCAGTGTGCAACCTTCATTTACTTCAGCTTCCAGGACTCACTCCAGTCTACCAAATCAAGATCACACACCCAAAAGAAAAATAGCCCTTACCTTAAAGCAGCTCTAACTCCCTGCAATGTATGGAGCTCCCTGCAAAAGCAGCAGCACCACCTCACCTGAAACCCTGATGTTTTTCAAGACAGAAACACCCTTAAGTACTACACAAATATTCCCCACCTCTTGTAATGCTCATTGCTACCTAAAACTTTCTGAGCTCCCCCAGGTAAAGCGTGTGTAGCTCATATCCCAACATACTCCAAAAAACCCACTATGCACCATTCACACAGTCCTGTGATCTGTGCACAACTGACACACAGCTAAAACAAAGGCCTCTTGGGGTTGCAAGCCAACTCACGACATCCTGAATATCATTTTGGTTGCATGTGTATATTAACTAATGAAGCAGTGCTACACAGTAAGCAGGAAGCAAATTAGTTGTGTCTGCTTCCCATTACAATACAGTTAACAGCCCTTTGAAAACCTCGACAAATACATACTTTGGGAGCAAAACTGTCCCATTTATAGTATTACTTCAATCAAAAAACTGCATTTACATATATAGGGGCTGCACAGATGCCTCTGCCACTTTCAAGAAGAAAGGTTAGGGAAAACATGTTTAAGCTAGCTGAGCAACAAAGCACTAACTCCTCCACATCTGACAAGCAGACACTCCAAGTCTGTCCTAGAATGGTGCCAGGAACGTGCCTTTTGTAGTCTATCAAATTTCAGTTAGCTGTGGTTAATGTGTTAAACTTCACAAACCACAACTCACATGTGTTCAGCACCACTAGCTGTTAAATCTCCCAATATGCCAATCACAAAGATCCTTACAGGTCTGAAAGGCAGAAAAGCAAAACAGCAGAACAGGTCATTTGGGCTTGCAGTTTAGAAAAGACTGTGGATAAGCATAAACTGCAAGGCAGATGCCCCCTTTAGAGTGATACTACACAGTCCAGTCCCTCCACCTACCCAGATCACGGGGCCCTTACATTCACACTACTACTCCCACCCCACCCCTCCCCACAACCCATGCACCTGGGTACCCTTCCTCTCCATGAAGAAAAAGGATGAGGGATACCATATGTTCAGCTATTGCCCTAGCATGTAGCTGTGTCCATGACTCACGCCTGAAACACACAATTGCTCTTAGATTCCAGCTGAAGAGAGTTCTTTAGGAATTTGAGGCCTCAGCTCTGTCAGTGGGTGGTATTTGTAAAGCTCTCTACTTCACAGCCCTTGCTTTAGATGGTGTCTAAGGGATATTACACACCTCCACTTTATAGTTGCAGTAGCTTTAAACTCACATTAAACTATAGATCTCCAATGCTTCCTTTTCTACAAAGCTACAATGATTTTCTGTACCTGATCTACATCTTAAGTCATCTGCAGGAACACTGGGCCATTTGATGATTTGGTATTAAAAAAACAACCCCAAATTGCCCAGCTTTCTCCTACTGACTCTCAGATAGTCCCTGACCAAAGTGCCCCTTCTAGCTGGCCCATGCACTGGACAGCAGTCCCTGCTAATTACTGCTCATTTTTTCAGTCAAAACATGCAAGGACTGTGCAACTTGGCTGCAGCCCGGATGTTGGTCTGGGCAGAAATGCAGAACAACAGATATTTGTCAGTCTTCTCAGTTTATTTTTTAATCCGAAATTACACAAGCAGCTACTACAGTAAAAGTTAAGGATACAAAGGCAACCGAAACTTCAGACCTTAGATTGCCTGTACAGCTTAACTTTGCCCTTGCAGATGTGTATCTCTACATTACAAGAAGCACAACACTTACTAGTAACGAGGACGACCGATGCTCCACGTTCAAGGCTTGAGTCTTAGCAGAAAGTAATTATTCTCCTTGCCTTCCCAACAAGTCTCCTGTGCATAATACTGCCATGTGAGAGAGCTGAAGCTACACGGGGATCTTTCAGTTAGGGATGTTCCAGTTTCAGGGCTATAGTGTTTGTAACATCACTTCAGGTGGTTATATACAACACAGTAATATCTGCATTACAGCAATGCCCAAGGAAGAGAGATCAGAGGATGGTGCCTAAGAATCCACTGAAAAGACAATCTGGAATTTTTAGTTTCCAGCTGGAGACTCATCCAAAGTCAACAGAAGATGACTCAAGTTCACATGTCATTAAAGGAAAGGTAAGGAAAATGACCACTCACAAGTACTGTTCAATGCCAGTCAAGATATTCATAACAGTCAAAATGAGTGCGGCTAACTCCCTAGAGGATTAAATTTATATATATCTTTGAAAAGTACTACTGCCGAGAGCTTCTAACAACTGTAACCACTTATTTAATAAATAAATGAAAAATTATGCAACTTTATCTAGAATATAAAAGATACATATAGGCAGGTGGATAATTAGAGCAAGGATTGTCAGATGATCAAATAGTCAGTACAATGCTGCTTAAAAAAACCCAACAACCACTTCCTCAAACTTAATAACCCAGAGCAGTTACTCTTCCGTGAGCAGGTATTTATCTATACCAGCACGGGGTGACAAAACGTAATTAAAATCTGTAAGTGAAGGTGGAACCCAGCTGTTCGGTACTTCAGCAAATGGATTCACAGAATCACAGAATGGTCGGGGTTGGAAGGGACCTCTGTGGGTCATCTAGTCCAACCCCCTGCCGAAGCAGAGTCACCACTTTCCTACAACAGAAACCTTGTGAACTTAATTCTGACACTTGTATGTGAATTTCTGCCCACAAATAATTTCTTAACTTCCTGTAACACAGGAAAGCAGACGATCTTCCCCAAATGCTTGAAGAGATTAGCTTAATCAGAGACAGCAGACATTTGTTTCTCAAGTCTACATCAAATCGGTCAACTATTTTCTCATACCAAACCCAAAGCACTTCGTAGAAGAAAACTGATCCTTACAACTCTCAATCAGTTGAAGAACTGGGATAACAGAGAAAAGTCTGCAGTTGCCAATGCCAACACATCCGCACTGGTGGGAAAACTGTATGGATGCTGTGAGCAAGTGCTGCCCTCTCCTGGCAGCTCAAGTCCTTGAGCAATTCTCCCCAAACCTTCCACTCCAGGGAAGGCAAAAAAGGAGCTACAGGATTTACTTCTGTTGGTTGCTAGATCCAGTCAGAGGCATTTTTGTGTCCTAAGCCACCATCCTTGTGAACAGTGCCTCCAAGACTGCTGCCCAGCTCCTTTGCACATGCACTGCACCAGGCTGCAAACCCACAGGCGGCAGCGAAGCCCACACAGGACAGGAAGGAGCTGCCAGCTGCGGGGAGGACAGGTCCTAACCTCAGGCCCTGGCCGTGCCCTGCTGTCTTCTCCAGCAGCCGGACAGTGCATGTCCGCCCACCACCTTCAGTGGCTGTAGCCCATGCGTTTGACACCACAGACAGCTGGGCTACCAGCCTGCTTCCAGCCCTGTTGGGTAGCTAGGGAGCAGTCGTCGTTACGCCTTCAGTTGTGTGCACCCTTAAGTGAATTAAAATGAGAGAAGCAGAGGGTGACAGAAAGCAGTTCTGGCAGTTTTACAGGAAATGAGTGTCACCAGCTCAGCCGGCAGGACAAATACTTCCCAATTCTTGCCCAGAATCAGGGGTGGATGCCTCTCGCAGCCCTTCGTCAGTCCCACGGGAGATCGCCTCAAAGCTATGATGCCTGTCCATGCATTCACTGCACTGGAGGCACTGGTGAGAGGCAGGGAGTCTGCAGTATTCTGACTGCTGCAGAGCTCATTCTCAGGGAAAGGAAGTAAACTGCCACGAAATGCAAGCCACTCTCATAATCTTAAAGGATTCAGGAACAGCTCAAAGAATGGCAAGACTTCCCCAAAGGCTACCAGTTTTGTTTACGGTTATGACTGGAAGTCAGAAGTCACACATAACGAGCTCCTGGCGATGTCATGTCCCCGGATCTGAAACACAGGGTGTTCAGCTACTCAGCAGTCCACAAGTTGGAGATGGGGGCGGGAGGGACCAAAACCAAAAACGAGGACCCTTAACACCAAGTTTGCAACATAGCTCGTTAACAAAACCCTTCTGACTTTCTGCAGCAAGGGGAGCACAGGCAGCAGTGCAGAGGGACCTCACAAAGCAATAAGGGGGTGGCAGTATTTGTCTTGGCACAGCAATCCTCTCCTTGCAGAAAAATGCAGCGCTTTTTCTCCATTTTGCTGTACAATAAGGATGACTTCCCAGGGGAAAAAAGCTTGCATTCTCTAGGCCCTGCCAAGTCCTTCTGTATGTACTAACTTCTGAGAGCTGCTGCCAATCTTCACTCTTGAGCCACAGCACAGCTTTATTTTTCTCTTTTTTTTTTTCCTAAACCAAAAATTGTATTACCTTAAATATGATAGCAATGGGAATATCTTCTGACAGAGTGTTGTGTCTCAGGTAAAATTTTCCTTGTTTCACAACCATATTTGTTCTGCTCTTCTTCTCATGAGTGGAACTGAAGTTAAAAAAAAATATATATTATGTCCAACAAAGTTTGCACTGACACTCCTAGAATTTTCTATGTAAAATTCACCAAGCTTGAGCAATCTTTCAGCTGAATTAATCCCACCTTCCCCTCTATTAAAAATTACATTAAAACAGGCAGACATTACCCCATAACTCCAAGGTAATAGTGTATTGTCACCTGTGATGGGGAAGGTCAATATTCTATTTAAGCAAGTAGAAGCCTGTACATTTCAAAATCATCTTTGCATGCTTGTATCATCAACTTGGATGTCACCAGCAAGGTCAAACTGTGCACAAGCACTGCAGCAACAACAGTAATGAGATAACAGTAGTTTGTGTTGTACATTTAACCTCATCTAGCCTTACTGTGGAACAGTAAAGCAGGTAGGAGAGATGTACGAGAGGCCTCTGGAAAAGAAAAAACAGCCCTCACACTGCACAGTGATAAGCACCATATTATACCAGCACAGTGCTTGAAAACAAAATCAAAAGCCAAACAAAATATAAGTAAAACTCAGTAGTGGAAGAAAGGCCAAATTCAGACTACCTTGCCATTTTCAATAGTTTGTGTAGTACAAAAATATTTGATTTTTATTTCCTTCTCAATTGTCCTTTTTAAAGTTTTTACATCAATTTGATTTAGAGAGTCAGACAAAAGGTTACATCCAATTTCCACTGCAGTAAATTCAGGCGACTTGCTGCGAAATGTGACCAAACACCATCAATTAGGGAATGCACTTTGTTATGTTCAAATTTACAATTTGTTTTTCCTAGTCTGGGATCAATCTTGAAGCATATGAGCAACTCCTACTGATTTTTGTGGGAATACTGTACTAACTGATTTGAGGATTGATGGTTTAGCGTACAAAATGACAATAGCAAGAGAGGGGCATTGAATGTCTACAGCTTTTTCCCATTAAACTATACTAGGAAGAAAGCTGCACAGTTACTTCAGCTACAACAATGAATTTCTAAAGCTTTGGGTTTATATCCTTTATGTAATTGCAGGCATTTACCATACCTGGTAACAGAAGCACCAACTGTGCCTTTTCTATCAGCTTCCACAATGATTCTGTTTTTGGATAACTGTTCTTGAATAAGAATGACTTTCTCTACACCTTTAACAATGAAATAGCCACCTATTCAATAGAAAAGAAAAATTTTGCACGTCAGTACCCTTGTGCCTTACCTTCTTCAATATGCCTTTGAATATAAATTATTAGAAAGCAAAACGTAATTACACGAAGGACAAAACAGGAGAGTAAATTCTCCCTCAAAAGAACAAAGAACAAACCCTGTGTGAAACCTATGATATCTACAGCAATGTTCCACTAGACTAAACAGAATTTTTGCCAGACTCACACATAGTATTTGGGATCTAAGACTTTATTTGGGAAGTACTCAGACAGCAAGAACTCACGGGCAGACCAAAAACCGCAAAGCTGTAAAAAAAACCCCAAACTTGTAAGGTAACCATACTTATTAAAAGATGGCATAGAATTGTTAGTTCTACAAATGAGGTAAAAATTAGGCCTGTCAGAAGAGTATATCGCAAGGACAACAAAAAAACCCTGGCAATTTCAGACGCTTGGTAACAAATAAAAAGAATAAGTCTTCCGTAATTACCGACTTGCTCTCTCAAGCACTCCAGAGAGAAATTTCTTTCGTATTACTTTTAAAAATGGTATTTTTAATGTCCTTGTTGTATCTAAGACAATATAAGGAATCTACACAAGCCATGTTATATTCCTCTCTTAAACTGTAGCTGTACAGCTCCACCAGAACAGCACGTCATGTCACTGTATCTTGCCATCACAAGCAAGCACAGCACATGCCCAGTGCATGCTTCAAAGGCAGCAGATAAAAAGCACAGAAGTTGCTTCTTATAACCCTTCATCTCCTCTCTACATTTCAAATATTATCATGTAACACTTTATTCTTGCTTTACAAAAGGCAGCAAATGAGAGTTCATGCTCTAGAGGACATGATTATAATCTGCTCTCTCCTGATCCACTTCATTTTCATGAATGAACTACATCTCTGTTCTCATATAACACATCACTGTACATTACTGTATACACTTCTGAACTTGTTCAAAATTTTCATGTATTGTTTTTGTGGTTGAAAATTCCATCTGCAAATACAAACATTCCATGCTGTCAACCATTTCTCACCATTTTCAAAAGCTTGCTGATTTCTTTTAGTTACAAGCACACACTTGAGAAGTTCCCACAACAACTTCACAGTGGCAGGAAACATACCAATGGAGCATTTCTTTGCTGAAAAAGATTTAAAACTAAAAGCACAGATGGGAAGAAAGAACATGAGTGCAAATGTACCTGGATCCAAAGGACATTCATTAAGTTTTGCAAATTCTGCTGGAGTTTTCCCAGTAAGAACACAATTGGAGCTACGCAGCATTATAGGCATTCTGCAAGAAAACCAGTTAAACTTTTACTATAGGTTCAGATAGCAAATACGAGTAGTCAAATTCAGAACAAAAACCATGCTGAACAAACTGGAGAAAACACATTTAAGGTAATTAGAACACATGCAAGCTATGAACAACAGGTTTTTCCTTTAATCTCACCTTACTGCATTAAGCATGTAGTTGGAAAAGGGAGTCTTGAAATTAGACATCTACTGGCAGAATCTGCAGGCTTCCTATCTAATTTTTATGCAGCTACTGCAGGCATCCATGCCAAACACAGTCACTAAGGCCAATGATTACTAGTGCAAATACTCCTGGTCCCCCAAACCAGTTCAGCCTGCACCAAAGAACATGCCCTTGCAAACAACTCTTACCATTTTCAATTAGAAAATGTGAGATCACATCTGATTTCCCACACTGCCATCACACCTTCTAGCTGCAGACAGGTAATGCCTCTAATACATAACCTAGGCCTGAAGTTTCCCCAGTAGTAGCTCTGGTTTCTCTGGTGTCTTAGCACAGAAGCCTGCAGCAGGCATTTTGTGAAGCAACACAAAGTGGTGGAAAAATAGTCCAAGAAATTAAAAACAAATACTATGCTTAGGGAGGAAAAACAAAAGTGAAACTAAAGATGTATAGACTGGATATAATTGCAAAACTTATTCACCATGAGGATAGTAAAGCAGTAGAACAAGCTGCACAAAGTGGTTGGGCAGTCTCCATCCATGCAGGTCTTCAAGACCCGGCAGGATAAAGCACTGAGCAACCCAGCCCAGTCACAGAGCTGACTCCATTTTGAGCAGGAGGTTGGACCTGAGACCTCCTCAGGCCTCTTCCAACCTGAATTATCCTACGAACCTGTGACGAAGTCAAGGAATGTTCAAGTTCCTTTGATTTTGTGTGTTTACATTGCAGTCTTACTAGGAATTCAGCTTATTCAACAACTCGCTAGCAAATGACTTTGTGTTTATTAAAGAGTATTTTTATAGTCAGCTTTGTAACATATTGCTTATTCAACAACTCGCTAGCAATGGTTTTGCACTTATCAAAAGGGTACTTTTACAGCCAGCTTCATGACATACCTATCCACTCTCAGATTTTTCATTAACTTTTAAAAGAGCGTATTTTACTTCCAATTAAAAAGCTGCATTTTGCACAAGATAAAAACAGCTTATCACTACACAAATCAAAAGACCTCCACGCCCTACAGTCTCTTCTACAAAAAAAGTGGACTTTTGATCCAACTTACAGAATTTCACTCTGTGGTGGACAGCTTTTGTAAGAACTATGTTCCAGGTAAATTCTTAAGATAAAGCTTTAATATTGACTTACTTCATCATATTTCTAAGATATATTTTGACAAAATTTGTCCATGAGTTCTACCACGCAACCATTCGCAACCTCAGAGACATTTAATTCAAAACTTCTCCAACAACAATTAAGATTAGGCAGCTCTTGCTAAGGAAGGTGTTTTTCTTTTATTCAACTCTTACAAATTATTTTAATTTCTTGGCTGTTTTCATATCCTTATATCTTAAAAGAAAACTGATTAACTCAAAATTCTGTATTTTTGAAGCGGATAAAGAGCTATCTTGTCACTACAGTGCTCTATACAGATAATCTACTTGCTTCAGTCACTTCACTGAGAAAGTGTTCTCTAGAGATAAGAAGCTTCATATGACAATCATAACCTCATATCACACACGATAAGCCTAATGCACTGGCTATTTATATCAGAAACAGTAACCAGTTGGCATAAGTAAACTCAAAATGGAGTACATAAATGCCACCACAGAAAACTCCAATGAAACTGATGTCACCAAGTATCTATTCTTTATTTCACTTGTGAACAATAAAATATTTTGCAGCTAGTAAGTGATTCCCCTTTTGAGCACAGAATCTCATTTTTTAAAATATCGGAAGTTATCAGGAAGAATGGTAAGAAGGTAAAACAAAGAAAAAGGGAAAATACAGTTATTGAATTTTTGTGCATAAAGACACAGAAAATGGGTACAGTAATTCGGAATGCTATTAAGCATTCAAAGAAAATTTTCATTTTTACTTAAAAACAGAAAGATATTGCCCTGCTTTTTTGTTTCTAACACACATAGGTTACGAGTGACTCTGCCACACAACAGAAACCTATAAAAAAGAAAGAAAGAACACACAGCTTTCCTGTCCCAGTCTGAAGTGCATGTCAAACTAGAGCATTGTATATACTCACCTGGCAAAAGGAAACCAGCATAATACCAGGGACAGATGAGGAAAATTTTTGCATGTATGCCCTTAAAACCAGTTGGATGACATAAGTTTATTTTTCAATGGAGAATATTTACTTTCTTGCCGTGAACTCACTTCATAGGAGAAAGAGAAGAATTTACAGGAACTGGCCTTAATGTAAGATGCAAAACACTGGTGCTGTGCAATAATTTAGACTTTTCCAGTATATTATGGATGTCTTCTTCACCCATTTTTTTTTTCTGAGCGATCCAGACAAATGCCTAGACTAGGACTTGTGCTTCCTTTAACTATAACTTACCATTTAAAGTACTGTATTTTGAATACAAATTGATAATGTATTTCAGTGAAAATCCACATTTACTTGAACTTCTTTATTCGCCTATAGCACACACCATGAAATAAATTCAAAGGACTCAAATTTAGATGGTCCTTTAAATTTTTTTCTTTTCTTAAGGAACGACTTAGAACAATAAACGGCTACTACAGCTACAGAAGCTTGGTTTTGTAAATGCACTGCTGTGTATCACGACGAAGCTAAACTAGATTTTTTTACATGAAAGCTTAAAATTTCACTACAAGAAGTGTAGCTCCTTAAGTATCTATCTTCTCTTTCCTGCCAGTATTCCACCTTCGGTAAGATGCACAGTCACACAGCAAACAATCTCTGTAAGGCACTGACCTTTAAAGCCAGCAGGGTTGGTCTTTAAGAAACCTCGTCTACAAAAGACAGGCATCTTTGTTGCCTTTAAAATGGAATTTTGCTTTCAACAAATGCTAGAACCGCAAGGTATTTTGGTATGGTTACAAGGTTGTTTTTCTCCTTAAGGCACACTATTTTTTCTTCAAGAAATCAGATGTCCTTCACAATACTAATTAACTGAAGTCTTTTGACAGCCTTCAGGAAAACAAAAATCCTCAACATTTCTCCACAAAGCTCAGCCTTGGCTCAAAAGCAAACCAGTTTTAAAGGGAAGCCTAACCTCGTACGGAAGAGCTAATGCTTGCTTTACTGGTTTTACCACCCACCTTCCACAGATGTATCTCTATATATGTAAGAAACACTGAGTTATTTGGCTACAAAGCAAACACAATTATGTTGATTTTGCAATAATGAGACTTGCAGCTCTAGTATTTTCATATATTTCCCTCACTGGTTTCATATCAATACAAACACAGACAACATCCATCCTTATATGCATCCTTCTTTATAAGGAGACAGATTTCCAGAAACTTT
>Ga0181612_140175_pt1 | contig 20222 bp, 12 predicted proteins | sample HoacroProtozoa21_FD_119630 | JGI IMG/M metagenome (GOLD analysis project Ga0181612, IMG submission 119630) | Hoatzin crop microbial communities from Cojedes, Venezuel. Combined Assembly of Gp0051906, Gp0051904, Gp0051908 | reverse complement strand
TGCTCGCTGTTGAGGTAGGAGATGTCGGCAATCTCACGCTCGCCAGCCAGCAGCGCGTTAAGGAAGCTGATGAGCAGCTCCTTGTTCAGCTCGGTCCCGAACAGTTTCTTGAACCCGAAGTCGGTATAGGGATTGATGTATCGCTCTTGTTCACCCATGGTCTAAATCCGTTTTTTGCGTTCAACGTGACAAAGGTAGCATTTTTTTTTGAAATAGTTCCTGTTTTCGCCAAATGCAAATGTTAAAAAATATAACTTATTGAATCTATACAAATTAGCTTGATTAATTTAGCATTTTTGGGTGTCCCGAGCTAAAATATCAGCTTTTTTATACGTTGGAATATCAACAAATCGGGCTACATTTGCATAAATCTGGTAAATAGATAGGATGATTTCTTATATTTTAGCGCAAATTGAGGCGATACCTCATGGGTGGTTATAATGCCAAATAGTCATTATTATTCACAAATAATAGTCGTAGGCCGTTTCCCATCGTGATTGAGAGTGTCTGACAAGTAAGGCAGCCCGCACATAGTCAAAGTGTAATTTGCTTTATTTCAACGATATAGAATCTTTTTCTCAAATCATGGCTTGTGCGTCAACTTGTTATACATTATTAGAGCTAATTTGGGTGTCCCATGGCGAAAATAGGAAAATGCCGCAGGCATCATACGACTAGTATTAAACCAAATAACATCAACCGTGCGGGCTTTGGAGCGTATGTGGTCATATGAACTAAATTCTCATGACAGTGACCTATTAATTTCTACTATTGTAGATGCGCATTTATTTGTCCGCGTACATGGCTGCAAGTCTAATGTAACCTATTAATTTTTGCTATTCTTAATTGCTGGAGGGTTATGAGGGCTAGAGGTTATACATCTGGAAAGCGTGTAACCTAAACCATTCAACTGCACGGGGGCGCGATGGACGCTGGTGTGCAGTTGAATGGTTTTTCTGTGTTGTTGGGGGTGGGGCTAGAAGGGGAGGGGGGCGTCGTTGGGGCCAGCGAGGAAGTCCACGTTGGGTGGCGGGGGAGTGTTGTCCGCCGTGCCGCTGGTGGGAGCTGGAGCCGCTGGTGGGGGCAGTGGCCTGCTGGTGTTCATCTTGGACTCATAGGTGTCCTCGGTTGAAGCGAGGTTGATGCTGTCGTTGCGGTTTTCAAACCGAGCGAACTTGCTGACGAACTTGAGGTTGATGGTGTCGGTGGGGCCACTGCGGTGCTTGGCGACGATGAGTTCTGCCAGTCCGCGTATGTCGTTGCCCTCGGCATCCTCGCTGCTGCGCGTGTAGTATTCGGGTCGGTGTATGAAGCAGACGATGTCGGCATCCTGCTCGATGGCACCGCTCTCGCGCAAGTCGCTGAGCTGTGGCCGCTTGCCCAGCTTGTCGTCGGTGGCGCGGTTCTCGACGCTGCGGTTGAGCTGTGACAGTGCGATGATGGGTATGTCGAGTTCCTTGGCCAGTTGCTTGAGTGAGCGCGAGATGGTGCTGACCTCCTGTTCGCGGCTGCCAAACTTCATGCCAGTAGCGTTCATGAGTTGCAGATAGTCGATGATGATGATTTTCACGCCTTGTTCTCTCACGAGGCGGCGCGCCTTGGTGCGCAGTTCAAAGATGGACAGTGATGGGGTGTCGTCGATGTACAGCGGTGCTGTGCTCAGGCTGCGGGTGTTGACCATGAGGCTTTCCCACTCGGGTTGAGACAGTTGTCCGCTCTTGATTTTCTCACCCTCGAGCGAGCAGACGTTGCTGATGAGGCGGTTGACGAGTTGCAGGCTGGACATCTCGAGCGAGAAGACGGCGACAGGGGTGTTGAGGTCCACTGCCATGTTCTTGGCCATCGACAGGACAAGGGCGGTCTTGCCCATGGCGGGCCTTGCGGCGATGATGATGAGGTCGCTGTTTTGCCACCCTGACGTGAGCCGGTCCAGGTCATAGTATCCCGTTGCGAGACCGCTGAGGCCGTTCTCGCGGTTGGCGGCTTCCTCGATTTTCTTGATGGCAGCTTGCACGGCGGTGTCGATGGGTATGACGTCGCGCTTGAGCGTGTTCTTAGAAATCTCGAACAGCTTGCCCTCGGCCTCCTGCATGAGGTCATACACATCCACACTGTCGTCAAAGGCGAGGTTTTGAATCTGGCTGCTGAAGCTGATGAGCTCGCGAGCGAGATACTTCTGGGCGACGATGCGGGCGTGGAACTCGACGTTGGCGGCATTGGCGACACCGGCGGTGAGCTGTGTGATGCGTGCGATGCCACCCACCTCCTCGAGCTTGCCGTTGTTGCGCAGCTGCTCGGTGACGGTGAGCATGTCGATGGGCTTGCCGGCGGCTGCCAGCGACTGTATGGCCTCATAGATGCTCTTGTTGCTGTCGTCATAGAAAGCCTCGGGCTTCAAAATCTCGCACACGTTGTTGTAGGCATCCTTCTCGAGCATGATGGCACCCAGCACCGCCTCCTCGAGCTGTTTGTCCTGTGGTGGCAGCTTGCCGAACTCGCTGATGACCTGTGCCTCGTGGCTGGGGCGCGTGCGCCTGTGGGCCTGTCGCCCTGATTCAAATTCTTCCATTGTTGTGATGGTGGTTGTTGTTAACGGGGCAACAAAGGTAGTGAAAAAGTGTGAGAGTTGATGCCCAAGTTGTGAACAAACTATCAACAAGGGGTGTTAAAAAACGAGTTGTGAACAAAAAAATGCCTACCTTTGCAGCGTTTTTTTAGTGTGAAGGAGTGAAAAAGTCAATGGACAACAAGCAAGCAACATTGGCGTTGGGCACACAGCCCATCGGCGGCCTGCTGTGGCAGTATGCCCTGCCAGGGGTGATAGCGATGACTGCGTCGTCGCTCTACAACATGGTTGACAGCATCTTCATCGGTCAGGGTGTGGGGGCACTGGCGATTTCGGGCCTTGCCATCACGTTCCCGCTCATGAACATCGGGGGTGCGTTTGGCGCGGCTGTCGGTGTGGGTGCCGCGACGCTCATCTCGTTGCGACTGGGCCAGCGTGAGTATGGCCAGGCCCAGTGCGTGCTGGGCAACATGGTGGCACTCAACATCATCATCGGTCTGGTGGTGGGCATTGTGGGGTTGCTGTTTCTGGACCCCATTCTGCGTTTCTTTGGTGCTAGCGACCAGACGTTGCCCTATGCCCGTGACTACATGAGCATCATCCTTGCTGGCAACGTGGTGACGCATCTGTATCTGGGTTTGAACTCGGCATTGCGGTCGGCGAGCAAGCCTCGCCAGGCGATGATAGCGACCATCATCACGGTGTTGCTGAACGCGATACTCGACCCCATCTTCATCTGGCCGCTGGGGCTGGGCATCAAGGGGGCGGCTTATGCCACGGTGATAGCCCAGGCTGTGGTGCTGGTGTGGGAGATACGCCAGTTCACTCATCGTGACGAGCTGCTGCACCTGGAGTGGCGCACGCTGCCGTTGCACAGCCCCATCATCAAGGGCATCGTGAGCATCGGCATCTCGCCGTTTGCGATGAACTTGACGGCGTGTGTTGTGACCATTTTCACCAACCACGCGCTGTTGCGCTATGGCGGTGACCTGGCGGTGGGGGCCTATGGCATCGCCAACCGCATCGGCTTTGTTTTCTTCATGGTCATCATGGGCATTTGCCAGGGCATGCAGCCCATTGCGGGCTACAACTATGGAGCCAACAACATTGCGCGTGTCAAGGCCGTTGTCCGCCTGTCCATCATGGCCAGTGTGGCGGTGATGACGGTGGGTTGGCTCGTGTCCGAGTTGCTGGCGGTGCCGTGTGCGCGCCTGTTCACGTCCGATGCCACACTGGTGGCGATTGCCGCCCGCGGCATACGCATCGACATGGCTGCGTTCCCCATCGTGGGCTATCAGGCAGTGGTGACCAACTTCTTCCAGACCATCGGCAAGGTGCGCATCAGCATCTTCTTGTCATTGTCGCGCCAGTTGTTGTTCCTGTTGCCGCTGATGCTACTCATGTCGGCGGCATGGGGGCTGGATGGCGTGTGGTGGTCGTTGCCTGCCAGCGATGCGGTGGCGTTTTTCACGGCACTGGTGTTCATGGAGCGCTTCAAGCGGCAACACCGCAGTTGACGTGTCGTGCAAGTGTGAAAAAATGTGCTAATTGTTGTTTTGTTGGCGTACAGTCATTGCCATTTCAAAAATAATGGCTAACTTTACGCTTCAAAACAATCAACAACCACAACATCTTTCACACAATGGATATCACATTACCCAAACGGATTGACGGCAAGACACCCGACGTGCTGCACGACACGCGGCAGATCACAATCATCGGTGCCAACGGGTCGGGCAAGAGCCGTTTTTGCTCCCAGCTGGTGACCGAGCTGGGCGACAAGGCCTATCGCATCTCGGCACTCAAGGCCTTGTTCCCGTCGGCGACCAGCGGCACGCCGCTCAAGGGCAGCATCGATGACTTGTTTGAGCGCATGAACGCGAGCAACCCGCAAATCCACAACACCGCTCAGACCGAGTTTGACAAGTTGTTCTATGTGATGCTCAACGATGAGTTCCGTGACCTGATGAACTTCAAGGCACGGCAGCTCATGGGGGAGAAACCTGAGTTCCCCAAGACGCGTCTGGACACGACGGTGAAGAAATGGCAGGAGGTGTTCCCCAAGAACAAGGTGCTGCGTGAGAACGGCAAGTTGCTGTTCAGCACCGAGGGCCATGACGACACCTACAGCTCGCTGCGGCTGAGCGACGGCGAGAAGTCGGTGCTCTACTACATCGGTGCGGTGCTCTATGCCATGGACGATGCGGTGATACTGGTTGATGACCCCGAGACGTTTATCCACAGCAGCATCATGCAGACGTTGTGGAACGTGATTGAGGAGATGCGTCCCGACTGCACGTTCATCTACAACACTCACGATGTGAGCTTTGCCAGCTCTCGCATCGACAATCAGTGTGTGTGGGTCAAGTCGTTTGACCCCGACGTGATGGCGTGGGACTATGAGCTGATGAACAGTCAGAACCTGGACGATGCCCTGTTGGACCTGCTGGGCACGCGCAAACCCGTGCTGTTCATCGAGGGCGACGACACCCACAGCATCGATTCGCGCCTCTATCCGCTCATCTTCCCCGACTACACCGTCAAGCCCCTGGGCAGCTGCAACAAGGTGATTGAGACAGTGCGGTCGTTTGGCAGTCTCAAGGGTTTTCACCAGCTGGACAGCCTGGGCATCGTGGACCGCGACCGCCGCAGCGACACCGAGGTGAAATACCTGCGCGACAAGAACATCCTGGTGCCCAATGTGGCGGAGATTGAGAACCTGCTGTTGCTCGAGGGCGTGGTGCGTGCCGTGGCACGCTTTCGTCACCGCAACGAGAACAATGTGTTCCTGAAGGTGAAACGCAGCGTGGTGGCCATGTTCACCAGGGAGCTCAAGCAGCAGGCGTTGATGCATGTGCGCCATCGCGTGAAGCACGAGGTGGAGGTGCGCATCGACCAGAAGTTCTCTAACATCAACGCACTTGAGGAGCACATGGTGGACCTGGTGCGCGAGATAAATCCCCGTGGCATGTATGACCAGCTGTGCCGCAGGTTCCACTCCTATGAGGACGAGGGCGACTATGCCAAAATCCTCAAGGTGTTTAACCAGAAGCTGATGCTGGGCGAGAGCAACGTGGCGGGCTTGTGCGGATACAAGAACAAGGATGCCTACATCCGCGGTGTGCTGTCCATCCTGCGTGGTGGCAGCAAGGAGGCGGATGCCATCCGCACTGCCATCAAGCAATGCTTTGGCCTGGAAGCGTGACGCCTGCTTGTCGATAAAAAATGGCATCTTGTCGGTCTGTAGGCGGCAAAAGCCGAAAAAGCATCATTCTTGAGTAAAAATTCGTTAAACTGGGCGCAATAATTGCAGTCTAAACGACAAAGAAATTAAATTTGTTGGACTTTTATAAAAACAACACGATTATGAAAACTACTGTTAAAAACATGATGATGAGCTTCACGCTCATGGGATGCCTTATCCTGAGTGCATCGTCAGCCTCGGCTCAGAGCCGTGGACGTTCGGCGGGAGGCAGCTCTCGAAGCAGCTCTGCCTCGGTTTCACGTTCTAGCAGTCACTCAAGCCCGTCGGTGAGCCGCAGCTCGAGTTCCAGCAGCCGCAGCAGCTCGTCACCCCAAGTGAGCCGCAGCAGCTCCAGCTCCAACCGCAACTCGTCAGTGAGCCGCAGCTCGAGCAATAGCAGCCGCAGCAGCTCGTCACCCCAAGTGAGCCGCAGCAGCTCTAACCGCGACAACAGCTCCTCGCGTGTGACTAACAACAACAGCCGCACGACCGACCGCACCAGCACCCGCTCGTCGGGTAGCAGCAGCTCACGTGTGAGCCACTGGCCCAGCACCAACCAGAGTGGCATGGGCAGCGGCAACACTGGCACCAGCACGCGCCGTGGCTCGTCGGGCAGCAGCGTGACCACGCGCAGCAACGACCGCAACAACGGTGGCTCCATCGACACGCGCCGTGGCGGTACCAGCAACAACAACCGTGGCACCACCACCGTGACCACGCGCAGCAACGACCGCAACACTGGCACTAGCCGCGTGACCACTGGCCGCAGCAACAGCAGCAACGGCATCACGACCGACCGTACTGGACATTCCACCACTGGCACAGCCACTGTGGGCAACCGTCGCAGCAACGGAGGAACGGGCGTGACAGGTGGCAACCGTGGCGGCGGTAGCGACAACCGTGGTGGTGACAATGGCAACATGGGCAACGACCGCAACGACAACCGCGGCGGTGACAATGGCAACATGGGCAATGACCGCAACGACAACCGCGGCGGTGACAACGGCAACATGGGCAACGACCGCAACGGCAACCGTGGCGGCGACAACGGCAACATGGGCAACGACCGCAACGGCAACCGCGGCGGTGACAACGGCAACATGGGCAATGACCGTAACAATGGCGGTAGGGACCGTGGACGCATGGGTGATGACAATCGTCGTGGTGACCGTGGCAATGGTCGCGGATACAATGACCACAACCGCTTTGACTACGGCAACCACCACTATCGTGACGAGTTCAAGTACAACTACGCTCATCACAACTGGAGCCGTCCTCTGCCTCCTCCCCACCGTGCCTATCGTCCCCGTCCCCTGGTGTGGTATCGTCCCACTATCCCTTACGGCTGGCGTCCCTACTATGGCGCACCTGTCATCGACCGCATCCTGGGCATCGTGTTTGGCACCCTGTTTGACGCCTCGCTCGACTACCTGTACTACAGCGGCTATGACATCGATGGCTATGCCGACGGCGTGATTTACCTGCGCGATGTTCCGATGCTCAACCTGACGTGGCCCGACGTGATGCTGTGCTACAATGATGGCGGAGCCCTTGCCAACGCACAATTTGTGTACAGCACCAGCTACTATGACATGGCACGTTACAACCGCGTTTACCGCACCCTGTGCAGGGTCTATGGCTCGCCCGTGGTTTACACCAGCAACAGTGCTAGCTGGTATGGTGGTGACCAGACAGGATATGTGACGCTGACCATTGCCGATGACGGCGGCCGCTATTACACCACCATGTCGATAGGCTATTAAGAAAACGGTATCACAGGCTATCACGACCATACACCGAACACACACGATAGCCACTAGCCCGCTGGCGGACACCCACACACTGGATGCCCGCCAGCGTTGTCGTCGTCCCCAATGTCTCACTAGTCTGGTGACTTGTTGTGGGGTGCATGGTGATGAGCGGGTGCCTCGACAGCGGGTTGCGCCTTGTTGGTTGTTGTGGGCTGGAGTATGCTTGTGGTGTGAATGATTAAATATTCTGATTAACAATGTGTTGCCATTCATTGCCTGGACCGTTTAATTGAAAAAATATAGAAATTGATTGAAAAAGTCTAAAAATTTGTCATATTTTATCAATAAAAATGTTGTTTGTTCGTTTTTTTTGATTACATTTGCAGCATATTAACCATTTTTCAAGTATAAATAAAATGATTATCTATAAAACTCCTAAACAGAAACGACAAGTGAAAAAGAAACGTGACAGACTGCAATTGATCACCGAGTTGATCAAGACCAACTGCATCGGCAGCCAGAGCGAGCTTGCCGAGATGCTGCGTGAACACAACATCAATGTGACGCAGGCAACGTTGTCGCGCGACCTGAAGGTGCTCAAAATCTCAAAGGTTGCGACCGACCGCAACACTTACATGTATATCATCCCCGACACCAACCAGCTGCAAGACCGATTGCTGCACATGGGCCAGACCGACCCGCGGGCGGCCAAGCAGGTGGGCGTGGTGTCCATCAACTTCTCGGGCAACATTGCCGTCATCAAGACACGCAATGGCTATGCGCCGGGTTTGGCCTACGACATTGACATGAGCCGTCCGCCCGAGATATTGGGCACGATAGCAGGTGCCGACACGCTGATAGCCATCATCGATGAGACGGTGACACGCGAGCGTGCCCACGAGGTGTTTGAGCAGTTCTTGCCAGAGCATCACCCTGCCTATCAGACGGAGACCGAAGTGGCTGCTCAGCAGGAAGAATGATAAAGGTTGGCATTTGTGGTGGTGATGACCTGTGCACTGGCGAGCTGGTGAGGGTGCTCATCAACCACCCCGACGTGGAGCTGCGATGGGTCACGAGTGCTGGTGATGCCGGCACCCGTGTTGATGCATTGGTGCCTGGGCTTGTGGGTGACTGTGACTTGGAGACATCGTGCGAGCTGACTGACGCAATGCTTGAGGGCATCGACCTGGTGATGGTGTGCCGCTGGCCTGCGGGTGACCGTGACTGGATGAGCAAGCTGGAGCCAGAGGCGCGCATCATCGACGTCACTGGCCAGTGCCATGACGACGCAACCTGGACAACGGGTATGCCCGAGATGATGCGGCGTGTGCTGGTGCACGATTGCATGAGGACTGTAGTGCCTGGAGCTGCCACCATTGCAACGTTGTTGACCCTGCTGCCACTGGCTCGCAATCTGTTGCTCAACAGTGCCGTGACACTGCGCTTGGGCATGGGTGCCGATGCGTTGCGGGTTGCCCTGGGCGACAACAAATCACTTGCGAGGTGGCTGCAAGACGAGCAACGCCATGCGTCCGAGGCTCTGACGATGTGTCAGACCAGCTTTGCTCAACCGTTGGACATGACTGTGACGCGATTGTCTGACCACCGTGCGCTGGTGGTGGCGGCGCGTGTGCATTGTGCCGTGGACGCCACAATGCTGCGTGAACTGTATGAACAATACTACGATGACCACAATTTTGTGTTCATCGTTGACCGCCCTTGTACCAATGCCGACGTTGAGAATACCAACAAGTGCTTGTTGCGTTTGCTCAAGGACGAGCGCAGCGGCGTGCTCACTGTGCAAGCCGTGATGGACGGTGTGCTCAAGGGCTGTGCTGGCACCGCGGTGCATGACATGAACCTGATGTTCGGCTTGTACGAGCGCGTGGGGCTCATGTTCAAGGCCACAGGTTGCTGATTTCAACCTCCACACTAGATGACTAAACAAGATAAAACAACGATATTAGAACTATTTTAAAAACAAACAATTAAACCATTACTAAATTATGTCAGTAAACAAAGTAATATTGCTGGGACGTGCTGGAAAAGACCCCGATGTGCGCTATCCTGCACAGGGACATGCCGTTGCCACGTTCACGCTCGCCACAACCGAGCGAGCCTATACCAACTCTAATGGTGTACAAGTGCCCGAACGCACCGAGTGGCACAACATTGTGATGTGGGGCAAGAATGCCGAGGTGGCCGAGCGCTACATCCGCAAGGGTACACAATTGTATATTGAGGGACACCTGCGCACCCGCTCGTGGGAGGACAGGAACAACGTCAAGCGTTACATTACCGAGGTGTATGTTGAGAACTTTGAACTCCTGGGACGTCCCCGTGCGGCCGCCGAAGGGGGGACACAACAAACGCCGCAGCAACCCGCCACTCAAGAGTAAACCCTGAAGCAAGCAAACAATGCAGGGCAGTGCCAACATGTGGTTGACGCTGCCCCGCACTGTTTTTTACACTCGCGTCGTGGCGTTTTACAGACTGTCCATTGTTGCAATGGTTCGCATCACCTGCAAGGCGGCACTCACGGTGGGAATGTTGCTAATCACGATGCTGCGGCGGTTGTTCTTCTGCTTGAGCTGGCAGCGCGTGGGATTGTCTTGCAGATAGTGCAGGATGCGGCCAAATGCCGGCGACTGGTAGTAGGCCACATTTTCCTGTCCCACCAGCAGCAGATGCATGCTACCCTGTCGCAACACCAGTTTCTCGACACCCAGCGAGCGTGCCACGCGCCGCAACGGCACGATGCGGATGAGTTCTTGTCCCATCTGTGGAATCTTGCCGAAACGGTCCTCCAGACGTTGCTCAAACTCGTCCACCTCGCGGTCGGTGGTGAAACTGTCCAGCTCGCGATACAGCATGATGCGTTCGTTCTCCTGGGGGACGTATGACGCCGGGAACATGAGCTCCAGGTCGGTGTCCACCTGGCAATCGGTCACAAACTGGTCATCGTTGGCGCCACCGTCATTGCTGACATCGTTGGCAAAGGTGTCGGCAAACTCCTGTGTGCGCAGCTCGGTGACGGCCTCCTTGAGCACACGCTGATAGGTCTCATAGCCCAGGTCGGCAATGAAACCGCTCTGCTCGGCACCCAGCAGGTTGCCTGCACCGCGAATGTCAAGGTCCTGCATGGCGATGCGGAAACCTGAGCCCAGGTCGCTAAAGCTCTCGATGGCCTGCAAGCGACGGCGGGCATCGGTGGTGAGCGGCACACCAGGGGGCACCAGCAGGTAGCAGAATGCCTTGCGGCTGCTGCGTCCCACACGTCCGCGCAACTGATGCAAGTCGCTCAAGCCATAGTGGTTGGCGTTGTTGATGATGATGGTGTTGACGTTGGGCATGTCAATGCCATTCTCGATGATGGTCGTTGCCAGCAGCACGTCATAGTCATGGTTGCCAAAGTCGATGATGATTTTCTCCAATTGCTCGGGAGGCATCTGTCCGTGACCCACTGCCACGCGGGCGTCGGGCACAACACGGTTAATCATGTTGTGAAGCATTTCCAGGTTCTCGATGCGGTTGCTGACAAAAAAGACCTGACCATTGCGCGAAAGCTCAAAGTTGATGGCCTCGGCGACAATCTCATCGTTGAGCGTGCCCACTGTTGTGAGGATGGGATAGCGGTTGGCGGGCGGCGTGATGAGTGTGCTCAAGTCACGTGCTCCCATGAGCGAGAATTGCAGGGTGCGCGGTATGGGGGTGGCACTCATTGTCAGTGTGTCCACGTTGACCTTGAGCTGCTTGAGCTTTTCCTTGACCGACACGCCAAACTTTTGCTCCTCATCGACGACCAACAACCCCAGGTCGTGAAACTTGACGGTCTTGCCGATGAGCTTGTGAGTGCCGATGATGATGTCTATCTTGCCATCTGCCAGGTCTGCCAGCACCTGCTTGACCTCCTTGGGCTTGCGGGCGCGGCTCAGGTAGTCCACGCGCACGGGAAAGTCCTTGAGGCGCTCGCTGAAGGTGTGAAAATGCTGGAATGCCAGCACGGTGGTGGGCACCATCACTGCCGTCTGCTTGCCGTCAACGGCGGCCTTGAAGGCAGCGCGTATCGCCACCTCGGTCTTGCCAAAGCCCACATCACCACAGATGAGGCGGTCCATGGGCTTGTCGCGTTCCATGTCGGCCTTGACGGCCTGTGTGGCTGCTAGCTGGTCGGGGGTGTCCTCATAGATGAACGATGCCTCCAGCTCTTGTTGCAGATAGCTGTCGGGACTGTAGGCAAACCCTTGCTGCTCGCGGCGCTGGGCATACAGCGTGATGAGCTCGCGGGCGATGTCCTTGAGGCGGCTCTTGGTGCGCGACTTGAGCTTGTTCCACGCGCCAGAACCCAGGCGGTTGAGGCGGGGTGGGGTGCCGTCCTTGCTGCGATATTTGGACAACTTGTGCAGCGAGTGGATGGTAACATACACCTCATCACCGTTCAGGTAGGTGAGCTTTATCATTTCCTGAGGCGTGCCATTGACCGACGTGCGCAGCAGGCCGCCAAACTTGCCCACGCCCAGGTCCTCGTGGACGATGTAGTCGCCTTTCTCAATCTGGTTGAGCTCCTTGATGGACAAGGCCATCTTGCCGCCACGGGCACGGTCGCTCTTGAGGCTGTACTTGTGGAAACGGTCAAATATCTGATGGTCGGTGAACACACACAACTTGAGGTCATGGTCCACAAACCCCTCGTGGACAGTGCGTGACACGGCTTCAAAGTGGATGTCATCACCACGGTCGGCAAAGATGGCACGCAGGCGTTCAATCTGCTTGTCACTGTCACTGGTGATGAACAATTGATAACCATGGCTCAAGAACTGGGTGAACGACTGGCTGATGAGCTCAAAGTTCTTGTGGTAGATGCCCTGGGGGGTGCATTGCAGCGACAACCGGCTGCCGCCGCCGTCGGGCTTCACGGCACTCTCGCCGTTGGCCAGGGTGATGTGGCGCAGCTGCCCCAGGCGTTGTTCCAGCTCATCGGCATTCACCACCTTGCTCATGGCGGCAAGGTCTCCCTCGCCGGCAATGATGGCACTGCCCGACATGGCTTCGCTGGTGATGCTGCGCACCCGCTGCAACATCCATTGCACATTGCGGCACAGCAGCACCGTGTCATCGCCCACATAGTGCAACAGCGACGTTCCACCACCGTTGTCGGCATCGCTGCCGCTGTTGTTGAGGATGCAAGCCTGTTGCAACCGTTGCTCGCTGAGCTGTGTCTCGACGTTGAAGGTGCGTATGCTGTCGATGTCATCGCCCCAGAAGTCAATCCTGTAGGGCAACTCGTGGCTATAGGAGAACACGTCCAGGATGGAGCCGCGCACGCTGTATTGTCCAGGCTCGTACACATAGTCCATGTGCTGGAAACCCAGGTCGAGCAGTCGTTGGGACACTTCGGACAAGTCGGCGGTGCTGCCCACACGCAGCGTCAGCGTGCCTGCCTGCACGCTCTCGCGGGCACTAACACGCTCGGCAAGCGCTTCGGGGCACGTCACCACCCACTGTACGTCGGGGTCGTCATACCAGCGGTTCAGCACCTCGGTGCGCAATATCTCGTTGGGGGCGTCAATCTGGCCATACTTGATGTCGCGCTTGTAGGCCGATGGGAAGATGAGTGCGTGTTGCTCGCCAGCAATCTGGCACAAGTCGTTGTACAGATATCCCGCCTCGTCCATGTCGTTGGCAATCACGAGATAGGGGTGCCCGTCATGTGGCAGACGGGCAATGAGCAGTGATGTCGCACTGCCTGCCAGCCCATCGATGACAGCGTTGCCGCCACGGTCGAGCACGCGCTTGACCGCCCGGCGCCGTGCCGGGCTGTTAAACAGGTCACACAGTTGATTGATGTCCACAGTGGTCTTGATTATTTTTTCTTGCCAGTGGCGCGCTTGCTGGTGGTGATGCCCAGCAGGCGTTCATACTCGCCAGCCTTGTTAAACATCTCGCTAGCCTTGTCCAGACTCTCGTCATGCTTGAGCGAGTTCTCGACCTGACCGCGCTGGTAATAGTAGCGGTCCATGATTTCCTGTGACAGCAGGGTTGAAATCTCGCTGCGGTGCAGGTCCAGGTCGTGGCTCAAATCGTGCTTGAGCATTTTCTCCAGACGGTCAAATGCGGCGCTGGTCGAGTCGTTCATGTACCCCTCGGTGGTGGCTGTCTTGCGCAGTTTTTCGAGCTGCTGCTCGCACACCTTGTCATATTCAAACTTGTCGGGGTTGATGAATGATTTGAACTGGTTGAAAATCTCGTCGGTCACTTCAAACTCGGCTGGTGAGGGCACTGTCGGGTGTTGTGAGGCATACCACGTGGCAAAATCAAATGCCCACTGGTCGCGGATGATGTTGTACACCACGCGAGTCATCTCCTTGGGTTCCACCTTCACGTCGGGTGTGATGCCGCCGCCGCCCTTCACTTCTCGCCCATTGGCGGTGTGGAAAATCTGGGCTGTGCTGTCGGCAGCTGTGGTTTTCTTGTAGGAACCATCGGCATTGCGGTTGGCATAGTCCACCTCCTGTATCAGACGGCCACTGGGGATATAGTACTTGGCTATCGTCACCTTGAGCATCCCATCAAATGGCAACGGCCGCGTGCTTTGCACCAGCCCCTTGCCATAGCTGCGAGTGCCGATGATGACCGCACGGTCCAGGTCTTGCAAGGCGCCCGCGGTTATCTCGCTTGCCGATGCCGAGCTGCCATCGATGAGCACCGCCAGCGGGATTTGTGTGTCCACAGGCTCGCTCGTGGTCTTGTAGGTTCGCTCGCTGCTCTTGTCACGCCCGCGCATCACCAGCACCTGGGTGCCCTTGGGAACAAAGCAGCCCACAATCTGGATGGCACCCTCAACAATGCCGCCGCCATTGCCACGCAGGTCCAGCACGATGCGCTTCACGGCAGGGTTGCGCTTGAGGGCGATGAGGGCATCGCGCACCTGCTGAGCCGACTGCTCATTGTATGTGGTCAGGCAGATGTATCCGATGTCACCACGGGTCACGCCATAGTAGGGCACGGGGTTGATTTTGATGGTTTCACGCACCATGTCAAAGGTCTTGACGCTGTCGGGGTCATAAGGGCGCACCACCTGCACGCGCACGTGGGTGTTGGCCTGCCCCTTGAGGTGGCGGCTCACCTGGTCGCTTGTCCAGCTGGCGGTGCTGTCGTTGTCAATCATCACGATGCGGTCGCCACAGCGCATGCCCGCCCGCGCGGCAGGACTGCCCTCATAGGGGCCGCTGATGTACACCCCCTTGCGGTCGCCCGTGCGCTGCATGATGTAGCTGCCGATGCCGCCATACTCACCCGTGCTCAGTGTCATGAAGTCATCGGTCTCCTTGGCTGGGATATACTCGGTGTACGGGTCAATGTCGTCCAGCATGGCGTTGATGGCATTCTCGATGGTCTTCTGTGCATTGAGCGTGTCCACATAGTAGGTGTTCAGCTCCTTGTACACACTGTTAAAGATGTCCAGATTGCGTGCCACTGCGGCATCGTCGTTCACTGGCTTGTCGGCACGTGCCAGCGGTGCCGCTGCCACCGCAAGTGTCAAGAGTGCCGCCGCACAATGTTTGATGGTCTTGTTCATGTGATTTCTTGTCTTGTTTTGTGGTGCGAAAATACTATTATTCCCTGAATTGAGGGCGAAAAACCATGTAAAAAACGCTTAAAACATCAAAAAACGCAAGATTTTTCCTTTTTTTTTTGCACAATTCATTTTTTGGTTCTAATTTTGCACCGCATTTTGCGAGAGGGAACGCCTCGATGACCGCAAGTGAACACTGCTTCAATAGCTCAGTTGGTTAGAGCACCTGACTGTTAATCAGGGGGTCGTTGGTTCAAGTCCATCTTGAAGCGCACATTTTTTTTAGATTTTGCTTCAATAGCTCAGTTGGTTAGAGCACCTGACTGTTAATCAGGGGGTCGTTGGTTCAAGTCCATCTTGAAGCGCATTAAAATAAGTCCTATAAGTCAACGACTTACAGGACTTTTACTTTTACATACATTTCAAGTTTGTAGCCAATTTGTAGCCAATTTTTAAGGTGCAATCATTGTTAGGGAACTTCCTCTTGCAGAATTTCATCTAAAAATGATTCTGCAAAGAAAAATATTTCGGGTTGTCAACTTTTAAGGTTGACAGATTGAAAAACATTAAGGCGTTTCAACTTTCAACCTCGTTTATCAGTTCTATTTTGGGCACAAAACTCAAAAATAAAAATATTTTTGCAGGTTTTCTGAAAATAATAAGTTAATATCAATTTTATTTTGTAATTTTGCCACGTTGACACCGTAATGATTTTATTATCAACGCGGTTGAGACATACATATTGGTAAAAAGGCGTTTACTGCGCTTTGTGCTTGACGCACTGAAATCTTGCAAACTTCGGAATAGTCAAGAACATAGCAACAGTGGATGTCCATGGATGTGTTTATTGCCCTTTGTTTATGAGGGTTTATATATCATATCGGCGTGGGCTTCTGCGTTGCTCGTTCAACTATTCCGGGCAATGCAAGAGCCTCAGTGCGTGGGACGAGTAGCAATAAGACTCCCGCGCTTTTTATTTATCATATATGCGAAATACAACAAAATCATTAATGGGGCTCGGTGATTGCGTTGATAAATATAGTGTGTGAGCCCTCAAAAATTATATCAAAATGAAAAAAATCATTTTTTCTGGATGTGCAATTGCTGCCATGGCTCTTTGTCTTTCTTTTACGACAAATAGCAAAGTTGCAACTGCTGGTGAATTTTCATCGTCCGCCGCAGAAAGCAGTTATGCTCAAAGTGGCGACATGATGAGTTCTGCCGCACTGGGTTCTCAGTATGAAGCAATGAATGAGAATTCAAAGCTTGCAGTTGCTACTCGTTCAACAAGTTGCTCAACAGGCTGCTCAACAGGCTGCTCGACGGGATGCTCGACGGGATGCTCTGTTGGCTGCTCTGTTGGTTGCTCTGTTGGCTGCTCTGTTGGCTGCTCCGTTGGCTGCAAATAAGCTAAAATTAGCCTGGCAAGAAGTCATAACTTACTTGCCGGGTTTTCTTTTTTTAGGAAGATAGGACTTAATGAATGAGGTGGATAACCTTTATATTGTTACTTGTCATCTGTAACAGAGGCTTCGGCAGTATGGAATTATTTCATATTGTCGTTTCTTCGCATGCTGCATTGTCATTATCATATAATGTTGGCAAAAAGGATATAAAGAAAACTATTGCATTCTCTACTTTTTTTATAATCTCTCTCCTGTATCCAAGCCTATTCTTGTTATGGGGATGTGTAGCACTATACGTCACAATCTGTTGTAAAAAATACATTCTTATTCCTACAACTTATTGGATATTTGAATGTCTGGGTGTATTGCCATCCACATATCTCGCGGTGTGCATTATATTCACACTTGTCGTGTTGTTAATTCATATAACTCATTACAAAATTATCACCTATTGTACTATTGGAATTTGCTCCTGTACCATTTTTTGTGAAGTCACGAATTTTCTTCAATCTAAAAATGATGTGATAATTGAGAACAAAGAATATAACGTTTATGGTCAGAGTTTAACTTTTCAACGAATTTCTGGGTGTTCTATAGATTCATCATACTATGCCAAAAAGCGCGTGATACGAAATAAATCTTATGGCACAACTATATCAGACGATGTTCCTGGTATCGTTATATATGATGTTGATCTAAAAGAAAAAGATACGTTTGCAAATCCGCGAAAACTCCAGCAAAGAGTACCATGGAATTCCCAATTATATTTGGGGGACCAGTATTTTCTGGAAAGTATAAGTGCAGATGGGGCGTTGTTCTCAAATATAGGAATAACGTTAAACAAGCAACCTAATTCGATAAATTTGCTTTCAAGACCAATAAATTTCATTAGTTCCGTCCCATTAATATTAAAGAAAGGTGAAACGCTGTATCTAAACGATTCTGACTACACATCATCTTATATTGCAAATTATCAAAAGAATTTCATACAGGAATTGGTCGGAGAACGGCATAACGAAAGGCCGATACTGATGAGGTTGATAAATGTTATTTGTCTTATTATAATTCTGCTACTCTCATTTTGCGAAATACTGCGACATGAGATGCCAAGCATTATTTTGGTTTTGAGTTGCTTTCTTGGAAGTATTGTATTATTCGTATTCAATAAACAAGAATACGGTGAAATTAGGATGGTGGGTAAAATAAAAAACTCACATGAAAATAGCAGTTTTGACGGAGTACCCAAAACAATCAATAATGCTGGCTTCGAATATGTAATAGGAGTATCTGATGCAAAAATTCTCGTTGTAAAAGAAGGACATAAAGCAAAGTGGAAAGGCGAAAAACTGATAGTAGCGGAACCAAATTCAATTATCGAATTGAAAAATCACAAAATTGCTATAGAGGAAATGCCAATGGGGGTAAAAAACGAAATAATTGATAGCAGAAGAATAAACATGGACAACGACGTCTTTGAAGGAATATGTAAAATCGATAGTATTACAATAATCGGAACAGGGAGCCCTGCAAAAATACAATGGAAAAGGTTTATAAGATAACCACGATAGTGCTTGTTTTCGTCATCTTAGCTCTATATCAATATTGGACGATAGCTTTATGCGTTTCAATGGCATGCTTAATGTTGGGCACATTTGTTAAGAATAAAAATCTCGTTTTTATTCTACCCATAGTATGTGTGTTATGTTCATATGCATCTTGCGACTATGTCATGTTGTGTGCTTGGATTGGCATCTTATATGTATCAAGAATCTTTCTGAACGATAAATTACTACAACAAATACCGATACAGCTTTTTTCATTACTATTTATTGTTATATCCATTGTGCATCTTCCGCAAGTAACAATATTGGCTGTTATAATTTTTATTTTCACTATTCCTATTCCGAACAAAGAAAAATATCAGCTGTCATTAAATCGCATCGTTGCATATGCGTCCGTTACGTTCATTGCCATAAGTCTATTTGCATTTTGTGCTTGGAAACTAAATCACAACGAAAGGAAAAGTGCATATCTATGTCACGGAGTTTGGTGCAAGCCATCTCCTATATACGAGATATCTAGTTTAAACAATAGCAGCGCTTATTCTTATTCTGAACTGTGTCAAATGTTAAACGCGGATTCCATTTCGAATTTGTCTAATATATCAAAATACAACGAATTGTGGATAATGACTCCGACAAAACAATTTACTCCAGCAGAAAAAAATAACATATATAGATGGGTAAAAAATGGAGGGCATCTTATTGTTGGTACAGATCACACTGATCTTTATGGACATGCAAGAGTGGTAAACGATTTACTTTACGATATGGGGTGTAAAGTCAGTTATAGTTCCGTCTTTGAAACAGATAATGCTACATACTTTTATAATTGCGTTGGAAAGTTATGCCCATTAAAAACACCCAACTCAATCGAAAAGATGAATTTTGGATTTCCTCTATTGTCTATAATCGCGTGGAATGAAAGAGCTTACTATGATAATGATAATTTCTTCGGTCCCATGGCAGCTAACGCTAACAATATCTTCAACATAAATAGTATTTTGTCAACAAGGCCATATGGATTAGGTCGTGTTACTATTCTTGCTGATACTACATTTTGCGCAAACTTTGCAATATTTCAGCCTTATGTTAGAGAGTTCATCAATTTCATTATATCTTACCATGCTGAAGTTTTAATCCTTTTTATATTATCAATTGTATTTCTAGTATTTGTTTGCGTTAAAGACAGAAAACGCATTCTATTAGCAACTGCTTTCTATTCATTTTTGCCAATCATTCTTACTTCACTATATCCAAGGAAAATACCTATAGAAGGAGATGCGCAAATATGGACTGGCAATAGAAATTTTGTCGCTGAAAATAATTGTCCTTTTTCATGCATATCCACAGCGTATTCATTAGCTGCCTTATCTGGCAAAAATCCATATTGGCAAGATGTAGTTAATGATAGTGTTGAAGATGTGATATGGGTAGACTCTGTTCCACCTAGGAATTCGAAGTGGCGTTGGATTCATGTCACTGATAATCACAATCATTTCTATGATAATGGTAAATACGACAAGAAATTCGAACATCTATACAGAAATCTCAATGCATTAGAAGTCTGGCCTTATCAAGATGTTTATCATAACTACAAAGAATTAAAAGTTGAATGCGTTTTCAATGACGCAGTTATGAACGATTGGTGGTATGGGAATTTTGGTCTATCTGAAGTTAGGAAAAACAGGATAGAAGCGTGGATACATTGGCTCAGCGAGGATTCTCTACCTAAGAACTTCAAATATAGTTCATCGGATTTTTCCGAAGAGCTGTACCCAGCATGGCTACATATTAAAGACAAACAACCCATAGAAATGGATCTTCCCAAACCAGTTATCAATGGTGTTGAAGAAATCAACTTTGGTTGTGGTATTGTTGGCAAAATGGTTTCTCGAGAAAATGACACGATAAAAATTATTGGTCTCCATGAATTCTCAGAGAACTGGGATTGTCCACAAATATGGACTTTAACGTATATTCCATGAGGTAGTGTTTCATAAAGTGTGTCTGAAGTCTGCAAACTTCAGAGTGACGGTGCAAAGTTAATTCATATTGTTCATATCTCCATTATTATCGTCTGGAAAAAGTGATTTGTCCCCGGTTATCCGCGGTAGGAC